>SDBV01007270.1_pt1 | contig 15173 bp, 11 predicted proteins | sample 2277081 | NCBI WGS metagenome assembly SDBV01 (sample SAMN10402039, study PRJNA504765) | marine sediment metagenome | isolation source: marine sediment core GS10_PC15, 223 cmbsf | place: Arctic Ocean: Southern Knipovich Ridge | collected 2010
CAGATATTTCTGACAAAATTCAGAAATATCATTCTACACTATATTTTGTCTCTAAACCATACTTGCTTATCAAGTCATACAGTGTCGGTCTGCTAATCCCAAGTTCTTTTGCCGTGTTTTTTATATTGCTTTTGTTTCTGTCAAGACTGCTTTCAATAAGATCAATTTCCAGGCATTTGCGCGCCTCTTTAAGCGTAAGATTGTCATATCTGCTGTTTTCTTTACTTTCTGGAACTGCCTCTGCAAGCCCGAGAGTCTGAGGCTCTATAAACTCACCGTCTGACATGATAATAGCCCTCTGAAGTTTGTTTTCCAGCTCTCTGACATTGCCTGGCCAGGGATAACTTTCCATTGCATTAAGGGCTGCCGGGCTAAAGCCCTTTATTTTTTTTCTGAGCGCTACTTTATATCTCTCAAGAAATACCTTGGCAAGAAGTCTTACATCCAGTCCTCTTTCTCTGAGAGGGGGAATATCAATATTAATAACACTAACCCTGTAAAAAAGGTCTTCTCTGAAGCTGCCTTCTTTTATCGCCTTTTGCAGGTCAATATTAGTAGCAGTAACAACCCTGACATCTATTTCAATATCACCCCGTCCACCGACGCGTTGAATCTTTTTTTCCTGTAAAAATCTTAATAGTTTTGCCTGCAGTCGTGACGACATTTCGCTGATTTCATCAAGCAGCAGAGTGCCTTTGTCTGCATATTCAACCTTGCCTTTCTGCATTGTATAAGCACCGGTAAAAGACCCTTTTTCATGACCAAAAAGCTCTGACTCAAGAAGGGTTTCAGGTATTGCGCCACAATTAATGGGGATAAAAGGACCTTTGCTTCGCACGCTCCTGTCGTGTATTGCACGCACTACAAGCTCTTTTCCTGTTCCACTCTCACCTGTTACCAGAACAGAGACATCAGTAGCAGCGACCTTCTTAATACTCTCAAAAACTTTCAGCATCAAGGGGTTTTGTCCTATCATTCCTGCAAATCCTATATCCTTTTCCAGAAGCTGATGTAAGTTGAGATTTTCATCTTCTATTTCAGAAAGGTATAATGCCCTTAGTATAATCACCTTAATCTCGTTCATATCAATTGGCTTAAGGAAGTAATCATAAGCTCCCATCTGAACAGCCTTCAGTGCATTTTCCCTGTCGGTATGACCGGTTATCACAATCACTTTTGTATGAGGAGCTTTTGCAATAATTTCTTTAAGGCAGGCAAATCCCTCACTTGTACCCTCCTCATCAGGTGGCAGCCCAAGATCAAGGGTAACAACCTTGGGTAGGTTTTTCCCAAACAAACGAAGGGCTGATTTTCTTTCAGTAGCCTGTAAAACCGTAAGCTCTTTTGAGAGTCCCCACTTCATCTGCGTCTGAATATCAGAATTATCTTCAATAACCAGTATCTTTTCCATAGTCGTAAGGGTTTATCCTTTTAAAAAATGGGAAATTTCACCGAGACTTATACCATTAGAAAGCTTCATCATTTTTTTAACGGGGCTTATACTTCTTATTCTAATTAAGAACGCCTACTTTGTAGAATTTTACATAAAGCATCTTTATTTGTCAAACGTATTTACACTACGTCAAATGCCCAACAATCGGGATTTCAATCGAATTCTTAAGATGTAGTGTTTCCCCTTTTTATATAATTCAGACGTCCTCCTGCAAGGATTATTTCTCTCTGCCTGTCCGTCAGATAGTGTTCTGCCTTGTAAGTATTACCTGTTTTCACATCTATCAGTGTAACATCGGATGATTCCTTTACTTCTCTTTCAATATCCGGCAATTCTATCTCGCTGTCCTGCTCCAGAACATCGTAGGGCTCCGGAAGTATTGTCAGAGGAAGAATGCCAAAATTTATAAGATTATCCCTGTGAATACGTGCAAATGATTTTGCAAGCACGACCTTAATCCCCAGATACATCGGAGCAAGTGCAGCGTGCTCCCTGCTTGAGCCCTGACCGTAATTTACTCCGCCGAGCACAACCCCGCCGCCTTCGGTCTTTGCCCTGACAGAAAAAGAGGGATCAATTCTTGAAAATACATACTCAGATATGGCGGGAATATTAGACCTTAGTGGAAGAATCTTTGCTCCTGCAGGCATTATGTCATCAGTTGTTATATTGTCTCCAACCTTTAAAACTACTTTTATCTTTAAAGATTTTTCAAGCCTTCCCTTTATCGGAAGCGGTTTTATATTAGGACCCCTCTTAACTGTAACCTTATCAGGCTCTTCTGAAGGCGGAATAAGCATTGAATCATCTACTATGTATGTGTCAGGAAGCTTAATATTTATCCGTTTTTTGAGAAAATCCCTCGGGTCTGTGATTTCTCCTGTAAGCGCTGAAACAACTGCGGTAACAGGACTGCACAGATATACCTTATCATCCGGTGAACCGCTTCTTCCCCTGAAATTTCTGTTAAATGTCCTCAGGGAAACAGCGCCTGTAGACGGCGCCTGACCCATCCCTATACACGGACCACAGGCGCACTCCAGTATTCTTGCGCCGGCACTTATAAGGTCTGCAAGCGCTCCGTTTTTTGAAATCAGCTGAAGTACCTGTCCTGAGCCAGGACTAATTGTAAAACTTACGTCAGGGTGAACTTTTTTGCCTTTAAGTATTTTTGCAGTAAGCATAATGTCCATAAAAGAAGAATTAACACAACTTCCCATACACACCTGTTTTACAGCCACTCCTGTAACTTCCTTCACTCTCTTTACATTGTCAGGGCTTGAGGGCGTTGCGATTAATGGCTCAAGGGCATCGAGTGCCACATGAAGTTCTTTATCATACATGGCATCAGGCGAAGGGTTAAGCGGCATCCAGTCAGCTGCCCTCTGCTGTGCCTTCAGAAAAGCCCTTGTCTGTTCATCTGAAGGAAATATTGACGAGGTGGCTCCGCATTCAGCTCCCATATTGGCTATTGTTGCTCTCTCAGGAACCGAGAGGTTCTTTAAGCCTTTTCCGCCATATTCAAGCACTCCTCCAACACCGCCCTTTACTGTCAGTTGTCTTAAGACCTCAAGGATTACGTCCTTTGCACTAACACCTGCCTGAAAAGAGCCGCTCAACGTTATGCGGAAAACCTTCGGCATTACTATCCAGAAAGGTTCTCCTGCCATTGCCATTGCCACGTCAAGCCCCCCTGCTCCAATAGCAAACATTCCCATAGCGCCTGCATTAGGAGTATGGCTGTCAGAGCCAAGAAGTGTCTGTCCTGGTCTTGCAAATCTTTCGAGATGAATTTGATGACATATGCCATTGCCAGGTTTTGAAAACCAAATCCCATATTTACTTGCCGCTGTTTGAAGAAATATGTGGTCATCTGCATTCTCAAAGCCTGTCTGAAGCGTGTTGTGGTCAACATAGCTCACTGAGAGTCTTGTCTTTACTTTTGGAATTCCCATAGCCTCAAATTCAAGATACGCCATTGTACCGGTAGCATCCTGCGTAAGGGTCTGGTCTATTGATACGGCAATCTCTCTGCCAGGCTTCATAGTGCCTGATACAAGATGCGATGATATCAGCTTTTGTGTTAGGTTCATTAAACCTCCAAACTTGAAAATTCCAATACACAAATCTCAAATTATAAACAAACCGGAGAGTCCTGTTTCTTCTTTCACCTCTCTTACAGCATTCCCTGTATCCACGGCACCACAATCCTCATAATGTCATTGTAAATAACAAACGCTATTAAAACCAGCAATAAAGAAAGTCCTATTGCATTTGCTGCCTTCATTACTTTCTCACTTAAAGGTTTTCTCCTTACAGCCTCAACAGACAAAAACACCAAATGTCCTCCGTCAAGCACAGGAATTGGCAAAAGGTTGAGAATCGCCAGGTTAATACTAATGATTGCGATAAAATTAAAAAAACTATACAGCCCGGCAGATGCGGCCTTGCCTGCAACATCTCCAATTGTCAGCGGTCCTCCTACCTGCTTTACTGACATATTGCCGGTAAAAAGTCTGCCGACAACCCTAACTGTAAGTACACTCCATTCATAAACTGCTTCCATGCCTTTTAGAGGCGCCTGCCATATACTGTTGCTTTGTATTGCATAAAAAGGGCCTGAAATCCCTATTTTTCCAACAATGATTTCTTTACCAGTGTTATCTTCCCTTTTCTCAGGTTCAGGGATAACCCTGATATTAATTATCTCATCGCCTCTTTTTATTCCAAGTTTCAGTTCTTTCCCTGCATTCCTTGAAATAATCTTGGCCATCTCTTCCCAATCGACCACAGATATCTCATCAATGGAAATAATGGAATCACCATTTTCCAGCCCTGCTTTCATTGCAGGAGAGTTTTCCATAACCTCTCCGATAACACTGGTTCTTTTGCTGACACCTATCGTTCCAATTTCTTTTTCTCCACCTTCACCTTTAATTTTTGTTAGTTCAGGTGTAACACTAATATCAATTATTTTATCGCCTCTTTTTACTTTTAGAACTAATTTTCTACCCGGATTCTGCTCAAACATATTTTTCATTTCTTCCCACATACTAATAGATTTCCCGTTAATTGAGATAACTGTGTCACCGATTTTAAGCCCTGCCTTCATTGCAGGAGAACCATCCATGACATCATCAATCGTGTTGGAAGTTAAAGCGTTTAAAGCGTCCAGATCAGGCATTATCACCGGGTACTTTAAACTCATGAAAGTAGCAAAAATAAGAAAGGCTAATAAAAAACTGAAAGCAGGACCTGCAAGGATAATCGCCATCCTCTTCCACACAGGCTGGTAATTAAAAGCCCTTGGTTTATCCTCTTCACTTATCTCTTCTCCGGGTTCTTCACCAAGGGGTTTTACATATCCTCCAAGCGGTAAAGCTGAGAGTATATATTCAGTCTCCCCGATTTTTTTGCTTATGAGCCTGGGGCCAAAGCCAATGGAGAACTTCAACACCTTTACCCGCATAAGCTTTGCAAAGATAAAATGTCCAAGCTCATGGAAAAAGATTAATATACTAATAAATATAATTGCTGCTAAGATAGTTTTCATATGTTAATTTCCCCTTAATTAATTATTGTCATTCTGAGCACATTCGTTATACTAAGTATAAACTCTGCGAAGAATCTCGTTATATCAATAAGTTATGAGACCCTTCGCTTCTCTCAGGGTGACAAACTGAGGACTTTCGCAAGAGCCTCCCTTAATTGTTTTTTAATCCTTCAATTACTCTTTCTGCCCTTTCTTTTGCCCAGTTTGATGCATTGATAATGTCTTTAATGGTCTTACCGTCTGATACCGTATGTTGTGCCATTGTATTAGAAACTACAGCAGGAATCTGGGTAAATGATATCTTTCTACCCAGAAAGGCGTCCACAGCAACCTCGTTTGCCGCGTTTAACACAGAAGGCAGTGTTCCACCTGCTTTAAGCGCATTATACGTTAAGGAAAGACAGATGTGCTTATCCATATCCGGTTTTTCAAACGTAAGCTCTCCAATCTTTGATAAATCAAGAGAGGGCAGTACATCTTCAAATCTATGCGGATAAGAAAGTGCATAGCTTATAGGGCCTTTCATATCAGGCACTGACATTTGCGCCATAACACTTCCATCGATAAACTCAACCATTGAGTGTACTATACTCTGTGGATGAAGAAGAACCTCAATTTTTTCTGCAGGTAAACCAAAAAGCCAGCGTGCCTCGATTATTTCTAAACCCTTATTCATCAGGGTTGCAGAGTCTATCGTAATCTTTTTGCCCATAAGCCAGTTAGGATGCTTTAAAGCTTCCTCAGGAGTCACTGATTCCAGTTCTAACAGGCTCTTTCTAAGAAAAGGGCCTCCGGAAGCTGTCAATATAATCTTTTGAATCTCATGCCCTTCCCTGCCGTTCAGACATTGGAAAATTGCGCTGTGTTCGCTGTCAACAGGAATTACGTTTATCCCCTTTTTTGAAGCTTCAGCCATAATTATTGAGCCTGCCATTACAAGGCACTCTTTAGAGGCAATGGCTATGTTTTTCCCGGCTTTTACAGCAGCAAATGTAGGCATAAGCGCAGCAGAGCCAACTATAGCTGAGACAACCAAGTCTACATGCTCAAAGACCGCTATTTCTTCAAGTCCTTTTTCGCCGGTTAAAATCTCTACAGGAAGGTTTTTCTTTTTGAGTTCCCTACCGGCTGACTCATCAGAAACGGCTACAACCTCCGGCCTGCACGCTTTTATCTGTACTTCCAGCAACCGGATATTGTTTTTAGCAGCGAGCCCGATAACCCTGAATCTGTCAGGGAAACGACTGACAACATCAAGTGTAGTTCTGCCAATAGAACCTGTAGAGCCTAAAATGGAAATCTTTTTCAAGTATACCTCAGAAATATAGTAATAAATAAAGAAATGGCCCTGCAATCAAAAGACCATCCAGTTTATCAAGTATGCCGCCATGTCCCGGGATAATTGAGCTTGAGTCTTTTACACCTGCATCCCGTTTAAACATGGATTCTATTAAGTCGCCTATCAATGCGGCAAATCCCAGAACTGCACCAATTCCTATTGCACTTATTATTGTAAGATCCGGGATATTAAATATTAGTTGTATAATCAGCGCACCAATGGCCCCCCCAAGTATACTTCCAAGGGCACCTTCAAATGTCTTGTTGGGACTTACAGCAGGATATAGTTTGTTTCTTCCGATATAGGTGCCAATGTAATAAGCCGCACTGTCTGCAAGCCAGACTGATGCGTAAAGGAGAAATATATATTCTTTGCCCTGCTCTCTCAAAAACCACTGGAAGCTCAGAAAACCAGCGATATAAAAAAATCCAACACCAAGAGGGCCAATCTCGGCCATACTTCCAGACGGCGTTTTTATTGCTAAAAGTCTAATTAACAATAAAAGGAACAGGCTGATAAAAATAGCGTAATGGAAATATGCCGGATGAAGGCAGGATATATAAAACAGGACACCTCCGATTAATATACCCGGCAGATACAGCCTTAGAGGCACCTTATACATAGCATAAAACTCGCCCAAAGCTACCATACTGACGACTACCAACAATCCCAGAAAATACTTTGGTTCCAGGAAATAAACATATGCAACAAAAATCGGCAAAAAGACCGCTGCTGCAATAAGTCTTTTTAAATTCACAGTTCCCCTCTCATTTCGCATTTATCCGAAAAGCACCACCTCTGGATTTTGGTTGTTGGAGCTTATTAGGGCTGCAACATGTCTCTACTCTACCCTACGGGTCGTAGACGTGTCATTGACAACCCATAAGGCAGAGAATCCCGACCTCGACCTCATGACTTTTCTATAAGCCCTAATTTTTTATTTTGCCGTTGACTATAAACTCTCGGCAGGGTACCAAATCTTCTCTCCCTCTTCTGATATTCCATAATAGCTGACTTAAACTCATCTTTCCCGAAATCAGGCCACATGGTTTCCGTAAAATACAGCTCAGAATATGCAGACTGCCACAGCAGAAAGTTACTGAGTCTCATCTCTCCACTCGTACGGATAATCAAGTCAGGATTTGGGAGTCCTTTTGTGTATAAATAACTTTCAAAAATTTCTTCATCAATTTCTTCGGGTTTTAAGCCGTTTTTTAGCATGTGCTTCACAGCCATCAAAATTTCCTCCTTACCTCCATAGCTGAGCGCACTTGCAAGTAAAAGACCGGAGTTTCTTTTGGTTACCGACTCAAACCTCTTCAACAGTTTTTGAGTTTTCACAGGAAGCCTCTCAACGTCACCTATAGCTCTGAATATAATGTTGTCTTTTGCAAGCTTTTCCATTTCACTACGGAGGTAAGAATCCAGAAGACTCATAAGTGCATCTACCTCTTTTCTCGGTCTTAGCCAGTTCTCCATTGAAAAAACATAAAGGGTAAGGGCCTCAAGGTTTAGTTCAATAGCAGCATTAATGATCTCTCTTACTCTTTTAACTCCTTCCTTGTGCCCTTGAATCCTTGAAAGACCTCTAAGTTCAGCCCAGCGGCCGTTTCCATCCATAATTATTGCTATGTGTTTTATGTTCATTTTCCCGTAAGATTGTAGAAATATAGTGTGCTTCCTCTCATGAAATTCCCTGAAAGTGAATTTGTCAAAAAAACAGATAAATTTGATTCGGCGATAAGTAATAATCTGTTTTGTTCCAACCAGTAGTCTGACACTGCACCGTTCATCCCACTCAAAATCAGGGTCTCATTCATCTCTTCACCATCCCACCATAGAGAATAAACCTCTGTGTTTTTATATCCTAAACCAGGCACCATGGACAAGAAAGGAATTTTCTTTATAACTAAAACTTCCTGACCATGTTTTGTTATGACCCGCAACAAGCGTCCTTTTGCAAACCATTTTTCTTCGAGGGTAACTATCCCCTTGTCATCTTTATCAAATGAACGGTCAAACCTCATATAAGAATCCTCACTCCTCCATATTAATTCACTGCCACTGTAAAGATTTAGATAACCACTGTCATCAAAGGCAAGTACATGCGAATGTCCACTATTCTGCCAGTCAACATTAATGAATCCATAAATATTTACTCCTTCAGGAAGTTCAACAGGCCTGTCTGTCTGATAATGCCCGTCCTTCCACACTGCTTTATATACAGGTCCGGAGAATTGCCTGTGACGAGTAAAAACCTGCATAAAAAGATTGCTGCCGATAACCCTCAGACAATAAGGTGTCTTATCCCAAATTCTCTTATATCCTTCTGCGAGGTCATATTCTAGAACAAATGAACTCATTGTCTTCTTATCTCTCAGAGAGGTCACAAATATTTCTGCCCTGCCGTTTTTATTCAGGTCTAATACATCAATGAAAATATGTTTCTCTCCCTTCCTGCCTTCTACAAACCATATTTCTTGAGGTTCTTCTTTATAGCTGTAAATTCGTATGTTATAGCCATCACTAACGACCAACTCCTTTTCACTATTACCATCAACATCACCCATTGCAATTAATTCTCCTCCCACCAGCTCATAACTTCCCCAGGGTTCCCCTTCAATAGAACTCAGAGAGATAATATCATCCCAGGATGTAAGTTCAGCGACAAGACTTGGCCCAACCATCTCCTCTATCTCAGTAAAGGCAGCAGCATCTTCAGCCCAGAATAGTTTTACATTTAAAAAAATATTTCCGTCTTTCAACAGCGTTGAAAAAAGCAGTACAGCTTCAGCGCCAAGCATTCTTGCTAACTCAGACAATTCTTCCGGGTCATACGATTCCGTATAAGACTCAAGAAAATCAAAGCGACCTGAATCTTTCAGGGAATTATAGAATATCTCTGAAAGCGTCCATTCGGCCTGTTTGTCCTGAAAAAAGGCGAGTTTTATACGCGAGGATGTAATTCTCACTATATCACCAACTTTAGGGCTGCCTGATACTGACCTGCACAGGTATGACTTTTCCCCGACTTTATTTATCTCAACTCTTCCTATAAATTCCTCTGACTTGCCAATAAGTTCTTTTGTTATGGGATGGTAGAAAGGCTTACCTTCCCGAAAAACAGAAAATCGCATGCCCTTTGTAAGTTTCTTATCTGTCCGGAAATTAACTTTTACAACATCTCTTTCAACCGCTGCGACTACCCCGCTCACTGAATAAAAATAAGCAAGCACAGAATCTCTCGCAGCATATACCGGATTGTCATCTTCAGTCGACTGTGCAGATACGTCGTCTCCCAATTCCTGAGCTAAAGACTTTCCAGGACAAGACAGGACCAACATACCTGTCACTGTAGTTATCAGAAAAAATACCGCGAAAATTTTACTGATATTTATTATCTTCAAAATGGCTCCACGACAAAATTGAATTTTGATATTATAACTTATTTTACTCACTTTTATTAACCCGAACACACTTCTCGAATTAGAAATCATAAATAGACATAAACTTATTACGAGTGACCCCCGTAAGGCCTCTGGTCTCTTACGGGGGTCACTTTAAAAGGAGTTTATTTTAGCCTACGCTGCAGGCAGCGAGTCTTTCTAACGGGGTGAAGCAGAGCAGAACTCTACACGTAAAAATTGTGAATACGGGTTAAATTTACTAAGTACACATAACTTCTTGAGTACGATGACGTACGCTGTGGGTAAAATAGATTCTTCGTCCCGACTCTTCGGGACTCAGCATGCTAACTCATGTCACTCTGAATACTTCGTTGTTGTCATTCTGAAGGAGCGTTAGCGACTGAACGAATCTTACTCAGCACAGGCTCCGTGAAGAGTCTCAATACCCCAATTTAAATACGTCACCGAATTTACAAATCAGAGCGCTAAGTTACAGCTAAGATGTCAAATTACTGCGAAGGTATTCTTGGTATTGTCCCAAAAAGATATTTGAAGTCTTCATCTTCAAATTTCAGCCCACCGCCCACATATATCCCTCTACGGTTTCTATTAAGAAGATTGTCAATACCGCTACTTATAAAGATATGTTTAAAAATTTGATAATCTAAACCTATTTTCATGTGGGCCTTGTCAGACATTGCTTCATCCGCGCTGAAGTCCCACATATTGAAACTAACCTTAGCCTTATCGTCCATCAAAAAATAATCTGCTCCGAAACCAAAGGTGTTTTCAATCATCCCGACCCTTAAGGCGAAGTCCTCAAAGCGTCTTGCAAACTGGGCTGTAAACTCAACTTTTCTCTTTATCTCCTCTTCTCTTGTCCTTACATTATTAACAATTCTATCTGTGACATCGCTTGAGCCCATAGGGTCTGTTACAACTCCAAGGATATAGTAACTGTCTTTACGTGGTTGCAATGTTAAATCAAAATATCCCTTCCAGTTGCCGTCCTTTGTAAGATACTCTGTACGAAAATTCATAAAAGTTCTGAGTCGGTTTACTGCCTCAATGTTCTTGCTTACACCTTCAGCAGCCTCGCTCAAAGAATCGTAAAGTTTCTCATCCTTCAGAAGTTTTCCTAATGTCCCCTCTCCCTTTTCTAATTTCTTTGCGATATTGCCGGCTGATTCAGAAAATGTTTTTATACTTTCAACGCTTTCTTTAATTGCGATTTTGTTCTCTTTAATTAATTCCCTAAGCTCCCGTGCAGAGATGCTGAGATCATCTATAAGCCCTGGTCCTTTGTCTTTCAGTATAATGGAAAAATCCTCCATGTTTACCAGAGTTGTCTTTAAAGGTTCCTTGCCTTCTTTTAAAATTTCATTAAGACTCGCTGTTATTTCTCTCAGATTGCTAATTGTTTCTGAAAGAGCCCCTTTTTCCGATTCCCCGAAAATATCTATTAGAGTCTCAGCTAAATCATTTACATGGGCTGCAGCAGATGTAAGCTCATTTGTGAGTGCATCGATATCAGCAACAGGTTCGATATTTTCTATGGTATCACCATCATTAAGAAGGGGTTCAGTAGGAGATCCTGATAAAAGCGAAAGGTATTTGTCACCCAGAAGACCCGCTACTTTCAGGGCTGCCGTAGCATCTTTATATATTTTTACATCAGGTTCAATCAAAAGAACAAGCTCTGCTTTGCCGTCTTTAAGCCGAATCTTCTCGACTATCCCGGCATCAACGCCTGCAATCCTGACTTTCGACTTTTCATCAAGACCGCTTATATTGTCAAACGTTGCATAAAGCCTGTATCCCTTTTGCCACGTAAGCGTAAAGCCGCCTATCTTAACCGTCATATAAGAGAGGAGAACGATTACTACAATGGCAAAGATTCCGACTTTAAGCTCTGGAGACAGGTTTTTCATCTTTGTATACCCTCCAAGGCTATGGGTCCAACTGCACTGCCTTCAATAAACTGTTTGACAACAGGATTTGATGAGTTTTTAATCTCATCAGGCAAACCAATCTCTATAATTACTCCATTATAAAGCATGGCTATTTTATCTGCAATCTTATACGCACTCTTCATATCATGGGTAATTGTAATAGATGTTATATTCAGTTTTTCTCTCATATCTATAATCAGGTCATTAATTGCATCTGCCATTATAGGGTCAAGCCCTGTTGTAGGTTCATCATAGAGAAGAATTTCCGGTTCCATTGCAATTGCCCTTGCAAGCCCGACCCTCTTACGCATTCCTCCGGAAAGCTCTGATGGCATGACATCTTCCACCCCCACTAATCCCACCATTTTGAGTTTCTGCACGGTAATCTCTTTGATTTTATCATCGGTATATTTTTTATATCGTTTTAATCCAAAGCCCACATTTTCCCACACCTTCATAGAGTCAAATAATGCCGATGACTGAAAGAGCATACCAAACTTCTTTCTGATTTCATTCAACTCCTCTTCATCAAGTTTCGACAAATCAACAGAATCCACCTTTACCGTTCCCTCATCGGGTTTTAAAAGACCTATTATGTGTTTTAAAAGAACGCTCTTTCCTGAACCGCTGCCTCCTATAACAACAACGCTTTCACCCTTTTGCACTGTTAAATTAATACCGCTGAGAACATGGTTATCCCCAAAAGACTTATGAACATCTATAATTTCCACCATTGGTTCAACCTCTTTTTTTGTCATTCGAAAAGCCAGGCAGATAAAAAGTAGTCCGAGATAAGAATTGTCATAAAGGAAATAACAACTGCACCGGTTGTTGCCTTTCCAACTCCTTCAGCGCCGCCCCTTGTGTAAAAACCCTTATAGCAACAGATAAGGGCAAGGGCTGCTCCAAAAAAACATGCCTTTATAAGACCGTTATACATATCCTGTATCTGCAGATAATCCCATGTGTTCGTCATGTATGTGTTTACGCTCGCTCCAAGAAGCACAACAGTAACAAAATAACCACCCATTATCCCTATTAAAACCGCTATTACCGTAAGCGAAGGAAGCATAATTAACCCTGAAATAAATCTCGGTACAATGAGATATTTTACCGGGTTTGTGGCAAGTGTTTCCAGGGCATCAATCTGTTCTGTTACTCTCATCGTCCCAAGTTCAGCCGCCATAGCAGCGCCTGCGCGTCCTGTAACTATAAGGGCTGTAAGCACAGGGCCAAGTTCCCTTGTCATTGACAGGGCAACAACAGACCCGACAAGGCCTTCTGCACCAAAACGTTTAAACCCCGTATAACTCTGCAGCGCAAGAACCATTCCTGTAAATAAGGCTGTAATCACGACAACGGGAATAGACTTTACGCCTATTTCAAGCATCTGTCTGATAATACTTTTTATTTCAAAAGGAGGCCTCAGAAGCCATTTCAACGTAGAATATAAAAGCAATATAATCCTGCCGGCTTCTTCAAGAGGACGTTTAATAGATGTGCCTAAAAATTCAATTGCTCTAACAAGCATTGCTTCCTACTTATTCTCTGAATTTTTTAAGTTTATTGCTCACTATTATACGACATTCTAAATGAAAGGGACAGTCAAATGTCTAGTGGAACAGGGAGAACCTTCGCATCTTTACATTTATCAAAATGCCCAAAGCCATGAAATTTGAAAGAAGCGCTGTACCTCCATAACTCATAAAAGGCAGCGGGATACCTACGACAGGCACTATGCCAAGTGTCATTCCTATATTCAGGATAAAATATAAAGACAACATATATGTTATACCAAGGGCAAGAAAACTTCCGGCTGGATCCCTCGCCCTTCTTACTGCGTCAAAACCTTTTAAAATAATAAAAAGATATAAAGAAAATAAAAAAATACTGCCAATAAACCCCCATTCCTCTGCATAAACTGAGAAAATAAAATCTGTATGTTTTTCAGGCAAAAATCTCAGTGGTCCCTGCGTCCCTTTTAGATAGCCCTTCCCAATAAAGCCTCCTGAACCTACGGAAACCTTAGACTGATTTACCTGATAGCCAATACCGTGCGAATCAATATACGGGTCTACAAAAGCTATTATTCTATGCTTTTGATATTCTTTTAACCCACCCCAGAAGATATTGCCTACAAACGGCACAGATATAAGCCCGATAATAATTGTCAGTACAATAATTCGCTTCTTTGTGCCTGCTGTTATAATCATTGAGAAAAATATAATAAGCAATATCATAACTGTTCCAAGATGCGGCTGTTTTAATATAAGGATTGCTGGAACCAAAAAAAAGATTAAAGTCATTTTTAACAGCTCTTTAAAACCCAGGGCTACATTTTGTCCTCTTTCTGAGAGATATCGTGAAACAGCTATAATAAAGATAATCTTGAAAACTTCAGAGGGCTGAAATGAAAAAAAGCCAAGCGGTATCCACCTCTGTGCCCCCATGCTTTTTATCCCCACTGCATGAACGACGATGAGAAGGACAACACCGCCAGCAAATAAAACATAGGCGAATCTAATTAACCACGTGTAGTCAACACTTACCGCAATGAAGAAACATATCAGGCTCAGTCCTATCCAGTAAAACTGTCTCCAGTGGAAAGATTGCTGTTCGGCACCAAGTATCGGACGTGTAGCACTATAAATCGTCATTATTCCGATTAAAGATAAGACAAGAGCAACACACAGAATACTCCAGTCAAAATTTTTCAATAGCCTTCTGTCAATCATAAAGCAAATTGGAAATGGGAAATAATAAATAGGAAATAAAGACCCCCTGCTCCAAATTCTCAGTTCTCATTTCTTAGTTCCTATTTCTCATTTGTAGTTTTATAAAATGCCTCAATCACTCTCTTTGCTATTGGAGCTGCAGCTGTGCTCCCATGACCTCCATGCTCAACAAATACAGCTATAGCCACCTCTGGATTCTCTTCAGGAGCAAATGCAATAAACCAGGCATGGTCCCTGTATTTATACGGAATTTTTTCCTGCGAGTTTACTCCTCCGATTACCTGCGTTGTACCTGTCTTACCACCGATACCTACAATTTCTGAACGTGCCATATAACCTATCCCATCCTTGTCCATCACAACACCTATGAGCGCCTCTTTTATTAACTCTACATTATCATGATTAATATCTAATACATAATCAATATATTTACCGGGGACCGAATTCTTTAAAATATGTGGTTTATAAAATATTCCACCATTGACCAGAGCAGACATAAGCCTTGCCATCTGTATAGGTGTAGCGGTTAGATACCCCTGACCTATTGTCGTATTGAGTGTCTCACCTTTATACCATTGCTCTTTCTTTGTTCTGAGCTTCCATTCAGTGGAAGGGACAACTCCGGACTTTTCACCTTCAAACTCAACTCCAGTAGGTTTACCAAGACCAAAAGCTGAGGCATACCTTGCAAGCGTATCAATCTCGATTTTTTTACCGATTTCATAAAAATACAC
>SDBV01007271.1_pt1 | contig 15172 bp, 14 predicted proteins | sample 2277081 | NCBI WGS metagenome assembly SDBV01 (sample SAMN10402039, study PRJNA504765) | marine sediment metagenome | isolation source: marine sediment core GS10_PC15, 223 cmbsf | place: Arctic Ocean: Southern Knipovich Ridge | collected 2010
GGATTTTAACTTTTCATATGGAGCAGGATTAATAACAGGAATAGACTTACCCCATTCAAATAGAATTAAATTTCACACAAGATATATTATTCCAAATGAAATTTCGTTAATCGAGCTTGAATATTCAAAAAGATTTAATATTGATACGGAATTAGGTTATGTTGGACATACATATTTACCAGGCTTTGGCTTAACAACTTCCGTAGGACTTGCAGAATTCTTAGCAGACGAACCGGATAATCCGGATTCATATTTATTTAATTCTTTTACATTGGATTTAGACTTATTAGAAAAATGCGGCTATTTGTCGGATGTTACTAATGAAATAAACTATTATTATAGTAATACTACTTTTGAAGACAGAATATCTGCAAGTATAATGCAGGGAGTTCCTTTTATTCCGAGAACATTACTCAGTTTTAAATTATCCGGTTCTGTCAGCATAGGAGAATTAAATAATCTTGGCGCGAGTAATAGTGTTATTGGATTCCCTTCTACCGTAGATGATGATACGGAATATTCCGTTAAATTTAAAACGCTATTCGGTATTCCACTTGTTAATGATATTAATCTTTCAATATTCAACTGGATTGTTCTTCAGAGTGTAAATTTTGCAATTGTTTATGAAGGTGCATGCGCATTTTCAAATTCAGAAGGCATAATAGACGGAATGCAGCATGCTATTGGTTTTGAAATTATGCAGACCTTCAGGACTGTAGGAGATTTGACCATTCCTGTGTCCTTTGGCGTTAGTTTTAACCTTACGGATATTTTTAACAACCCGGATGAAGGAGCAAGCTATATTCCAGGATTTTATATTAGTGTAGATCCGGCAGGACTTTTATTTAATAGTGTTGCATCATATTGATAATTTTGTCTCAGTATTAAAATTCTAGAAAAAGCAGCCTACACTTTAAGTCTTACAATTGTCTTACCAAATCCTCCATCCCGCGGATCCGCAAAATAAAAGTCTTTTACAATATCATTTTCTTTTAAATATTTATGAACTGCTGTTCGGATTATACCCTCGCCTTTCCCATGTATAACAGAAAATTCTCCAAATCCGTGTAAAACAGCATTATCCATCTGTTTTTCTAACAGTTCCATAGCCTCCTTTAAAGGCAAACCTCTTAAATGAAGATTCAAAGCAGGTGTATCTCCCAGGGATTTTGTAGAAAGAATTTCCACATTATTTTTATCTCTATACTTATCTTTCATATCGGAAGGATAAATTTCATTAGGTTTCATAGTAATACGAATATTCCCTGCTTCCACTATCCAGGTATTTCCTTTTGCTTTCCTTAGTATTGTACCTGTTTTTCCTGTACCTTTTATTTTAACTTCCATGCCTTTAGAAAATTCAATTTCCTCTTCTACAAAATGCTCTGTTTTTTTCGTCTCTTCCTCTATTCTTTGTTTTACATTTTTTAAATAACTTTTTGTTTTATGAATTTTTTCTTTTGTAATTTCCCCTTCCCTTATTTCACGGATAAGTGTTTCCAGTTCTTTTCTACTATCATCAAGAAAGCTGCTCATTTCTTTTAAACCATGTTCCCGGAGTATAAGCTCCCTCTGCCTGAGCCTGAGTTCCTTTAAATCCGTGCTTCGAATCATTTCGTTTAATTCTGTTTCTCTTTTTTTCTGTGATTCTTCAGTTTTTAGCAGTTCCTTATGTTTTTCGGATAGACGTTTTATCAATTCTGTAATATCATTTCTTTCATCATTCAGATAATCACCTGCCCTTTTAATCATTTCTTCCGGTATTCCATGCTGTCTTGCAATCTCGATTGCATGGCTTTCTCCAGGTATTCCAATTAATATCTTATAAGTTGGAGATAGGGTTTCTGTATTAAATTCCATAGATGCATTCTGAACACCATCACGCGTATAACCATAGTTCTTTAATATTCCATGATGTGTTGTTGCCAGAGTCATACATCCCTTTTCTATAAAATGGTCGAGTAATGCCATTGCAATAGCCACACCCTCTTCCGGATCTGTTCCAGCGCCAAGCTCATCCAGCAGGACAAGCGAATCCGCAGAGCTTGATTTAATAATATTGGAAAGATTTTTGATATGGCCGGAAAAGGTAGATAAGGACTGCTCTATTGACTGCTCATCGCCTATATCAGCAAAAATATCATCAAATACACAAAGCATACTGCCTTCCCGCGCGGGAATCTCCATTCCGAACTGATTCATCATACAGAGCAGTCCTGTTGTTTTTAAAGATACTGTTTTTCCGCCTGTATTCGGGCCGGTAATTATGAGCATTCTCGATTCCTCATCCATATGCAGAGAAATCGGTATTACTTTTTTCCCCAATAACGGATGCCTTGCATTTACAAGTTTTATATTTGATTCGCTGTACTCCGCGCAGGAACAATTATGTTTTCTTGAATAATCCGCTCGGGCATAAACAGAATCAATAAAGGATATTTTATTAATTACATTTTTTATTTCTTCTTTATAAGCAGAAACCTCTCCTGTTAATTCCCGTAATATACGCAGAAGAACAGCAGAATAGTTATTTTGCTCTACAAATACTTCATTGTTTTTTTCTACTACATCAAACGGCTCAATAAAAACAGTTGCGCCGCTTGATGATACTTCATGCACTATGCCTTTAATCTTACCTTTGAAATTGCTCTTTAAAGGAAGAACAGTACGGCCGTCTTTTAAACCGGGCTGATCTGTCTGGAAGTACTGCCTTAAGGTATGATCATTTAAATAATTACTTACAATTTGATCAACCTGTTTCTGTAATCTCTTTATCCGCGCTTTTATTTCTGCAAGCTCAGGAATCTTCTTTTCCTTTATTTCACCTCCGCCGTCTACAATCCGATTTATAGTTTTTATTACAGAGCTTAAATCAGGTATTGCACCCGCAATTTCATTCAGGTTATCACAACCAGGCAACTGCTCCCCAATTATACTTATAATGCTTTTTCTAAAGATCTTTGCAGAATATAAATATCGCGAAATAAACGCAAAATTTATACCATCTAAAGCAGTGCCTTTTTTTTCCAGTACTTTAAGTAAATGTTTTATCTCCGGAAAATCCAATGCAGGCAGGCTGCGGCCGGAATTTAAAACCTTCTTTAAAGAAACAGAAAGATTTTTAAGGTAATCAACTTCTTTATTATCGTTGAGAATATCCTGTTTCAGGATTAATTCACTGCCATTCACAGAAAAGCAGTATTCACTTAATTCATTCTTTATCTTCTGGAACTCTAATAGCTTTAAAATATTCTTATTCATAATCAATCTTATTATTCTCTTAAGGATTCATATATCCTTAAATAACTTTCATACCTGTCTTCATGTATTTTCCCCTCATCGACATATTCCTTTACTATACAATCCGGCTCATTAATATGCATACATGAATTAAAAGAACATTTTCCTAACAAATTTACAAATTCAGGAAAATAATAAGCCAGCTCTTTAGAATTTATATTATATATATCTAGTTCCCGTATGCCCGGTGTATCAATAATATTCGTTGTTTCATTCAGCTTAATCATTTGTGCAAAATTAGTTATATGTGTACCTCTGTTATATTTCTTTGATATTTCACCGACTTTTAAGCCAAGCCCCGGTTTTAAGGCATTTAATATTGATGTTTTACCAACACCGGACTGGCCTCCGAATACAGTTACTTTATTATTTATAATTTTTAAAAGCTCCTTAATACCATCCCCTTTTTTTGCGGAACCATAGATAACCTTATATCCGATTTTTCTGTAATTTTTCAAACGAAGCGAGTCATGCTTAGAAAGGCCTAAATCACATTTGTTTATAAAAATGACAGGCTCAATTTTCCCCGCTTCACCGCTTATCAATAATCTATCTATAAATCTTGGACGGAATGGAGGATTATTTGTGGAAGCAACACATACCAGAATATCTACATTAGACGCAATAACCTGCGGTGCTCTGCGTTTTTTATTATAACGAACTAAAAAACTTTTCCGTTTGTCTTTATTTATGATCCAGCCTTTTTTATCAGAATGAGTATCCGGCAAAATATGCACCCTGTCACCCACTGCAATAGGATTATAGCTTTTTTCCTCTTCCTCTAATACTTTACCTTTTATTCTACAGAGAAATTCTTTATTGCCAATTATGACTGTATAAATATTATTTATTCCGAAAATCACCCGGCCATAAAGTATTGAGCTTTCTTCCTTCATAGTAGTTTCTATATAAGGCCTGAAAATTTTAAATTGTATTTCTCTGCAATTTTCTTATATCTATCTTCAGGCTGATTATCTCCTGTAATATAAAATTTATTATATTTACTGTTTGAGCTGCTTCTTATTTTCTTATCATCAAGTACGTGCCTGAGTTGTTTTACAACTCCCTCCCTTGAATCAATCACAGAAATACTCGCCCCCAGAAATTCTTTAAACTCATCTTCTAAAAGAAGAAAATGAGTACAAGCCAATACCACAACATCTATATCATGTTCTTTAAGAGAAGAAAGAGTATCACTTAAAAATTTTAATTTTTCCTTTTTTGTTGCTTTGAATGATTCATACTCAACAAAATCCCTGACATCTCCGGCAGGCAGCCTTATTACTTCACAGTTTCCTGCAAACTTTTCTATTAAGTTATTTAAATAATCATCCTCTACTGTTTTTAAAGTCGCAATTAAACCCAATCTCTTTGTTTTTGATATTGCAGCAGCAGGTTTTACTGCCGGAACAACACCAATAAATGGAATTGAATATTTCTTCCGAAGCTCTTTTAAAGTTACAACCGAGGCAGTATTACAGGCTATAACTACAGCTTTCGGATTTTCCTTATTTATTATCTTTTCCATTCCGGCGAAAACAGCTTTCGTTATTTCTGATGCGGTTTTTTCACCATATGGAAAATTCCCCCTATCTGCAACATAAACGAATTGCTCATCCGGAAGTAATTTTTCAGCCATTTTTAAATATGGCAGCCCCCCAATTCCGGAATCAAAAATTATAATGCAATTATTATTGATTTTAGTCTCCATTCCCAAACAAATTATTAAATGCCTCTTTAGCGTTATCTTTTGAATTACCTGAACTGCTCTCTTTTTCAGATTTTTTAGAATATTTAAAATAAGAACAGAAATTTGCCCTTTCCTTATCTGCAACTAATTCATCTATAGTTTCATGGCAGTCCCATTTCGAACCGGTACTGTAAAAGCTGCAGTTTTTACAGATCTTTAATTCCTTACTACATGAAGGACATTCAGTAGTCCGGAATATTTCCAATTTTTCATCAATTTCCGATTTGCAAAAATAACATACACGCATAAATACATAATACCTATAAAACAAAATACAGGTCAATAAGCAATTTGTGGTGTTAAAAGGGGACTGATATCTCAGGTTGAGAAATACGCCATCGATACAAAACAGAACCAAGGCATATAACGTTTTTCGAAATATTATCGTTGTGTTCTGATGCATCAATGGCGTATTTCTCAACCTGATAGCATTATTATTTTTTTAACACCACAAAATGCTTATTTTAGGGGGAAGGAAAAGTACTATTAGTGCGGATCTATTCTGTAAAGTTATTAAGATTTTTCTTATTTGACTATTTATCGATAGAGTAGTACATACTGTTAATAATCAACTTATTTAAATTATTAAAAAGATTTTGCATTATTAATACTGATTTACTACTATTCAATTTTGATTTTAGCAAGCTTGACCTTGATTATAAAAATTATTAACATTTGATATTATAGAAATTGAAATATGGAAAATAGAATTTATCTCCATGAAATTGAAACAGCATTTAAAAATAACTGAAATTGAATAAAATGAAATCAAAGGAATTAAAACATGAAAATTGTAATTATTGGAAATGGCCCAGCCGGGACAACTGCCGCGAAAAAAATAAGAAAATTAAATGAAGATATTGATATTACTATTATTTCATTTGAAGAATATCCCTATTACACACGACCAAAATTACATAAATTAATTGAGAACAAAGTTGAAATAGAAAATATTATTGTTTACAAAGAGGAATGGTATAAAAATAATAGGATTAACTTATTATTAGAAACAAATGTAATCTCAATCGATACTAAAAATAAAAAAGTAGTTACAAACAAGGATGAATTATTTTATGACAAACTTATTATTGCGAGTGGATGCAATCCCTTTCTGCCAAAAATTACCGGAATTAAGAATAATGATATTTATACATTACGAAGTATTAAAGATGCATTGCAAATCAGAGAAGCCGCAAAAATAAATAATGAAATAATATGTATTGGTGGCGGCTTACTGGGGATAGAACTTGCTTCATCCTTTATTTCAAAAACAAGAAATGTAAAAATTATTGAAATAGCAGGTTATCTGCTGATTAAACAATTAAAAGAAAATCAGGGAATACAGTTAATGAAAATATTGGAAGAAAAGGGGCTCCAATTTTATTTACATGAAAAAGTAAAAGAAATATTTAGAGATAATAAAAAACTGACTGTAAGAACTGAATCCGGTAAAGAAATAAAAGGAGATCTAATTCTTGTATCTTCAGGAGTCAGTCCAAGAATATCTATTGCACAGGAAGCCGGAATCAAAGTAGATAGAGGAATTATTGTTAATCAATATTTGCAAACCTCCCATCCTGATATTTATGCGGCAGGTGATTGTATTCAATTTAATGAAAAAATATATGGATTTATAAAATCATCAATTGAACAGGGAAATATAGTTGGAGAGAATATTATAAATAATAACTCTACTATATATAATGGTACAAAAATTGATCCGGTTTTAAAAGTGACCGGAATTGATTTAAAAAAATTATAATTTATTTATAGTATTTTACATGCTTCTATAATAAAGAAACCCAGCAGCAGAGCTGCGATGTATTCTTATGTTTGTAAGGCAGCCCTGCTATAAAAATCTTACAGTATATTATAAAACCTTATTAACTTACAGAATAACTCCGCACTTTAACCACTTTCCCTCCTTAAGAGAATTAAGCATATTGTGGTGTTAGTAATATCACTATAGAATCAGGCGGAAAAATACGCCATCGATGCATCAGAACACAACGATAATATTTCGAAAAACGTTATTTAGCTTGGTTCTGTTTTGTATCGGTGGCGTGTTTTGCAGCCTGAACTCATAATTTAACATCACAAAATGCTTAATGAACAAATACATATTGCTAAGTATAATAAAATAAAGTATTGTACAAACATGTTTTCGCTAAGCAATTGCAATGCCAGGAACTGCCTTAATAAGGCACTTTCATTCAGAGATAATTGTATTACTCATCTAAAAGACAGGAATTCATATATAAAAGAGATCCATGAGTATTTTCAAAAAGAAAGGGAATTAAAGGATCTTGAACTAACAGGTATAACCTTGAAGGATCTGACACTTAATTCAAAAGCATTTAAATACTGCAATATGTCCCAGGTAGTTTTTGAAAATGTTAATATTAAAGACTCGGAGCTATATCTTTCATATTTTGATTTTTGTATTTTTAAAAATTGTACTTTTACAAAAATTGACTGTAATTTTATTTGTTTTGCCGGTTCTCAAATAAATAACTGTAAATATACTGATTCGGAATTACTCAGATGCAATTTTGTAGGAATAAAAGCAGAAGATTTGCTTTTTGAAAGCTGTGATCTGTATTCTTCACGTTTTATTAATTCTCTTTTAACCAGAGTTAAATACGATGATTGCAATTTAAAAAGTGTGAGATTTGAACATTCCACATTAAATAATGTAACATATCCGTCCTGTAATGCAGAAGAAGCATTTTTCCGAGAAGGAGCTGAATATAATGAAATTCTTTAGCTATTTTTCTGTAACAGGATTTTCTAATTCATATTTGATGGGCCCGGAACAGGGTGGTGATGCAATCCTAATAGATCCCGGTATTTTTGATGTTCCATTACTAAATCTAATAGAAAAGAACAATCTATATGTTAAATATATTCTTTTAACACATTCTCATGAGTCTCATATCTCCGGTATAAAAACTCTGTTAAAGGTTTACGAATCATCAATATATTCAAACAGTCCTTCTGTACTTAATTTTCCCTCAAAAAAAATAGACGAAGGGGATGAATTAAAATTAGGAGAATATTCGGTACTTGTAAGAAAAGCTCCGGCCCATTCAGGAGACTCTTTATTGTTTATTCTTAATAATTTTATTTTTACCGGGGATACGCTATTCTCAGGCACTTTAGGTTCTACACCAGATAATCTTTCCCATGAGCTTTTACTTTCTATAATTAATGAAAAAATACTTACATTAAATGACGAATATTTTATATTTCCCGGCCACGGCCCTCCTACAAAAGTAGGAATAGAAAGAATATTAAATCCTCATTTATAATTTATTTATTCTGCTGCAGCTTAAAAAAATTATTAAACCTTGCAGGGATTGGCGCTCTGAATAATCGCGTGTTATCTTCACCGGGTAATTTGATATATAATTTAAAAGCATGCAGCATAAGCGTTATTTCCGGGAAACGGGCGTCTGATCTGCTGTAAATGGGATCTCCAAGTATCGGACAGCCCATAGAGCATGCGTGAACTCTAAGCTGGTGAGTCCTTCCTGTTTTGGGCTTCATTCTTAAAAAAGTATAATTATTATAAGCGCGCAGTATCTCATACTCTGTAACAGACCTTTTTCCAGTATTATTGCTTACTTTAAAGCGTTTTCTATTTTTAGGGTCCCGCGAAATAAACGTATCAATTTCATAGTTAGAATATTGAGGCTGGCCTTTTACAATAGAAAGATATACCTTTTTTGATTTTTTTTTTCTAAATTGAGTAGATAAGTATTCATGAGCAAAAGGATTTTTTGCCGTTATAATAACACCTGAAGTATCTTTATCGAGCCTGTGTACAATTCCAGGCCTTATTTCTTCATTAAAATTGGCTTTTAATTCCTTAACATAGAATAAAAGCGCGTTAATAAGCGTACCTGAATTTATGCCGCTGCCAGGATGAACAACCATTCCCTGCGGTTTATTTATTACAATTACATTTTTATCTTCATATATAATATCCAGCTTTATATCTTCCGCACTTATATCCGGATGAGGCGGTGCAGTAATTGAAATTTCAAGCTCATCTCCCGGATTGATTTTTTTGCTTAATTTGGCCTGTGTTCCGTTTACAAGTACTTTTGCCAGCCTTGCTTTCAACTGGCTTCGTGTAATAATTAATAACTTATCTGAAATATATTTATCCAGGCGTATACCTGCAGTTTCACTTTCATCTACAGTGTGTCTAACGATTTTCACGTGCATTGTCCGATCTTTTTTCTCTGGCCCTTCCTATGGCATAATCAATAATTACTATTGCAAGTGAAATACTGCTGGCAGTTATTAAAACACCTATATGCTCCCGTTTTGTAAAATCCGGGCTGTTAGGATTACCAAAAGGCCTGTAATCTGATTCCCAGTCATGTATTCCAAACCTTATAATTTTATATGTAAAATATGAAAACAGAATTGTTAAAGGAATAGAACCAAAAAGTATAATTTCCGCCCTTCTTAATTTCTGTGCCCATACGGGAAATTCATCATCCTCATACGGGACAGGTTCATTATCTGCATTATCAGAATAAATATTACTTACCGGTATAGATAACAGCACAATAAAAAGAACCATGAACAAAATATCTTTCACTTTTAAACCACCCCTCTATTTCCAAAAAGAGCAGCTCCTAATCGAACCATAGTAGCCCCTTCTTCAACTGCAATTTTGAAATCAGAAGACATTCCCATAGATAATGTATCTATATGGAAACCTTTATAATCAATTTTTACAATTTCATATAATTCTTTTAATTTTTTAAATGAATTTCTTATTTCTTTCTCATCAGAAGTAAATGGGCCTATAGTCATCAGTCCGCGAATATTTAAATTATCTAATTCTACAAGTTCATCTATCAACTTATTAATTTCATTAAATTTATGAATACCGGACTTTGTTTCTTCCCCGGATGTATTAACCTGAATAAGTATATTGATATTTTTCTCATCCAGTTTTGCGTATTTATTTAATTCCCGGGCAGTATCTATTTTATCTATGGACTGCACCCATGAAAATATCTTAGCGGCAAGTTTTGCCTTATTCCTCTGTAAATGGCCTATTAAATGAAGCTCTACCTTATCAAGTTTTGTTTCATATTTAACCGCAGCTTCTTTTACACGATTCTCTCCAAAAAGAATTATACCATTCTCTAAGGCCATATTTATAGTACTCTCCGGAAATGTTTTTGTTACTGCTAACAGCCTGATGCTCTCCGGATCTCTTCCTGATTTTAAAGCAGCTTCATGAATAATGTTCAATATTTTTTGTTTATTCTTTATAAATTCTGTATTCATAGTATATATGTTATTAACTCTATAAAAAATGTTGACATCATATTACAATATTGAAGATAAAATCGCAATATACTTATTACGATGTTAACATTTAGATTAATTTTAAAAAAAAGAAGCTTATTTTTAGAGGGGGGAATTCAAAAAGTGTAGATTTATTATATATAATTATTAGTATTTTTCTATTTCATTTAGACTTTACAATGCTACGCGTTTGCGGCTCAACTCAACACCAAAATGAATAAATGGCCGTCTCGCTCGCTTAAATCAAGGTCTTGCAAACTTCACTATTTGTCGGTATAATTTTGGATATTGAAGCGAAGTTGCATTACACTGGACTGTGCAAATGCGGAAGTAGTTATGCTATAAAATTTAAAAAGGAAATATATTGAGATCTATAATATTTGAAATACAAGAAAAATTAACAAAAGCATTTCTAATAAAAGCATCACAGCATCTTATTCATTTTTATAAAAATAAACTCTACTCTAAATTAAGTCATATTTTTTCACATATATATCCTTATAAAGTACAACATATTAATACAAACAATTATAAAAAAATGTTTTACAAACTTATAAAAATCTATCATCCTGATAATTTACAAATTCATATTAAAAACCTGGAAACTGCTATTAAAAATGATTTAGGTAAAACTATATCATTTTATAAAAATCTTATTTCAATTAACTTCTCAATTACGATTAAGCCATATTCATCCAATGTGTATCATCATGATGAATCATACGTATTTGAAGAAGCCGAGTATGAATCATTCAATTATTCTGATATAGAACTTAAAGAAGTCGAATTTAATCAAGATCTAATATCAATAATTTCGGAAATCTTTCTCGGCAACTCAAATCACAGGTTAGAACCAGTAGATCTTGAACAAATAGATGGAGAATTAGTTTTAAGCGAGCTAAATTTATCTGACCTTGATGGACTCCAATATTGTATTAATATTACTAACCTAAATTTATCAAAAAATAAAATTGAAAATATTTACGAAATCAAGGATTTAACTTTTATAGAAGAACTTGATTTATCCAACAATTTCATAAATAATATTGATCCACTCTTTGATTTAAATTACCTGGAAACATTATATTTAGATTACAATCAAATTGAAGATATTTCTCCACTTCTTAAAATAAGAAGCTTACAATTCGTAAGTATTATTGGTAATCCGATAACAAGTATGGACAGCATAAGAAAGCTTCAAGAAAATGATGTAATTGTGGTATATTTTTAAATTTTATTGAAGAAAAGGTGATTCCTGAACACAATACATAGCAGTCTTTCCGAAATCAAATAAATATACTGCATTACTTTTATCTTATGCTATTTAAGTTTGCTAATACTAATTTCAAAAAGGCCATATTCAACGGAACCTCGCATTTTAACTTGCTGAAATAAAAAACATATGAAAAATAAATAATCACTTACCATATAGGTATACTCTAATAGTACCCTACCCCCACCACACAAATAAACTTTTTGTGATGTTAATTATATCATTCTACTATCAGGCGGAAAAATATGCTATCGATGTATCAGAACATAATGATAATATCTCAAAAAACGTTATATTACTTGGTTCTGTTCTACATCGGTAGCATGTTTTGCAGCCTGAGATCTCAGTATTATTTTTACATCTCAAAATGATTTTTTGAATATACAGATTGATTTTAAGAAGTAAATAGTTGTATATTAAATTCAGTTTTAAACCTGACAATATTAACAACCTTCGGAGGATATAGATGAGCAATATGAAAGACAAAGAGCTCTCTACATGGCAGAATAAAGTAGGCCTGGCAGAAATGCTTAAGGGCGGAGTTATAATGGATGTTACAGATGCAGACCAGGCAAAGATTGCTGAAGAAGCCGGGGCTGTCGCTGTTATGGCGCTTGAAAGAGTTCCTGCAGATATAAGGGTACAGGGCGGAGTTGCAAGAATGTCGGACCCTTCTAAAATTATACAAATTCAAAAAACTGTAAGTATACCAGTAATGGCAAAATGCAGAATCGGCCATTTTGTGGAAGCTCAGATCCTGGAGGCTTTAAAAGTAGATTTTATAGACGAAAGTGAGGTCTTAACACCTGCGGATGATAAATTCCATGTATACAAGCATGATTTTAATGTTCCATTTGTCTGCGGATGCCGTGATCTTGGCGAAGCACTTAGAAGAATTGGTGAGGGCGCAGCTATGATCCGTACAAAAGGAGAAGCAGGTTCCGGAAATATTATAGAAGCTGTAAAACACATGCGCGCTGTGATGAATGGAATAAAAAGACTAACTACTTTATCCAAAGAACAATTAATGACAGAAGCAAAGGAGCTGGGCGCACCATACAAATTAGTATGCGAAATTGCAGAATCTGGAAAATTGCCTGTTCCAAATTTTTCCGCGGGCGGGATAGCTACACCGGCAGATGCTGCCTTAATGATGCAGTTAGGTGCAGAAGCTGTGTTTGTAGGTTCCGGTATTTTTAAATCAAGTGATCCAGAAGTAAGGGCAAAAGCAATTGTAAATGCAGCAACCAACTATGATAATCCTGAAATCTTAGCAAAACTATCAGAAGGCCTTGGAGAACCAATGCCCGGCATAGATGTTAGACAACTTGATGAAAAGCAGATGTTATCACTCCGGGGCTGGTAGGAAACTTAATATCTTAAAATGATAGGTATTTTAGCACTTCAGGGCGATTTCGAAAAACACAAAGAACATTTAACCAGGCTCAAAGTAAATACAAAGTTTGTAAGGCATACAGAAGATCTATCCGGAATAAACGGCTTAATTCTTCCGGGGGGAGAAAGCACTACTATAGGAAAATTAATGGACCGTTTTAAACTTCTTGAACCAATAAGAAAAATGATAGAAAATGGCCTGCCTGTATTCGGCACCTGCGCCGGTGCAATTCTTCTTGCAGACAGAATAGAAGGTTATGAGCAGACAAAACTCGGTACAATGGACATAAAAGTAACACGAAATGCTTATGGCAGGCAGGTAGACAGTTTTGAAACTGACATAATAATAAATAAAATAAGTAATAAACCTGTAAGATGTGTTTTTATAAGAGCCCCGATAATTACAAACATTGGCAATAATGTTAAAATACTTGGCGATTATAATAGAAGTCCGATTCTGATACAGGAAAATAATATACTCGCTTCAACATTCCATCCAGAGTTAACAGATAATACTGCTGTACATGAATACTTTTTAAGTATTGTAAAAAAAGCTTAGTTTATTAATCAGATATACTTTATGAAATTGTTACTATTCACTAATTTAACTTAATCTATAAAATCTATAAGTTCCACTTCAAATACAAGATACGCATTGGGCGGAATAATCCCGGGATATCCCTGCGCCCCATATCCAAGCTGCGGGGGAATAATAAGGAATCTCTTTTCACCTTTAGTCATAGACATTAATGCTTCATTCCAGCCTTCTATTACCTGACCTATCTGAAAATCCAAAGGCTCACCTCTTTCTATGGAACTGTCAAATACAGTTCCATCAATTAGCATTCCTGTATAATGAGCTGTTACAGTAGCACCAAAAGACGGGCTGTCTCCATCAAGTCCATCTTTAAGAATAACATACATTAATCCGGAAGAGTTTATTACTATTGAGTCACGCTCTATTTCTGTCCATAGCTCAAGCACCTGTGTAATTATATTTTCTCTTCCTGCAGCAGCAAGTTCCTGATCCTGTGATTCGGCCTGATCAATAAGCCGGTTAAAAAGATCCTGGCTGACAATAAATTCTTCTGCCGATTCACCCACTCTGATAATTCTTATATTTTTAATTTCATCACCTTGTTCTATGGAATCAACAACATTCTGCCCTTCTGTAACATGGCCAAATACGGAATGTTTGCCATCCAGCCAGGGTGTTTCTGTATGTGTAATAAAAAACTGGCTTCCGTTAGTGCCAGGGCCGCTGTTTGCCATGGAAATAATACCTGCTCTATCATGCAGTAATTCCGGATGGAATTCATCGGGAAATTTGTATCCTGGATTTCCAGTTCCATTTCCATAAGGGCAGCCGGTCTGGATCATAAAATCCTCCATTACTCTATGAAAAATAAGGCCGTCATAATATTTCTCTCCGGTTCTATTTTGAAAATCTATTGTACCTTCTGCAAGGCCAACAAAATTTGCTACAGTCATTGGTACTTTCTGATACTCCAGTATTAATAGAATTGTTCCTTTATTTGTATTTATTTCCGCGTAAAGCCCGTCCGGTAAATCCGCGCTGCATCCAAATAAAGAAAATACAATAATTATAAAAATAACAGCTGCATTTTTATATGCCATGAATTTTCTCCTGTTTCCATTATTAAGGCCTACTATCTTGTATACTATGCATTTTGTCAAGGAAGAATGGAATATAGCAGTAGTAAAATAGCAGGCGGTATTTTGATTTTTCGAAATATAGTGTTTTAAAAGAAATAAAGGGAGAATTATAACATATGAATGCTATAGGGTTGGTAGCCTATGGGATGTATTATTTTATTCTTTTTTACTTTTTCTTTCCAGATGGAATTTACTTTTCGAATGTAGAATTGCCGGGCAATTTTGCCGGATAGGAATCCAAGTTTTGGAGATATTAGTACATAATCATTATCCGGATACAGGAGGTTGGTAATAATTGTGGGAATTTTATCTATTTCTTCATATACATTTTTTACAAACATATGTTCAGGAAAAAAAACTTCCGGATTAACAAGACAGCCCATCCCTATTCCAATACCAAACTGCCATGTTAAATCGCATCTATTTGTAAAACACATGCC
>SDBV01007272.1_pt1 | contig 15172 bp, 10 predicted proteins | sample 2277081 | NCBI WGS metagenome assembly SDBV01 (sample SAMN10402039, study PRJNA504765) | marine sediment metagenome | isolation source: marine sediment core GS10_PC15, 223 cmbsf | place: Arctic Ocean: Southern Knipovich Ridge | collected 2010
CATTTGCTCAGAAAACGCAACATTTCAATTGATATAAACACTATATCTACAGGCTAATGTTTTGTAACATATTGAATTTCTGTGACATATGCTCAATTGCGCGAATTTGGCGTTCATAGCATTTTATCGTTTTACAAGATAAATATTATATGCCTGATACCAAGTTATGAAGGTGAATAATCGGATAGAATAATCGTTTATGTGTATTTTCTTATCTCTATATTTAATGGATCACGCGCTTCCTGGAGATGATATATGACTTCAATATAATTTGAACATCCGAACCCCTAATTGTCAAATTATACGTCTAAAGCTTTTCAAAAATCAGCAATTCTCCTAAAGGAATTTCATCATTATAAAAATTACCAACTCTCAATTTATCTTCTCCAGATAAAATTTTAAACTCATAACTTTTTGGACACATGCAACTTGATAAATGATATTGAAGTTTGATGGAATCTGCTATGATTTCATAATCGTAAGATCCTGATCCAATTTTTGGAAGCATATAATCATTTCGTAATTCCTTACCACGATTTAAATAAAGCCATCCTTCAAATTCATTGGAGTTAAATATTAAAGTGTCTGATAGATTTGAGGATTCAACCCAATTTCCATTGAGAGATTCAATATTTAGTTCATCACCTTCACATCCAAAAGTAAAAAGTGCCAATGCCATGAAAAGTAAAAAATAGGTGTTCTTCATAATTTTTCATTTTTACCAAAGACACAAAAAAGATGCAATTAGTTGGATTCAATTCTGTCTAATCATCTAATTTAATCAATCCTCTTTCAGCATGGCATATACCAAATCATCCACCCATTCGCCATTAATCAGCAAACTCTTTCTAAAATGCGCCTCTTTTCTAAAACCCAATCGTTCAACCAGTTCAATTGATTTTAGATTTCCAGGATCTATTGAGGTGACGATTCGATGTTTATTCAAGGTATTGAAAAGGTAATGAATTGTTTCTTTCAAGGCATCAGTTGCAAAACCTTTGCCATGATCATTTTTGTTCAGTGTACATCCTATCTCAGCTTGCATATTGTCGGAATTCAAAAAGTGAATCCCGATATCTCCAATCAATTCGCCATTTTCCTTTTTGATAATCGCCAATTGATACCATGTGTCTGCCACGTTAATGGTGGGAGAAACTCTGTTTTCTATAAAATCACGAACATCTTCAAAGGTTTTTGGAATCCATCCTTGAAATTGATTGGTAATAGCATCTGATCGGTATTTAAAAATAGCTTCTGCGTCGTCCAGAGTTATTGGGCGCAATATCAATCTTTCGGATTTAATTTCTAGTCTTGTTGTCATTTTCAGGAACTTATTCTATATAAATCATGAATATATCTCATTTTATTTACAACGCTGTATAACTGAATGCTAAAAGATTGAAGGGTAAAAGATTGAAGGGAATGAAAACTTTAAAAAATATTGGGAGTAAAGTAGCGCCTTGAAGTAGGTGGTGTATGTAAAGGGTTTTATCTCCCACAATATTGCCAAAATCTGACATTTAGTAAATTAATTTTATATTTGCTGCCTATGCCAATAACTTCAGTGAGCGATGGTGAGCTAAAACGACCTTCAAAATTAATCATTATCTTTTGCCTGATTGTAGCAGGTGAAGTAATTTTTGGACTTCCTTTTCATGTGTTAAGGTATTTTCGTCCAACTATGTTGGAAGTTTTTAACATTTCAAATGCTGAGATTGGAGACGCTTTTGCAATTTATGGCATTATGGCTATGCTCTCTTATTTTCCCAGTGGGGTCGTTGCAGACCATTTCTCTGCTCAAAAACTGATGAGCATCTCTCTTTTTGCAACTGCTTTGGGAGGAATTTATCTGGCCATGATTCCGGGTCACCTGGGTTTATCTGTTCTTTTTGGTTATTGGGGGATCACTACCATTTTGCTTTTTTGGGCAGCCATGATTCGTGCAACACGTGAGTGGGGAGGTAAGTTGGCTCAGGGTAGGGCTTTTGGGTTACTTGACGGAGGAAGAGGATTAATGGGAGCTGTAGCCGCTACTATTGCCGTATTCTTCCTTGCTTTATTTTTGTCCTCTGATTTAGAAAATATTTCTCAAGTTCAGCGAACCCAGGCATTAAAAGCAGTGATCTGGTTTTATACACTGCTTACCTTTGGAACGGCTGTATTGGTATGGTTTTTTATTCCTGACACACAAATTGTACCATCAAAATCAAGTACGCATCCTTTTTCCGGAATTAGAAGGGTGTTGCAAAATCGCCTCGCATGGCTTCAGGCAATTATTGTGATTTGTGCGTATTGTGGCTATCGGGGGCTTGATTTTTATGCCCTTTATGGGATCGATATACTGGGAATGAATGAAGTAAGCGCTGCCCGTTTTGTTTCGTATGCCACCTATCTGCGACCTGTTGCAGCCATAGGCGCTGGTTTTTTGGCCGATCGGTACGCCACAAAAAAAGTAATAGGTTCTACCTTTACCTTTCTGTTATTGAGTTACCTGGCGCTAATATTTGTATCTCCAGGTGCAAATGTGACACACATCATTTTTGTAAATCTGTTTTTTACCTTTATGGCCGTTTATGCCTTACGTGGCGTATATTTCGCACTCTTTGAAGAAACGAATATTTCAGGAAGTCTGACCGGAACAACAGTAGGGTTGATTTCTCTAGTTGGTTTTACCCCTGATATCTTTTTCAACTCCATTGCCGGTCGTATTCTCGATGCGTCTCCTGGTCTTGCAGGATATCACAATTTTTATTCCTTTCTTGGTTTCTTTGCTGCGACTGGAATTGTGGCCACGTTCCTCCTGGCCCGCAGAAGTAAGCGGATTATTTCTGCAGTGCAGAAGTAGGGTGTGACAGTTAGTAGAAAAAGTAAGTGAATCCTTTACAAAATCGTTCAAGGTCTGAGGCCGAAACATGCTCCTGATTATGGCGGTTCAAAGCTGTAGTTTAGAATTGCAAATCCGATTTATCAGTACTTCTACATACCCTGAAGAACATGTAGAAGAGCAGGATTAACATTGCCACTTCCTTCTGCTTCTGCTTCCTGCCGCTGCCTCCTGTCACTTTTCATCGGAGCCTCCATCACTACATCATTTTATCCCATCCTCACTTACGCACCGGCATTCAACCCTTCATGTTCGCCAATGGATCATCAATCATTTTCAAACTTCCTTTATAAAAAATAAAGGCGCGAACTGACATAAAAATGTGGCTGATATCGTAGTGGTTAAACCACTTGGAAATGCTCCACTCGTTCATGAAAATGAGTGCGGAAATCGCTGATATACTCACAGCAATTAAAAACAGCTTGCTGGCTTCACTTTTTGTCTTCCTATACACCACAAAATTAAAGCTGGTTACGATAATCAATAGTCCATATGCAGAATGAACTTCGACAAAAAAGAAATTGAGTGTGCTGAAAGTTATTATGATGAATGTGCTTAATTCAATCAAATTCATTGTGGCAAAAAACCTACCGATTCTGGGTTTGATCAGCGGTTTGGCATATAAAATCGATGCCCGCTCCAGGAGAGCTATGGAAAACATGCTAGTGAGCCATCCCGGCAATTTCCAGGCGAAGGATAGCAGGTATAAAAATCCGTGCCCGATCACTCCACCAATAAACGTTGCTATTGCCATAGAGAGAAAGTAGTATTTCAGATTCCGGTGAACATTGTTTTTTAATTTTATTTTATTCAGTTTGTAAAACGCATAAAAGCAAACGGCTGACACAATTAAGTCTGTGAATGCAACTACAGGCTCATCTATCCTGATTCCGTAAAGTTCGATGGAAGTTTGGGGGAGATTCATTAAAAAAAATAGAATTTAAAAATAACAGTTACCAAAATTAGCAAATAATAATAAATGGAGAGTATACTTGTTGAATTGTTACTTTCATTATTATCTTGAGCTATCAAATAAATTTTTTCAATATGAACAAATTTCTATATTTATTTTTTTACGCAATAGCCATCTCTTATGTTGCCACGGCGCAAGTTCAAAAAAGACGATTGCCACAAAATATTAATGTGCCAACCTATTCGCATATTTTTCCTACGGTGAGTGGAGATGGAAGTCAAATGATTTTTCTGACCAATTACACGAATAGCGAGGGATTTGAAACTAAATATACAACTAAAAATGATGCAGGCGTCTGGGCTGATCCTGTACCCATTTCGAGCATCAACAAACCTGCACAAGATCACATCGGTAGCTTTTGCTTAAGTTATGATGGAAATTTTGTGGTTTTTTCTTCGCGGCGAAATCCCGGTATTGGCAACTATGATATTTGGATAAGTGAAAAAGCAGGAAATTATTGGTCGCAGCCAAAAAACCCAGGCAAACCGCTTAATTCGCCTGGTAATGAGGGAAATCCCAGTTTGAGCCCGGATGGTAAATCCATCTATTTCATGCGTTGTGAGCTGATGGATATGGACCAAAAAAGAAATTGCCGCTTGTATGTTTCGCACCGTGTTTCTGCTACCCGATGGTCTGAACCTGAAATACTTCCTGACCATATCAATACAGGGCATGAAACAACTCCGAGAATATTATCGGATAACCTAACATTGGTTTTCGCATCTGGAAGAAGTGGAGGAAAGGGAAAACTTGATTTGTATTCCACGACATTGGAACAAAATAACTGGTCTGAACCCAAATCGCTTTCTTTTATCAATACAGATCAAAATGATGAGTTTGTGTCGATTCCTGCAAGGGGAGATATTATTTATTTTTCAGGAACTTACAGAGATCAGTATCATATTTACAAAGGGATCATTCCTGAGGAATTCAGAGCAAAAAAAGTAATGATGCTCACTGGAACAGTTGACTATAACGATGGCCAAAATCCATCTGATGACGTGCTCATACAAGCTTTTGATATTTCAACAGGAAGAGTCTTTACCAGTACCAGGTTGAATAAAGGCGATAATAGTTTTTCAATTTTTCTTCCTGAAGGGACGCTTTATGATGTCTCTGCATTTCCTCAGAAGGGAGGACATACCTATTTTTCACAAATCTACGACCTGAATAATATGCTTTTTTCCCGAAAAGAAGAAGTGGCAATTTCTCTTCCAGCCTTAAGTCAGGGTATGTCAATACCACTGAATACCATCCGCTTTGAAAATTATACTTCAATTTTAAGCAAAGATTCAGATATAGCAATCAAACGTATTATCGGATTTTTGAGAAAAAACTCAGGTATCAGAATTGAAGTGGGGGCATTTGTAGATCAGGTTTATACCGATACCATTCCAACAAACGACTTGACTGAAGTACTTGTAGATACTTTATTTTTTCAAATTCGGAAAGAAGCATTATCGCCGGAAAGCGAGGCAAAAGATATAGAAGCAGTAAACGAAGTGGGAGAATTGGTCGCAACAGATTCCATGGAATTGGTGATCGATGAGTTTGTATTGTCTCCAAAAGATTCTGTGATGGCCTTAGCTTATGCGCTTTATGAAGAAACGGAAACTATTGAAATCTATCGCAAGCTAAATTACACCTATCATAACGACCGGACACAAAAGCTAGCGGAAGCATTGATGTATCAATTAATTGATTCTGGCCTTCCGGCCAATTTAGTGGAAGCCAAAGGATACGGTGATGACTGGGAAGAGGATCGGGCATATGAAGAAAAAAATTACTGGATCGAATTGAAGATCTTTAAAGATTAAGCTGATTCGTTCTGTAAAATCATGTTTGCTATTTCCCCAATATCAGGACCTTTGAATGCGTATCATTAATTTTTCTTTGAATTATTCAGGATAGGAGACAGCATTCATTAAATTTGATTTTTTAATTTGCATTTGAAAACGAATATTTTTTGGAAAAGGTTAGTATAAATACTTCTCAGAATGTTCAAATAAGTTATACCCTTGCAGGCTTGAGTGACCGCATTTTTGCTTATTTGATCGATATTTTGATCATGTTTTCCACAACTGTGGTGCTGATCATTATTTTATCTTATACCGGAGTTCTTGAGTCATCTCCCTTTTTAGCTATAATTTCTGTCATACCCGCATTTTTTTACCATCTTATTTCCGAAATCAGTATGAATGGCCAGTCAATAGGCAAAAAGATGATGAATATAAAAGTGGTTAAAATAAATGGCGCTCAGGCTACATTAGGAGGGTACTTGTTGCGATGGCTTTTATGGCCGATTGATACTTTTTTTTATGGCGGTGTGGCAATCTTGTGTATTATAATTGGAGGCAAAGGACAGCGACTGGGTGATATTTCTGCAGGCACCACTGTTATCAAACTAAAGAAATCAGGATTTTTGAAGGATCATACATTAAATGATCTTGATATAGATTATAAGCCTGTTTTTCTGAATGCAGATCAGTTGTCGCCGGAATATGTCGAATTGATTAAGAAAGCCATAAAAGCCAAACTTGAAATGCTGGATGACCGACCTGTAGTGGCTATCGCCGCGAAAACAAAAAATAAGCTAGACATCACAAGCGAATTTCCTGACCTCAAATTTTTACATACCATTATGAAAGACTATCATCATTTGATGCTGATGGGAAATTAATTCAAAAGGATTTGAATAATTTGTATAATTCTTTAGTAAAAGAATTCGTTTTTTAAGAAATTTAGACCTTTCATAGGATTAGGAGGAAATTATACATGCTAAAACTGCGTTTTTTTAAATATATATTATCTCATACCAAAATCCACACTATCATCATCTTTGCCGTGCTACTGGCTGACTGCCAATTCAGGGATCTTTCCAGAATGCAAAATAATCAGTCAAACCTGGTGCAATATGTAAATCCAATAATAGGCACGCAATCCAGTGAGGTGTTGTCGAATGGGAATACCTATCCTGCTGTGGCTCACCCATGGGGCATGAATTTCTGGACTCCACAGACAGAATCTCACGAAAGCAACTGGATATATGATTATTCATCCAAATCCATTAATGGATTTAGATGCACCCATCAGCCTAGTCCATGGATTGGTGATTACGGCGCTTTTTCTGTGATGCCACAAGAGGGGGAACTCATTATAGATGAAGAAAAAAGAGGGCTGAATTATTATCATACCAGCGAAACATCTTTACCAAATTTCTACGAAGTTGATTTCTATGAGAAAAAAATCACAGCTGAAATGACCGCAACAATCCGTGGAGCGATGATGCGGTTTACCTTCCCTGCTTCGGATTCCTCATGGATTTTATTAGATGCTTTCCCTGGAGGGTCCTTCATAAAAGTGATCCCTAGAATGCAGCGTATTATAGGGTGGTGCAAGAATAACAGTGGAGGAACGACCAAAGATTTTGCAACTTATTTCGTGGCAGATTTTGATAAGCCATTTGACAGTTTCACGATGTGGAGCAACGATACGCTGAAAACCCTGCAAAGGGAAATCGAAGGTGATCATACCGGCATAGCCTTAAAATTCAATACCTTTAAAAACGAACAGATAAATGTACAAATCGCCACATCATTTATCAGCTTACCACAATCAGTAACCAACCTGAACAGGGAAGTATCCCGATTTACCTTTGATCAGTTAAAAATCAAATTGAACCAGACCTGGAATACGGAACTCAATAAAATCGTGATCGAAGGAGCTAGTGCAGCACAAAGGGAAATGTTCTATTCTTCGCTTTATCGAATGTTATTATTTCCCAGGGTTTTTTATGAGATCAATGAGCAAGGAAAGATGGTTCATTACAGCCCTTTCAATGGCAATATCAGGCCCGGATATCTTTTTACCGATATTGGATATTGGGACACCTTCAGAGCGTTATTCCCTTTTTACACCATTATGTATCCAGAGAGAAATTCCAACATTATGAAAGGTCTCCTCAATTCATACAAGGAAGGAGGCTGGTTGCCTGTCTGGCCGAGCCCGGGATATCGCAAAGTAAAGATCGGTAGCCATAGCGCTTCCTTATTTGCGGACGCTTTTATAAAGGGTATTGATGATTTTGATGTTGATTTGGCTTACCAGGCTATGAAAAAAGATGCTATTGTTATGGCCCCGCATTGGGCTCCTGGCAGAGACGGCATAAGAGAATACAATAATACCGGATACGTGCCATATCCCGATTTTAAGGAGGCAACCAGCAAAACCTTAGCGTATGCCTATGATGATTTTTGCATCCTTCAGATGGCTAAAAAGTTGGAAGAGACGGATGATATCTCCCAGTTTCAAGATCGACCATTTAACTACCGCAATGTGTTTGATTCTACAAGCAATTTTATGAGGGGTCGTAAATCAGACGGAACCTTATATACCCCCTTTGATCCAATTGAGTGGGGAGGACCATTTATAGGAGGTAATGCCTGGCACGCCTCGTGGTCAGTTTTTCATGATGTTCAGGGTCTCGTTGATCTCATGGGTGGCGACAAGAAATTTATTGAAAAGCTGGATCAGGTATTTACCACACCTTCCGAATTTAAAGTGGGTACGTATGGTAAGGTAATTCATGAAATGACTGAAATGATAATGGCCAATAAGGGTCAGTATGCACATGGAAACCCAGCAATTCAGCATATGCCTTATCTTTATAATTACACAAGCCAGCCCTGGAAATCACAGTATTGGGTGAGAAGAATAATGGACGATTTATATAATCCGACGCCAGATGGTTATTGCGGTGATGAAAATAACGGGCAAATGTCGGCCTGGTATGTGATGAGTGCCTTGGGTTTTTATCCTGTTACACCCGGGCATCCTTCGTACGCCTTGGGGTCACCACTATTTAAGAAGGTGACGATTTCCTTGTACAATGGAAACACCTTAGTGATAGAAGCGCCTGAAAATAGTGATGAAAATGTTTTTGTAGAAAAGGTGGAGTTGAATGGTGATCGATATAATAATAATTGGATCTCTCATGACGATATTATGAATGGCGGAAAACTATTATTTTACATGGACAATAAAGCTGAGCGAAAGCGGGGTACAGAAAAAGAGAATTTTCCATATTCACTATCTTCTGAACAACCTGAATAGTTATGTCCCTGGACAACTTTGCGATCAACTTTTCAGGAAATTGAAATATCATTTCCCGAATTCCTAAGTTTGTTTGCAGTCAGCGTGGAGTTAATGTTGGAAGATGATTAGTCCGGGATTTTTTTTGTATAAAAAAATTAATTATATAATGAACCACCCTCAGTATGATACAATGAAATGGAACGCAAGATTATTCATAACCCGTTTCATCAAATATGTATTTTTTGTATTGGCGCTAAGTACAATAAGCGTTTTTGCATTCCCACAATCTTCCAAAGAAAAGTTGACCCTATGGTACGATCAACCTGCTACAACCTGGATGACGGAAGCCTTGCCAATAGGCAATGGTTATATGGGGGCGATGTTTTTTGGTGGAATAGAAAAGGAACAAATCCAATTTACTGAAGGTTCGCTATGGTCTGGTGGACCGGGGGCTCATGAAGATTATAACTATGGCAACAGGGAAGGGGCTTGGAAATATTTGGATGAAGTCAGGAAATTGCTTTCGGAATCAAAATTTGAAGAAGCGCATGCCCTTGCCGGCAAGGAATTAAAAGGCATCACCCATAAAGTTAAAAACGGGCCATCATTTGGTGACTATGGTGCGCAGGTTACGATGGGCGATTTGTTTATTCATGTCAATAATGTATATGGAGAGACGAAAAGCTACAGACGTGAACTGGATATCCAGCATAGCCTTGCCAAAGTGAGCTATCAGCAAAAAGACATTCAATTCAGAAGAACCTATTTTGCCAGCTACCCGGATAGATTGCTGGTGTATAGATTGGAGAGTGACAAACCAGTTTCTTATTCCATTAAATATCAATCTCCTCATGATGAAGTAAAAGAGTCCTTCCAGGAAAATGTCTATTCTTTTCATGGAAAACTGAAAGATAATGGCATGGAATATGAGATGAGGATAAAGTTTGATACAGATGGCGAAACAGTTTTTGAGGATGGAAAAATTTCAATTCATAATACAAAATATGTAATCCTTTATCATACGGCATCTACAGCTTATTTACCAAAATACCCGGATTACAAAGGAAATGATTTTAATAAAATCAACGATCAAATTTTCGAAGCCATTGAATCAAAGCGTTATGAAGAAATTCTACAAAATCATTTAAACGATTACTCCAATCTTTTTGGGCGGGTAAGCTTCGATTTGGGAGGTAAAGAACAAATTGGCATTCCAACTGATAAAAGGTTAGTTGCCTCTTACAATGGAAAATCAGACCTTCAACTTGAACAAATCTATTTTCAATATAATAGGTATTTGATGATTTCCTCCTCTCGTCCGGGTACTATGCCAATGAACCTCCAGGGAAAATGGAATCACAGTACTGATCCGCCATGGGCCTGTGATTACCATATGAATATAAACCAGCAGATGCTATACTGGCCGGCAGAAGTTACCAATCTTTCGGAATGTCATTTGCCACTTTTTGATTATATGGAATCTCTCGTTGAACCGGGAAAGATCTCTGCTAAAGAACATTTCAACTCACGTGGGTGGGTGGTTAACACCATGAATAATGCCTACGGATTTACGGCTCCGGGTTGGGGGCTCCCATGGGGGTATTTCCCCGGAGGTGCGGCATGGCTTTGTCAGCATTTGTGGGAGCATTATGACTTCACGCGTGATCAGCAGTTTTTAGCTGAAACAGCCTATCCGATGATGAAAGAAGCTGCTTTGTTTTGGATCGATTATCTGTCAGAAGATGAAAAGGGATATTTGGTGTCTGTACCATCTTATTCGCCGGAACATGGTGGGATTTCCCGGGGAGCTTCTATGGATCATCAGATGGCCTGGGACCTCTTGAATAATTGTGTGAAGGCATGCGGAATATTGGAGACAGATCCTGATTTCAAAGCTATGGCCATGAAAACCAGGGATAAAATTTTACCTCCTGAAATTGGTAGTTGGGGACAGTTGCAGGAATGGAAAGAAGACGTGGACGATCCAGGTAACAAACATCGACATGTTTCACATCTGTTTGCGCTGCATCCGGGGAATCAGATTTCCGTTGAAAATTCACCAGAATTAGCCGAGGCGGCAAAAGTCAGCCTCAATGCCAGAGGCGATGAAGGGACTGGTTGGTCCCTGGCATGGAAAGTTAATTTCTGGGCGAGATTGAAAGATGGCGACCGGGCATACAAACTATTCAAAAGACTATTGAAACCGGTTGCAACACAAGGAACTGAAATGGTAAATGGAGGGGGGACCTATCCGAATTTGCTCTGTGCGCACCCACCATTCCAATTGGATGGAAATATGGGAGGAAGCGCCGGTATGGCCGAATTATTAATTCAATCTCATACTGAAGTAATTGAACTTTTACCGGCTTTGCCATCTGCCTGGAAAAACGGAATCGTTACAGGACTCATGGCCAGGGGAGGCTTTGAAGTTGATTTGGAATGGAAAGATGGAAAGCTAATCGAGGCTCATCTTAAAAGCAAGTCCGGAGGAAACTGCACAATTAAATATCAGGGTAAGGAGAAATCGTTTTCTATGACCGGGGGTGAGGAGGTCACCGTAGATGTGGAGTTGCTCAGGCAGCATTAATATTCGAATAATTATCGATTAAAAAGTTTTTTATTGATATCATTGCACAACATTTAGTAGTTAATCAAATTATTTTTTTTATGAAAAAGATTTATGTTTTTTTATGCATTTCTGTTCTGTTTACCTCAGCTTGTAATACAGATCAAAGCAATCAAAAGATTGATATGAGTAACAATCCGTTTTTATTGGAATATCAAACGCCTTATGGAGTTCCTCCATTTGACGCGATCAAAAATGAACATTATCTGCCTGCGATAAATGAAGGCATCAAGCAAAAGGAAGAGGAAGTTCTGAATATTGCAAACAATGCCAAATCGCCGACTTTCGATAATACCATAACCGCTTTGGAAAAAAGTGGTAAGCTGCTTGATAAAGTTACCAATGTTTTTTACAACCTTACTTCGGCACTCACCAATGATGAACTACAGGCTATATCGAAAGAAATATCGCCATTGTTGTCTAAACTTGGTGATGATATTCGACTCAATGAGAATTTATTTCAGCGCATCAAAACATTATATGAGCAGCGAGATAATTCGGAGCTGAATGCTGAACAAAGCAAATTATTGGATAAATACTATAAAGATTTTGTCCGTGGAGGAGCCAATTTGCCGGATGATAAAAAGGATGAAATGCGAAAAATCAATAAAGAGTTGTCGTTGTTGTCTATCCAGTTTGGTGAGAATGTACTCAAAGAGACCAACCGTTTTGAAATGTACCTTGACAATAAAACTGACCTTGCCGGTTTACCAGATGGTGCAGTTGCTGCAGCAGCCAAGGCTGCTGAGGAAAAAGGCAAGCAAGGGAATTGGTTGTTTACACTTCACAAGCCAAGTCTGATACCGTTTCTTCAATACTCCGAAAAAAGAGAGCTAAGGGAAAAAATGTTTAATGGGTATATTCAGCGGGGCGATTATAACGATGAGCTGGACAACAAAGAGAACATGGTTAAAATGGCCAATCTAAGGTTACAAAAGGCCAACCTCCTGGGCTATGAAACACATGCACATTTCGTTCTTGAGGAGTCCATGGCCAGTACTCCTGATAAAGTTTATGATCTGCTTCATAAATTATGGGTACCTGCACTTGCTTTGGCAAAGAAGGAGCGTGGGGTAATGCAAAAAATGATTGATACCGAAGGCGGCAACATTACCCTGCAAGCCTGGGATTGGTGGTACTACGCAGAGAAAGTAAAAAAAGCCAATTATGATTTGGACCAAGAGCAATTGAGACCCTATTTCGAATTGGAAAATGTGCGCAAAGGGGCATTTTTTGTCGCAGAAAAATTGTATGGAATAACATTTGAAAAAAGAACAGACATACCAGTTTACCATCCCGATGTAGAAACTTTTGAGGTAAAGGAAGCTGATGGGACTTCAATAGGGATATTGTTGACTGATTATTTTCCGAGGGAGAGTAAAAGAGGAGGGGCATGGATGAATGCTTACCGCCAACAAGAAAACATCGATGGAAATTTCACTAAACCAATTATTGTAAATGTTGGAAACTTCACCAAGCCAACCGACGATAAACCTGCCTTGCTGAGTCTTGATGAGGCATTAACACTTTTTCATGAATTTGGCCATGGTTTGCATGGTTTATTGTCAAATTGTACCTATCCAACACTTTCAGGTACTTCAGTATCCAGGGATTTTGTTGAGCTTCCGTCACAAATAATGGAAAACTGGCTCCTTGAACCTGAAGTGATGGAAGTATATGCCAAACATTATAAGAGCGGTGAGGCAATACCTGATGAATTGGTGGAAAAGATCAGGAAAATCGGTCATTTCAATCAGGGATTTTTTACCGTTGAATATCTGGCTGCATCATTCCTTGATATGGATTGGCATAGCCTTAAAGAGCCGTTTTCGGGAGATGCCTTAGAATTTGAGCATAATGCTATGAATTCGATAGGTTTGATACCAGAAATCGTATCTCGATACAGAAGCCCTTTCTTCCAGCATATCTTTGCCGGAGGGTATTCTTCCGGATACTATAGCTATATTTGGGCTGAGGTGCTCGATTCTGATTCATTTGCATATTTCAAGGAGACAAACATTTTTGATAGGGCTAAGGCTGATTCTTTCCGTGCAAATATTCTGTCAAAGGGGGGTTCTGCTGATCCTATGGCATTATATCATAATTTCAGAGGAGCGGAGCCTGGTATCGAAGCATTGTTGATTAAAAGAGGCCTTAACTAGTAAAAATATGTCCTAAAGTTGATTGTTGAAATATGAAGTTAAATCATGTAGCGCCAAAAAGTATTTCTTGTAGATGCAAAATTCATAGGTCATTAATATTTGCTTGAAGGAGCCAATATCAAACAAGGTCGATACAAAAAGTGGAGGGATTGAATAGTCATTCCCTCCACTTTTTTATTGTTGGTGCAAATTCTGAGTTCAGTATTTTTTGCGAAATCGTATTAGTAAATCGCAAATCAAATATTAATTCCGCCCTTTAAAATGGAAAGTTTGAATAATGGAATAATGGAACGTAAAAAGCATGCGAAAGCTTTTTACGTTCCATTATTCCATTATTCCATTATTCCATTATTCTGCTAATAAATTTAAATTTGCGATTATTCTTAGCAACATGGTGAATTTACTAAGTTCTGAAATTATAAGCTTCTGCAATAAAAGAGAATAGGAGCAAAAGCAGTCAATACCCTACCAGCTTTCGATATGAATTTGTCCAGGTGTTTTTCGTGCATGCTCCACAAATCCTTCTTCACCCAAAATTTCACTCATGGTAGAAATCATTCCAGGATTCCCACACAGAAAAATATGTGTGTTTTCAGGCGTAGGTTTAAAGCCCCATACTTCTTCCATTTTCCCATCTTTCCAGATATCCTGAATAAGGCGTGTATCTCCATTCCAACCAGCAGGTTCCTTATCCGGCATTAAAATGGTGGGCAGATACGTGAATTTATCGGACATGCTTTCTATTAAAGTCAATTCCGAAGAATAGCCTAAATCCCATGAATTGGCTGCTCCATGGATAACTGCCAGTTTTGCCTGGCTTTTTTGTAGCGCGTTGGAGCGAATCATACTGATATAAGGAGCTACACCGGTTCCGGTGGCGATCAGGACGATATTATTGCCTTCAGGCACCTCATCTAAGGTGAACATCCCGCTGGTTCTTTTACCCAATTCAATTCTATCACCGATCTCAAGGTTGAATATTCGTGGCGTAAGCGCACCTGAATGTACAATGGTGATATAAAATTCGATGTATTCTTTTAAAACGGATGAGGAAGCGATGGAATACAAGCGCCGAATGATTTTTCCCGGTTTAAATTCCTTTTCATCAGGTGCAGAGCCCTCAATCTTAGAGGCTGAAGCCGGAAGTCCGAGTGAAATAAATTGACCTGCAGTAAATTCGGGAAGTTCCCATGAATCTGGTTTTACCCTGACAATTTTCATTGTTGGAGACACCTGCATAATTTGGGTAACAATGCTGTTAAGCTCTCTATCTGCCATAAATCCTAATCGTAAAAAATAACTTTTAATTGACTCTTATAGAGGTTTAATGCCTCGAGGCTTGCCTCGTTTTACTATCTTGTGACTCGATGTCAAAAGATAGTAAGTATATCCACAAGAGTCATAATGTTACACTATTGCTTTATCTATGTAAA
>SDBV01007273.1_pt1 | contig 15170 bp, 12 predicted proteins | sample 2277081 | NCBI WGS metagenome assembly SDBV01 (sample SAMN10402039, study PRJNA504765) | marine sediment metagenome | isolation source: marine sediment core GS10_PC15, 223 cmbsf | place: Arctic Ocean: Southern Knipovich Ridge | collected 2010
GTGACGGCACATGTGCGGAGTAACATGCTTATCGATACCGGCCCGCAAAACAAACTTTTGAATTTTATAAGCAATCTGGTCACGCTTATAGGGCCTTCTTCGATTTGAATAAAAGACCGGCTTACGCCTATCAGATGCCCTAACCGATACCGGAAGTGTTGCCGGACGATAATCGTTTATATATGTCAATATATTACCCCGTATCCTCTGAGAAATGGGAATATCACGGGACTTTTTCCCCTTGCCAAGATGCACTCGGATCACATTTCCGCCCAGATATTTCGGTGTATCCTTCAAACGCAGATTACATAGTTCCGATACCCGCAGACCAGTCTGGAGCAACAAATCAAAAATCAGGTAATTTTGCGCTCCACCTTCATCACCGGAAACTAAAAGAAGATAACGCATTAATCGTTTTTCCTCTTCGGGTGTCAATATCTTATCCAGACCTATCGGCCCTTCTGGTTTACGTTTCTTTTTCTTTGCCATTTACTTTTTCTCCGTTTGAATCAATGCTTTGACAGCCGCTTTGATATGATCGGGCAGTTCCGGCCAAATGGTGATCATTTCAGCTAAGTCTGGCGGTAGTTTGGAGGTGTCGATTTTAGGCTGTTTTTGAGATTTAGGTGTCAACTGGGGTGTCAACTGCTCTTTGCTGGTTTCGCAAGTCTTTGTTTTATCAGTGTTTATGTTTTTAGAGCGTCGGTCTACGGAACCGAAGGTTAGGGGTTCGAATCCCTTCAGGCGTATTTGGTTTTGATCCGGTGCTTATCCTTCCTATGGGGATTTATTTAAGTTTTACGCCCTGTGGCTGTAAGCAGGACGGTTGCGTCTGCATGGACAGTTTCGTAGCAATGTTCCAATTTACCGACTCTGCCTGAGGCTACAATTTTCAGCGATATTATGGTTGAGTTGAAGCGGGGGGTTTTAAGTGTTTGTCGAAGAAGGTGTAGATTTGTTCGATGACTTTGGGGTTTGGGTTTACCATGTCTCCCATGCCTTGTTCTACGGCAAGTATATGATCTACGCCTGCCTTTTTAAGTGCATCTGCCATTCGTCTGACCTGTATCGTTCGGTAGGAATCTTCGGAGCCGACGCTTAAAAACATGCCTATGGCCTGGCTTTTCTATTTTTTTATTGTACCAGTTTGCTTTTGGTCGGCGGCTGGCTGTTTAGATGGCTTATTAAAAGTTAATTGACTTTTTTTAACTGTAAGCGAAGCTGCTACCTTGTTGTCGATCTTTACCACTTCATAAGTAATCTCGGGGTCGGGTTTTGTCGTGTCAAACGTGAGCAATCCGAACGCAGGTTTGCCGAGAATGGAAAAGATCGCGTTGGGCATCATTGCATGCGAAGCGTTTTTTGTCAGATGCGAGGTGTTGGCTTCGTAGAAATCATAGCCGTTTGGTCGTTCGATCTTCCATGCATCGCTGCGGTGGCGGTCTGCGGAAATCAGGAAGATTCCCTCGATACGGTTTTTTTCTATGAATGAAAATATTTCCTCGCGTTCTTCGGCAAATCCCTGCCAAGTGTCTTCGGCGCCTGGTATTCTTCCCCTCGGAGAAGTTTGCATGCCGGTTTTGGTATCGAAGGCCCATGGGACGGGGCTTGCGATAACTTTGAAGGTGGCTTTAGAGGCTTTTAGTTTGTCGAGCAGCCACTGTTTTTGTACGGGGCCAAGCATGCTGGGATGAGCTGCGTTTGGGTCGGTGTAAAGAGGGATTTTGCGTTGCGGGTCGGTGCGATAGTATCGGCCATCGAGCATAAAGAAATCCACATCGCCAATGGAAAAGTGGTGCCAACAGCCTGGGTTTTTTTCACCGCCACCATAGTAGGGGTTATTGAAGTTTTCCTTGAATACCGGCAGGACGATTTGTTTTTTCCATGCGGGTTGGTCTATTCTCGGTCCGCCTATGCTGTCGTTTCCACCGAAATCGTGGTCATCCCAGATGGCGTATATAGATGTTGAGGCTACCATTCTGCGGAATTCCGGACGGGAATGACGACGATAAAAAAAGTATTCCTGGTGTTCGCGAACGTCAGGGATGTTGAAATAGGTGTTGTCGCCTAAGAATAAAAATGCGAGTGGTTTTCTGGATAAGATCGTGTCCCAGATCCACTCATTTTGCGGGATGTTATTTGAACCGCCGCCGAAAGCTATCTGGAAACGAGTTTTTGCTTTAGATTCCGGATAAGTTTGGAAAGAGGGGGCAGGTTCAACGGAGGCAACTTTGTCATTTAAGAATAGCTGATAATAATAGCGGGTATCTGGCTTTAGGCCTTTGGCTTCGACTACGCCGGTGAAGTCGGCATCTTTTGATGTTTTAACTGTGTTTGAAATTATTGCATCCTTCATTTCTTTGGATGTACTGACTTTTACTTTGAAAGGTACTTCAGAAGTGGTGCGGACCCAGAATTTGGCGCTATTTTTGGTAATGTCGCCCAGCATTGGGCCATGCAAAAGTTCTATGGGATGTTGGGCAGCATATTTTTTGAATTCATCGCTATCGTAAAGAGGCTGAAACAAATTGCGTGGGCCGGCGAGAAAACGTTCGAAGGGCAGGCCGGTGCCGACGGCTTTTTTGAGGTATTTCATGGCGCTATCAATATCGTTTAGCTGACCATATGCCATTGCCAGGCCGAAGAAAGATTCGGGGTCATCCGGTTGTTTTGTGAGCTGTTCGTGGAAATATTCAACGACAGGCTGGCTGTTGGCTTTGTCAATAGCTATGCGGCAAACCTGATACTTCGCACTTTTGTATCTTCTAATATCGGTTCGTTGCGCGTTTGTTGTCGGAGTAAGCGAGAGGAAAATGGTAAGAGTTATGATGGATTTGAGAAATGATGTTAGCTTCATGGTTTTTTTCCTAAAAAAGAGTGAACAAATCTTTAAAAAACAAATTAAACGATTTGTTTGCTATTGTCAAAATATTTGCGAATAGTATTTCTTGACTTAATAAATCGAAGCTCTCATAATACTGAAAATCTTTATTTTATAAGTTTTTAGGAGGCAGTTAAATGGCTAATGAAGCAGCTCGTGATTACAGCGTTCCGGAAAAGGTTATTACTATGCCGCAAGCGATACTTGAGGCGGATGAGCGTCCGTGGGTGGATATAGGTAAGGGCATAAAGCGGAAATATTACTTTAGTGACAGAATAACGATGGTTTATTTTGAGATGACCAAAGCAGGGCAGGAAGAAGATGGCGACAGGACTCACGCCCATCCTCACGACCAGATCGCATATATTCTTGAAGGCCAGGCGGAAATAACTATCGGCGACGAGGTAAAAGAGATCGGCCCTGGCGGGGTTTTTATTGTGCCATCCAATATGCTTCATAACCTTGTGGTTCTGAGTGAAAAGGTTGTCGCTATTGATGTGTTTACGCCTCCGAGAGAAGACTTCCGGCAGGATAGTTGATAAGAGCGAGATAAACAGTTTACTTTAATAATAAAAAGAACCAGCGAGGAAGATTTTCTTCGCTGGTTTTGTTATAAACTCTTAGTATTCGCTTGAAAGCTGTTGAAGTTGTTCGTAGGTAAAAACTGGGCCGTCTTTGCAGACGTATTTATTTCCGACGTTGCATCTGCCGCACTTGCCGATACCGCATTTCATTCTCATTTCCAGTGAATTTATGATTTTTTCAGGTGTAAACCTGAGTTCGAATAAAACATCGGTACATGTTTTTATCATTATTGGCGGGCCGCAAACCAGTGCATAGGCATCGGCTGGAGAAGGAGCGATTTGTTTTAATACTGGTGCAGCAAAACCTACTTTATGATTCCATCCTTCGGCAGGGTGGTCGATGGTCTGAATAATTTCGATGCCATCGGTTTTTGACCATTGTGCGAGGTCGTCTTTGTATAATATTTCGCCTGGGTCTCTTGCGGCGACGAGCATGGTAATTTTTCCAAAGCGAGATATATTTTGTTTGTGAAGAATGTATTTGGCAACTGATCTTAGAGTAGTTAGCGCAAAGCCGCCGCCTATGATGACGACGTTTTGTTTTTGCATGTTTTTCATCGGATAGCCGTTTCCGAACGGGCCTCTTAGGCCAATTTTGTCACCTTCTGCGAGATCGTGCAGAGTTGTAGTGAGTACGCCGGCGGGATATTTTTTTATCGTGAATTGGACGATATCTTTTTCCATTGGTGATGAGGCGATCCCGAAGGGGGCTTCGCCAACGCCGTCGATGGAAATCATTGCGAATTGACCACAGATGAAATTGAACTCGTCCGCATCGTCCTGGTTGTCGAAAGCAAGGTCGAAGGTTTTAAGGTCTTTGGCCTCGTTTTCAAAGGCGGTTTTTTTGATAGTTACCGGCATTGGCAAATAAGGGTTTTGCATTTTAGGAACTCTCACCTGGTGTTTTTAATTTCTTCTACGATTTTAGTTAAATCCATACTAACCGGACAATTTCGTGTGCATCGGCCACATCCGGTACAGGCGAATCGTCCGAAATTTTTTACGAAATGGTTGAATTTGTGCATGATTCGCTGCCGCATACGCTGTTTGCCTGTTGGTCTTGGGTTGTGGCCTGAAGCTTCCAGCGTGAAGGTCGGGAACATGCAGCTGTCCCAGTTTCTTACCCTGCGACCTTCATTGTTATGGGCTTCGTCAACCATATAGAAGCAGTGGCAGGTAGGGCACAGATACGTGCAAATGCCGCATCCGATACATTTTTCGTGAATTTTGTCCCAGACATGGTGGTCAAATATGTCATCTAATTTTTCCGTCAGGCCATCGGTCTGGATTTGTTTTTTGATTTTGTTTTGGGCTGCTGTCTTGAGTTTTTCTACTTGCTCGGTGTCACTTTTTTCGGCTGGTTTCAAGTCCTGAAGTTCTTCAAGGAGTTTTTTGCCTTTATCTGTTATAGCCTGGAAGAGATATTTTTCCGGCAGGTCGATTATGAGGACGTCGGATCCTGCTTCGGAAAATGGTCCGGAGTTGAGAGAAGCGCAGAAGCAGCTTATTTGGGGTTTATTACAGGCAAAGCTGAAAATAGTTGTATTTTTTCTTTTGGTTATAAAGTAGGGGTCTTTGAAGTCGGGGCTGTCGAAGACTTCATCCAGGATGGTTATCGCTTCGGCGTCGCAAGGTCTTATGCCGAAAAGTACCCTTTGTTTTTCGGCGGATCGCTGTGGAACGTTTCGGCCTTTGTCTTTCGAATAAGAATAGAGTGTTTCTGATTGAGGGAAGAAAAATTTCTTGGGCGATTCTTTGGTATTGTAGAATTCCAAAGCGATTTGGTCGGTGCCGCTTACCTCGGCAAAGTTGATAATACCATCCTTTTCCACTGGTGCAAAAAGCTGATATTTTTCTGCCAGTGTATCCAGCAGGCTGAAGATATTTTCTTTTTTTATTGTTTTGGCTATTTTCATTTAATAAATTCCTGAGGGTCGTTTTCAGAATAAAAAGTAAGCGGAGCTTTATCTTCGGGTGACATGCCGACTTCGGAGCCAAATAACGTTTCGATATCCTTTTGAATTTTTCTGGTCAACAGTCTCAAATCGATATTGTTCGGACATGCCCTGACGCAAGCGCCGCAATCGATGCATCTGCCTGCGGTATGCAAAGCCCGCATGATATGGAAGCACATGGTGTCGGACAAGTCAGTGGTTTTTCCGAGCCAGGCTGGGAAGTTCTGATCGACAAAACATTGCTTGCAGTAGCACAAGGGACACGCATTTCTACAGGCATAGCATCTGATGCATTTGGAGAGCTGGTCCTTAAAATATGCCCACCTTTCATCGGAAGTCATTTTCTCGAACTGCTCTATTTTGTCGTCTGTATCTTCTGTTTTTTTCTGTTTGGTTTTTTGGCCGATAGTTATGTCGCAGATATCAGGGGTGTTGTGTTGACAAATAAGGCAGCAGTCGTGGAGATGTTTTTCAATCTCGAGTTTTTCTTCAAAGCCATCGCCTTTGACAACGAGCACGTTATCTTTGATCTCAGCATGTTCTATATCACGGCGGTTTACCGCATTGGTTACCTTTTTCCTGTCAATAACCCCGTCGCAGGTGATGGCGATAATAGTGATATTTTCTCTTTCTATCTGTTTTTCGTTTATCAGAACCACTATCGAGCGGAGGTCGCAGCACTTTGTTACTACGGCGATTTTTTCAGTTCGGCCAATCAGATACTTAGTGAGATTATTTTCACAAAACCTGTTCCAGATAAGCTGGTCAGCATCTTTGGGCTCTCTTATAAAGCATGGAGAAGTCCGCAAGGGCGCAGGTTCATCTTGATAGCCGATGACCAAATCAACCTGTTTGGTTTCGAGCAGTTTTTTTGCCTGATCTCTAAGTTGTTCCTGTAAATCGTTCATTTTTTGCTTTCGTCTTCCTGGGCAGTCTTTACCAATCTTGTAGCGGGACCTAATTTTTTAACAGCTTCGGTGACTTCGGTTACAACCTGCGCGAATTTTTCGCCTTCGCCGGCTGAGACCCATGAAAAATGCACGCGTCCTGGTTCTATGCCGACGTATTCGAGCAGACTTTTAAGTACGGCGAATCTTCTGCGTGCGTAAAAGTTTCCGCTGAGATAATGGCAGTCGCCTGGATGACAGCCCGAGACCAGTACGCCATCCCATCCCTGCTGGAGACTTTTAAGTATGAAGAAGGGATTGACTCTTCCTGAGCATGGCACCTTTACTATTCGCATATTTGGCGGATATTGTAATCGACTTACGCCGGCCAAATCTGCACCTGCATATGAACACCAGCTGCATAGAAAAGCGATTATTCTGGGCTGCCAGTTTTTATTCTCGTCTTCCATATTTATAATGCCTTAATTGCCAGATTTATCTGCTGGTCAGTAATTCCTTTAATATCGACTGCACCTGAACGGCAGGTAGCGGCACAGGTTCCACATCCTTTGCAAAGTGCCGGGTTAACTTTTGCCGCCCTTAAGCCGGTTTTTTCATTTACTACGATCACCTCAATTGCCTTGTAAGCGCAAACGTGTTCGCAGGTATGACATGCGGCGCATCGTGATGTGTCAACTTCTGCGATGCGGGACTCAGCCTGGTATTTTTCTTTTGAGATTATGGTGCATACTTTTGCAGCCGCCGCCTGGGCCTGGGTGATAGTTTCAGGCATAGATTTTGGCCCGTGAGCTAAGCCCGCAACGAAGATGCCTTCGGTGGCAAATTCTACCGGCCTTAACTTTGCATGTGCTTCGAGGAAAAAGCCATCCTCGTTGATCGGGACCTTCAGCATTTGTGCAAGTTTAGTGTTATTAGCGTTCGGATCGATTCTGCTGCTAAGCACGAGCATGTCCGGATGGAGTATCAATTCGCTGTCGAGCAGAGGTTCTGGTACCGATACTTTCAGGCTACCGTTGTTTGTTACCTGCGGCTTGTTGTCGGTGGTGTATCTTATGAAAACAATACCTTTTTGGCGGGCTTGCTGGAAATAATCTTCGCTGAAACCATAGGTTCTCATGTCTCGATAAAGGATGTAAATTTCAGTTTCCGGCGAAAGCTCTTTTATTTTCAAGGCGTTTTTCACAGCTGTATTGCAACAAACTCTGCTGCAATACATATGGCCCTGCTCTCGCGAGCCGACACATTGAATCATAACGATATTTTTGGCTCCATTAAGTGAGTCAGCTTTGGAAAGTTTTTCTTCAAGTTCCAGTTGGGTTAAGACGTTTTTGTTTCCTGCATAGCAATATTCGTCAGGTTTGTTTTCATCGCCGCCTGTGGCAACAACAATAGCACCGTGCTGCACCTTGACCTGGCCATGCATTGTTTCGAGTGTGCTTTCGAAATTTCCAACAAAGCCTTCAATGCTTTCCAGTTTGGCCTCAGTATAAACCATGATCTTTTCATGCTCAAAGATGCGCAAGAACAGATGTTTGAGATAATCCTGTATGTCAGGCTCATCAAATGTGTAATGGAGTTTGTTGAGATTACCGCCAAGCTGTTCCTGTCGTTCTACGAGCACAACTTCAAAGCCCTGCTCGGCAATGGTCAGCGCCGCATTCATTCCCGCCAATCCAGCGCCGACAACCATCGCTGAAGGCGTTATGTCGATAGTTGCTGAGGTGAGCGGCTGAGCGCAAGCAAGCTTGGCAATTGTCATTCGAATCAGGTCTTTGGCCTTTTGGGTGGCTCTTTCAGGCTCGTTCATATGTACCCAGGAACACTGGTCGCGAATATTTGCCATCTCGAAAAGATATGGATTCAGGCCTGCCTGTCGCAGTGTTTCCTGGAACATTGATTCGTGAGTTCTTGGTGAACAGGAAGCAACTACTACGCGATTGAGATTATTATCAATGATTATCTGGCGGATAATATCCTGTGTGTCCTGCGAGCAGGTGTAAAGATTTTCAGTGGTATAGACGACGTATGGCAGAGTTTTTGCATATTCTGTAACAGCTGGAACATCGACTACGCTGCTGATATTTATTCCACAATGGCAAACGAAGACTCCGACTCGGGGCGACTGGCCGGTTATATCTCGCTCAAGTGGAAATTCGGGTTCGACGGTCAAAGTGCCTCTAACATCGGCAAGCAAACTGGAGGCATTAGCAGCCGAAGCGCTTGCCTGTGTGACCGTTTCTGGAATATCCTTCGGGCCTGAAGCGGCACCGGCTACGAAAATTCCATCCCTGGAAGTTTGAAGTGGATTCGAAGGTTTTGTCCAGATGAAACCGTTTTTCTCCAGTGTTATACCAAGCTTTTTGGCTAATTGGTTCGTTTGTTTTGCGGGTTCCAGGCCAACCGATAAGACTACCATGTCGAATTCGTCCTGGCTTATAGGGCCGCCGGCCTCGGGAGAGTACTGAACGGTTAACTGGCCGTTTTCGGTTTGCCTGAAAATATCGCTAACGCGAGCGCGTATAAAGTTAACACCGTATTCATTTTTTGCCCGCTCGTAATATTTGTCAAAATCTTTGCCGAATGCCCGCATATCCATAAAGAATATGGTGACGTCAAGATTCTTTAGGTGCTCTTTTGCGATCACAGCTTCTTTGATCGCGTACATGCAGCAGACCGAAGAGCAGTAACTGTTTCTACAGGACATATCGCGTGAGCCGACGCACTGCAGGAACGCGATTTTTTTTGGCACTTTGCCATCGGAAGCTCTTTTGACATGGCCTGCGAATGGTCCCGAAGCCGAAAGAATTCTTTCAAACTGAATGCTGCTGATGACGTCGTCGTATCGGCTGTAGCCGTAATCGTATTTAAGTTTTGCAAGGTATTCTTCAAATCCCGGCACAACTATTACGGCACCTACGTCTATTTCTTCGATCATGTCCTTCTGCTGATGGCAGATCGCTTCAGCTTTGCAGGCTTTTACGCACGCCATGCATTCCGAACAGAGTGCGCATTTGAGGCATCGTTCGGCTTCTGCGCGGGTCTGGTCTTCTGTGAATCCTTTATCGACTTCTCGGAAACTGTTAACTCTGTCTTTTAATGGTATTTCTGCCTGCTTCTGGCGAGGTATTGAAGTATTTGAGTCTTCAAGATGCGGCGGCTGGTCTGTTATATCCTCTGGTTTTAGCTGCAGCAGTGGCTTGAAGGGGGTTTTTGTTAGGAAACAGTCCACGGCATTGGCGGCTCTTCGCCCCTCAGCCATAGCTTTTATGACACTCTGAGGCCCGGTGACCGCATCGCCGATCGCAAATACACCTTCGATATCGGTGGAGCAATCCTGCGGATCTGCTTCAATAGTTCCCCATCTGGTTTTCTGTAACTTTTCCAGACCTGCGGATTGTTCGAGAACTACTTTCTGGCCAATAGCAGGTATTACCATGTCAGTTTCAATTGTAAATTCGGAGCCGTCGATTTTTTCAGGGCGCCTGCGGCCGCTGTCATCAGGTTTGCCAAGCTTCATTCGAACACATTCGATCGCAGAAGCTTTTCCATTTTTACCGGTGACACGCAGAGGAGCTGCAAGATAGTGGATTTTAATTCCTTCTGCCAGAGCGGCTTCGACTTCGGCATCTATGGCGGGCATTTCGGCACGTGAACGACGGTAAAGAATCGTTACCTGTTGAGCACCGAGTCGAAGGGCGGTACGAGCAGAATCAATTGCCGAATTTCCGCCTCCGATGACGGTAACGTTTTTTCCGATGGCAACTTTGTTGCCGGCGTTAACATCACGCAAAAACGCGATGCAATCTACTACTCCTTCAAGGTCTTCGCCTTCGGCCCTGAGATTGCTGCTTGTTTGTGCGCCGACAGCAAGAATAATAGCTTTGAAATCATCATTTCGGAGGGTGTCTAAAGTAATATCTCTGCCGAATCGAGAGTTGAGTTTCAGTTCTACGCCGAAGTCTAAAACGTCCTGCTGAATTTCGTTCTGCAGTAGTTCGGGCGGCAATCGGTAATCCGGGATGCCCCAAGCCAACATTCCGCCTGGTTTTGATAACGCTTCGAATATCGTGGGCCTGTAGCCTTTTTTTGCCAATTCTCTGGCAGCGGTTAACCCTGCTGGGCCGGAGCCGATTATGGCGACTTTTGCCAGTTTCTGTTTGGGTTTTTCAACAGTTTTTTTGCCAGAGTTTTTTGCCTGACGGCGGTCCGCGAGAAAACGTTTTATGGTGCAGATTGCGACGGGGTCTGTGCTTGAGCCGAGATGACATTTTGTTTCGCATGGATGGTCGCAGACCCTGCCGAGCACGCCCGGCAATGGAACGGTTTCGAGAATTACGTCCAAAGCTTCGTCGTATTTTTCCGCGGCGGTAAGTGCTACGTAGGCATTGACGTTGATCTCTGCGGGACAGCCGATCCTGCAGGGGCTTTTGCCGTGTTTGTCTATGACAAAAGCATTGGGGTAAGCTTGCGGACACGGCCGGAAGACAGCCTTTCTTTGGCCTATCTGGGCATCGAATTCATTAGCTGCCGTGATGGGACAAACTTCGGCACAGTCGCCACAGCCGGTGCATTTTTCCAGATCGATATATCTTGCACGTTTGCGGATCTTAGCCTTGAAATTGCCGGCAGAACCTGAAAATTCTTCCAGCTCTGACCATGTAATGGTTTCGATATTCAGGTGTCTGCCGCACTCGACGATCTTTGGCGACAGAATACACATGGAGCAATCATTTGTCGGAAAGGTTTTATCCAATCTTGCCATGTTGCCGCCGATCGCTGGCGCAGATTCGAGGAGGTAGACTTTTTGGCCCGACTCTGCCAGGTCAAGTGATGCCTGAATGCCGGCAATACCTCCACCTATTACCAAAGCGGCGCCAATATTCTGCTTTGTTTTTTTGCCACGTGCAATCATTGCAATTACTTTCCAGCACTTATTTACTATCGATAGCGTCTTTTAACTTTTGTTTTATCTTGTCGAATCGAGTTCGGTCATCAAGAAGGATATTGACAAGGTCTCTTCTGGTTTGGTGTGCGAAAGTGCCCAGATTTTCGATGTCTTTGGCAAGAGCAGCCTCGACATGGCCCTCGTCGACAGCCATTTGGCGCAGCGCTTTCATAATATCTCTGAACTTGACGTTTTGCGGACACTTGTCGGTGCATGAATAGCACTGAACGCATCGCCATATAACAGGCGACGAGAGAACCTGTTTACGCATTCCAAGCAGAACCTGTCTTATAATTTTTCGCGGATTGAACTCGCTGTCGATTTCAGATACCGGACAACCAGCGGTACACGTTCCACAGGCGAAACAAAGCTTGATGTTTTCGCCGCCTGGATGCGCCGTTACGTCATACTTGAATCTCGAATCAAGATTTTTACTGTCAATCGTTTCCACATCAACCTCACTTATTATTTTTATCTTTAATTTCTTTTCAGTTTTGCTTTTTCAACAATTTCAGCAATTTTTTCTTCCCATTCGATAGCCATTATATGAATGCCCGCCACGCCCGGGACTTGGCGCAATTGCTGAATCTGTTCGACGCAGATATTTACGCCTTCGGCTTTGGGGTCTTCGGCTTTTGCCATTCTCTCGACGTAGTAATCCGGTACGACGACGCCTGCGACCTTATCCCGCATATATCGAGCCATGCCGGCAGATTTTAAGGGAGTTACGCCTGCCATTATTTTGCATTTTTTATCCAGACCATGGTCACAGACACACTTCATCCATTCGCTGAATCTATCCATGTCATAAATGCACTGGGTTTGGATAAAATCGGTACCTGCGTTGATTTTTTTAGCCAGCCTTGTTACGCGAAATTCGAACGGGTCTGCAAAAGGATTGGCTGCGGCACCAATGAACATTCGGGGCTCTTTGGCTTCAGCCTTTTTGGAACTTTTAATTTCGTCGCCACAGGCAAAGACTTTTTTATCTCGCATGTCTTTGAGAATTTGAATCAACTGAATCGAATCCAGGTCGAAGACGTGTCTTGCGGTTGGGTGATTGCCGAAAATCTGGTGGTCACCTGTCAGGCAAAGGCAATTGCGAATCCCGAGCAGAAAGGCTCCGAGGATATCGGATTGTATAGCTAATCTATTTCTGTCTCGACAGGTCATCTGCATTATCGGTTCCAGACCTGCGTCGATAGCGAGTTTAGCGACAGCGATGCTTGAGACGCGGACAATTGCTGTTTGATTGTCCGTTATGTTTACCGCATCGACATAACCCTTGAGATAAGATGCCTTTTTCTGAATCAGCTCGATGTCAGCGCTTTTAGGCGGTCCGAGTTCGCCGGTAACCGCAAAGTCGCCGCGAGCAAATGTTTTTTCTAAGTTACTTGCCGATTTGTATTTTTCATTTTCCATTATAATTCCGCAATATCTTCCCTTGAAAGTTTTCTTGGTCCGCCGGCATGAGTTTTTGCCCAGTCTCTCGGCTGGGTATTTTCATCGAGAACATCCAATCTTCCCAAAGCCTTTAGTCTGTCGTATATCAATTGCCATCCGCATTCGATATTTTCCGGGTCAACCTCGCACATTCCATCCGCAGAGCCGCCGCATGGGCCATTGCAAAGTGATTTTGAGCATCTTGTAACCGGGCATACGCCGCCGAAGATGCCAAGTTTGCAGTCGCCGCAGGCCAGGCAATTTTCTGACCATTGGCCGGCACCGTCGTTTGTGCCCATGAATTTAGTGTTAAGCGCGGGGTATATTGGTTTGTCGCCAAATATCCTTGCAGCCATTTGCACTCCGACGCCGCAAGCCATTGACAATATGCAATCACAGGATTCGGCCTGGGTTTTTATGTCATCGTAGAATTCCGCGTCGCATTGCCTTTCGATAGTATTTTCCTGGATATCGGTTTTTTCTGAGAGCCTTAAGACTGAAGCCAGCGTGGCGACTTCTCTTTCGCCGCCTGCCAGGCAGACGGTCACGCAGGTGCTACAGCCCAAGACAAGTATTTTTTTGTGGCTTGCTAAATAACTTTTAATTTCTTCAATTGGTTTTTGTTCTGCTACTATCATTTTATTATCCTTTTATACATTCAAGGAATTTTTTCGGTTCGATTGCTGCTATCCCTTTGAAGCAGACGCGAGTTCTGTCGAAGCCAGCCTTTTCAAGCATATCGCCAATGTATTTTGTGCGATTTACCGCTCGGCTTGAGCCGGTGAGGTATCGACAGCTTTGGGGATGGCAGCCGATGATCATTACTTTTTCAGCATTTTTTTCAAGTGCGCCCAATATATCTCTTGTGTCAACTTTTCCCGCACACGGCACGCGGATAAGCTGGATGTCGCAACTGTATTCTGCGCCGTTAAGGCCGGCTGTAACTGCGGCGGGAAGGGCCGAGTTTTCGCATGCAAAAATGGTTACCGAAGGAGGCTCGGAAAGCTCGGCTCGGACCTGGGCGTCTGTATATCTTATTAATTGTATAGCTGTTGCAGGACATTCTGCGGCGCATATTCCGCATCGCTGGCAGGAGACCGGCGATACGCAGGCTGTGCTGTTTTCCGCGTCGATACTAATCGCACCATGCGGACATATTCTTCTGCATGTAAGGCATAGCACGCATTTTTCGGGGTCGATCACAGCTGCGTCGTCGGGAAGTTCGATTTGTTTGTTGCTGAGCATTTCGTGAATTTGAGCGGCAGCGGCTAAACCGTCGGAAAGGGCGTTTCGGTATTCGCTATTACCGCGAGTTGAACCGACGACAAACACACCCTTTAGATTTGCAGCAGTTGGCAGAAGCCAGATATTATCATATTGGCCTCCGGCATCCGGCGATGGTCTTAGCTGATCGATCATATTTATCAAGTTTGAATCAGGCGATAAAACATGGTCGGCCATGACAAGCAAATCAAATTCCTCTGAAATTACTACACCAGCTACAGGGTCTTCTGTCTTAATCTCCACTTTGCCAGGCTGTTCTAAAATCAGTGGTTTTGAGTCTGTCTTTGCTACAATCACGCCGATCTGTCTTGCTCTGCGATATAAATTTTCGATGCCAGTAGCAGCTACGCGAATGTTCTGGCAATAGAGCTTGACCTCACTGCCGAATCGGCTGACAAGAATTTGGGCTGCTGAGAGAACCCGGGCACAAACTGCCTGGTCCTGTTGGTTTATAAAATCAATTACAATAGCTACGCGGCGGGGGACCTTGCCATCTTGAATCATTCCGGACAGTTTCGCCATATCAGCATAAGTAGAAGGGTTTTGGAGCCCTAAAGAGTCGAAGCAAAATTCGCCGGTTGATTCGGTGCCTAAAATAATCGCCCCTGCCGAGACCGCTATATCCTTATCGTCGTGATTTATAACCAGTGAGAAGTTTCCAAACTGGCCGTTGGATGATTTCAAAGACGCATTATGATAAACCTTGATATTTTTTTCTTCTTTAATCTGGTTACGAAGGTTATTGAGGCTTTGATTGATAAGCGAAGCAGCCTCGTCGGAGTCCTGTGCCAAATGAGCGTAAAATTCAGGTGCTTGGCTCACTAAGCCGCCTAATTCTGCATCTTTGTTGATGATGGTTACCTTGTGTCCAAGTTTTGCCAGAGAAATCGCGGCCTGGGCTGCGGCAATACTGCCGCCAAGTATGGTGACATCCTGATTTACTTTTGCTTTTATGGTTTTGATCGGCTCTGCCTGTTGCACTCGTCTAGCAGCGGCTGTTGTTCTCGCGACAGCTGTTTTGGTGGCTGCGTTTTTGTCGGGACTGAACCAGGCGCAGAGCTCACGACTATTGACTTGCTATGATGAAGCGTCATCGAATCACGACTGTTTTGTATCCTGAGTCAATTGTGATTTATAAATCTTACGAGTCAATGTAACACTGACCAGAAC
>SDBV01007274.1_pt1 | contig 15168 bp, 13 predicted proteins | sample 2277081 | NCBI WGS metagenome assembly SDBV01 (sample SAMN10402039, study PRJNA504765) | marine sediment metagenome | isolation source: marine sediment core GS10_PC15, 223 cmbsf | place: Arctic Ocean: Southern Knipovich Ridge | collected 2010
ACTTGCTCGCCTTGCCGACCAGCAGCGCGTCCATGTCGATAACCGGCGAGCCGCCGGACATAGCCACAATCGGAATATCAAGGATCACGCGGTCGGTGAAGAGGCGTTTGACGGAGTTTTTCGATTCGGCGTCGCCGTCGGAGCGGATTCGAATGTTGGGCTGCATCAGGGCCAGGTGCTTGTCGTATCGTCTCCAGTAGACGTACATGTCGCCGGCCTGCAGGCCCGCGTATTCCTGGCCGCTGGCGACGGTCATTGCGATGAAGTAGCGTTTGCTCTCATAGCCGCTGGGCAGAACCGCTAACATCTGGCCGTCCTTTTCGCGCTTGTAGATGGTGTAAAGGCTCCGCTGGCCGTCGGCGGTGGAGACGACCTTTTCATAGCCTTTGATAACGTCCTCCAGAGGCGGAAAATCCGGCTTCGGCTTGGGCTTGGGCTTGGGCTGTGCAAACACCAGTGTCGACGAAACAGCGACCCAGATGAGCATCGCAAACAACAGAGACGTGCGCTTGGCTTTGAGTTTTGTGTAGTCCATTTACCCTGACTCCCAAAAAAAGTTGACATTGATTAAGTGCTCTGATTGCAGGAGCTTACGGTCTTGTTGAAGCCCCCGGTACAGTCAAATTTCTATTATACCTGATGGGCTTGCCAATTGCAATGGTTTTTGGCGGCGGTTTTGTCAGAGATATTGCCGGGAAGCCTTTTGGGTCGCCAGGGGGTCGCCGGGGCCCAAAGCAGTCCGATAAGCATGCCGCTGGCGGGCCGGGGAAGCCTGATGATTTCTGTCTCCCACCGGCGGGCTTTTTTGCTTTACGCAGATTATTTTTGTTATAGGATATGGTCATGCTTGAGAAAGGACTCGTGCAAATCTATACCGGCCGGGGCAAGGGCAAGACCACAGCGGCGCTGGGCCTGGCGATACGGGCCGCGGGCCGGGGCAACAGGGTCCTTTTTTATCAATTCCTGAAACCCCCTTCGCTGCATCTTGGCGAGCGGGTGGCGATTGAGAAGCTGGATAACATTGAATTGGGGATGCTCGAGCATGCGTGGGACCTTAAAAGATCGCTCCAGGACGAGCAGACGATAGCCGACGTGCGGCAGGCGGTGTGCGAGGCAATGAAGGAACTGACGACAGCCGCCGCCGAGCGAAAATACGACGTAATGATCCTGGATGAAATCGTGTTCTGCTATTCAAAGGGCCTGATCGGACTGCCGGACATCAAAACCCTGATCGAATCCAGAGACGCACACGTAGAAATAGTCCTGACCGGCCGTGGCGCAGACGAGGCGTTGATCGAACTCGCCGACCTCGTAACAGAAATGAAACCAATAAAACACCCCTACGAAAAAGGCATCAAGGCAAGAGAGGGAATTGAGTACTAAACTAATGCCCGGAAAGGAGGCACGAATATGTATTGTCCGAAATGTGACAGGGAAAATGTTGAGGGTGCTGTGCGTTGTGCGGGTTGTGGTTTTGAGTTTGCTGCGCATCCGGCCATTGCGGCGCCCGTGGCGTCTACGACTTCGCAGGCGGCGGTTGCTGCGCTGGTGCTGGGCATTCTGGTGTTTTTCACGTGCGGTATAACGGCGCTGCCGGCTATTATCTGCGGCATTGTCGCATTAGTGAAGATATCGGGGAGCAATGGCCTGCTCAAAGGAAAGGGCATGGCGATAACGGGCCTTGTCCTGCCTGCGGTGTTTATCATTATTGTCCCATTGCCTTTGGCGATCCTGCTGCCCGCACTTAGCCGTACGAAGGCTATCGTCCAGAGAGTGGGCTGCGAGACCAACCTGAGGGGCCTGTCGATGGCGATGACACTGTATGGAAACGATTACGACGACGAGGCGCCCACGGCAGATGAGTGGTGCGACCTGCTGATTCAGGAAGTTGAGGTATCGCCCAGGTCGTTTAGGTGCCCGGCGGCGCCCGAAGGTGGATGCAATTATGCGTTGAACAAGAACTTCCGTGATATGAGCGGACCCGAACCTGCAAGGACCGTTGCCATATTCGAGTCTCGGGCGGGCTGGAACCAGGCGGGAGGGCCCGAATTGCTGACTACGGAGTATCACGACGGCGAAGGATGCAACGTGGCCTTCGGCGATGGACATACGGAGTTTGTCAGATCTGACAGACTCGATGATCTGTATTGGGGTCCCGACGAGTAATCCTGCAGAAGGCTTTATAAGGAATCACAATGAAGAAATTGGCGGTTATTGTTTGTGCGGCGGGCGCCGGGGTGCGGTTTGGTGGCGGCAGGAAGAAGCCGTTTATCGAGGTCGCAGGCCGGGCGGCGTTTGTCCGGAGCATCGATTTCTTTGCCAATCGCGACGATATTAAGCAGATCATTCTGGCGATTTCGCCGGATGACGAGGAAATGGTCAAGATCAAGTGGGGCGCAAATCTCAGTTTTTCCGGGGCAAAGCTGTGTTACGGCGGGAAAGAGCGCTTCGAAACGGTTGCCAAGGCGCTGGAAATGGTCCCCGACGATATCGACCTTATCGCGGTGCACGATGCGGTTCGCTGCTGCCTCAAAGACGACTGGGTGGACGAAGTCATCCGGCAGGCCGGTAAAACGGGCGCCGCGATCCTGGCGTGTCCGGTGGTGGCGACCCTCAAGAAAGTCGTCGAAGGCAAGATCACCGAAACCGTTGACCGAACAGGGCTCTATGAGGCGCAAACACCGCAGGTGTTCGATGCGGCGCTGCTGAGAGAGGCCTACAGCAGGCTTGGTAAGATAGATAAGAGCACGATCAGCGATGATGCAGCCCTGGTGGAGGCGATGGGCAAAGAGGTCGCCATTGTCGAAACCGATCATTCCAATATCAAGATTACCCGCAAAAGCGATGTCGCCATCGCCGAGGCGATTATCAAGACCAGGCCCAAACCAAAGCCCGAGGGTCCGGTTGGGCCTTATGCAGAGGCACAGTGGTGAGAAAGTTGGAAATTAAATTGCCTGATAAGACTTGACACCGACGCCAAAAATGTTATGTTTGCTGCGACGGACAGAGAAAGGGCCACTGAAATTGAAAGGAGTTCAAAATGGCGAGGAAACTTATTATATCGGTGGGGATGATTTGCATGGTTTTCATCATCGGCTGTGAGGAGCCGATAAAGAACAGCCCACATTACCTGGTTGATCCGCAGCAGGCGGCAAATGTGATGAGCATGGGCGGTGTGCCGGACGCGGCCGAAGCGGATCTTGTCGAGGATCTGGTGGCCAAGCGCAATGAGTACCGGCAAAGTCTTGCGCAGTTGCATGAATTCTACCACTCCACGGGCAATGTGAACAATCGCCGATGGGCGGAACATGAAATGAAGTCGCTGGATCGGGTCCCACAATATCGTTACCTGATGCCCGGCCAGATCGCTCCTTCGACCCTTGTGGCGGTCAACCCGATCGCTCAGGCAAACGCCTTGTTCAGAGAGGCGGAGAGGCTTTACAGGGAGGCCGGCGGTCTGCTGATTATCACCGATGAGGACAAGCTGCGCGGAGCCCTGAGCAGGTACAATCGGATTATCGATCAATTTCCCACCAGCAACAAGATTGATGACGCTGCTTACCAGGCGGGTCGGATATACGAGTACTTCAAGGACTGGCAGTACGCTGCGGATTACTATCAGCGGTGCTTCCAGTGGAACGAGGTGACGAATCGGCCGGCGCGATTCAGGGCGGCGTACGTTAAGGATCAGCGGCTGCACATGCGAACAGAGGCGCTTCCGCTTTACCAAATGGCGGTGGAGAAGGAATCCAACTTTACGGCCAATACGGAATTCGCCAAGAGGCGTATCCTTGAGATGACAAAATCGAAAAGTGTGCCTCCGAGCAACCCTGGAAGCAGTAACATCTCGTCCGAAGGACGTGTGAATACCTATTCGGAGAAGCTGGGCGACATGCCCTGACTTTTCGTATCGAAGAATTTGTAGCAAGAGGGGAGAGCGGGCCTGTTCTGTTGGAGAGCAGGCCCTTTTTCTACTGATGTTGAATGCGTTTGAAAACAAGGTTGCTGATTTTATCCGGTTCGAGAAGCTCTTCGAGCAGGGCGGCGGCGTTCTTGCGGCGGTATCTGGCGGGGCCGACTCGGCAGTGCTTGTGCGCCTGCTGCATCGACTCATCGGGCACGGCGCAGTAAAGGCTGAACTTTCGATCGGCCATGTGAATCACAAACTGCGAGGCGAAGCCAGCGACGGCGATGAGCGATTCGTCGTCAAGCTGGGCAACCGGCTGGAGCTTGGAGTATACACGCGCTCGGTGGATGTGCGTGATTATGCCCGGAATAACAAGATGTCGATTGAGACGGCAGGGCGCCTGTTGCGGCGGGATGCGCTTGCGGAGATGGCAAAGGCATGCGGCTGCAGGACCGTTGCAACCGCACATCATGCCGATGACAACGCCGAGACGGTGATTCATCGCCTGTTGCGCGGGACGGGCTTTCGCGGCCTGTGCGGCATCCGGCCGGTGAGGACGCTGCAAAGCACCGCAGGTAAAATGACATTTGCAAGCCCGCTGCTTTGTGTTACACGAAGCGAGATTCTTGCTTACTGCAAAGAAAACAGCATTTCCTGGCGGCACGACCACACCAATGACGATTATGCGCATACGCGCAATCGCATTCGTCATCTGCTGCTGCCGGTGCTGCGCAAAGAGGCAAATTTCGATCCGACCGCCCAACTCCTGACCCTGTCGCAGACGACCCAAAGGCTGTTTACGCGGATTGAGCGTGATGTTGACAGTCTCGGCGCCAAGATCATTACAGATAAGGGGCCCAATCGTGTGGTTATGGACCGGCGCGCCTTTGGACTACTGCACGATCTGATCGCCGTTGAACTGATGCGGCAGGTGCTCGTCGAGATCGGGATGGGTTTGCGGAATTTGACACAGGCCCATTACCGTGATGTCCTGCGATTAGCAAGAGGCAGGTCGGCGCACAAGCTATCCCTGCCAGACGGCACGGTCGTGTCGGCGGGCCGTGAGAGATTGTGCTTCGAGAAGAGTCCAACCGACACCCAAGCCGAATCCGTGACGCCGGCAAGCAAACCCCTGGCGATGGGCGGTCGAACGAACTTTGACGGATATGTGATTGAAACGGCCCTGCTCGATGCGGTGGCGTGCGATGCTGAGAGGTTCAAAGAGAACAAGGACAGTTCAGTCGAATGGTTTGACTTCGACAAGCTGATCCTGCCGCTAATTGTTCGCAAGAGGCGGCCGGGCGACCGCTTTGTGCCATTGGGGATGGCGGGCGAAAAGAAGGTTGGCAAGTTTCTCACCGCCGCCCGAATTGGTCCGGAGTCCCGCAAAGGGATCGTGATCATCGCCGATAATGAAAAAATTATCTGGGTGGCGCCGGTGAGAGCCTGCGAGTCGACACGAATCACCGCCGCGACAACGAAGGTCCTGCAACTCAAAATCGTCAAATAACCTCAAAAACCTGCGAAGATACGTCGGGCATAGAGATCGCTTTTTCGGTGGGCTTCGACGGCGTCCATTGTTTTGGGGGTTTTGGCTTCGACGGCCTGTTCCATCACGAGGAGGGGTTTTACGTTGATACGGAGCAGATACTCCGCCAGGCGCTGGTAGTCGATATCGCCTTCGCCGAAGGCCTCGGTCCACACGCCGTCTTTGGATTGGCGCAGGTGCAGTTCGGTAACGCGCCGGCCATAGAGTTTGAGGATATCGAACAGTGCAACCGACGAATTGCCCGCGCCGCGGTAGATCCAGTGGGCGTCGAGGCAAAGCGTCACATTCCGTGGGTCCGTGCCGACCATCATATGATGGAATTCGCGGGCGGCGTTTCGCATTTCGATGTCGTGATTGTGGTACCCCAGTATCATGCCCCGCTTCCTCAATTCGGAACCAAGCTTGTCCATGGCATTTGCCTGAACTTTGAGTTGCGCGTCATCCTTGTTCTCAGGGCCGCCCCACCGAATAGGGCTGGGGTTGGTAACAATAATCTTCGTCCCCGTCTGCTTTGCCTTCTTGGCAATCGCCAAGACTTCGCCAATGCTCTTGTCCGCCACCCCGGTCTCATGCAGTGTACTGTTGACATAAAGCGACCGCATCGCCAGCCCATGCTTCTTCAGCAAAGGCCCCAACCGATCGATCTGCCCCGGCGACGTAACCAGCGGCTCATACCCGTCCAGGCCGCTTTTGGCGATCTCGGCAAGGCCTTTATCGAGCGAGGCATTGAAGTTGCGACCCTCGCGGCCGTAGAACGTGCCCCAGGGGTACTGGTTCGTGGCAAGATGCAGCTTTTTCGGTGCGGCGATTGCAGGGAGGCTGTCTACCAGTGCGGCTGCGCCCACCACGGCTGAGGTCTTTAAGAAGCTCCTGCGCGATACACCATAACCTGACATTGACTATCCTCCGAATAAGGGCCTTAATGAATTCGATGCTATATACCATACGGTAAGCCGGTTGAGGCATCAACAGAAATCCGACAGTCTTGTTATATGATCAAAGGATGAGCTTAAGTGCGCCGGGCAGGATGGCAAACTCGAATTCTTTGGCCTTCTTGTAGATGTTGCCGTCGATCTGGAGGAATCTCGGTTCTTTCAAGGTGATGCCGACGTTTGTGGCCTTTCTGTATTCGCCTGTTCGTATGGGCGAAAAAAATGACTTAAGTAAGTTGTACGCCACGCGGAAGTAGCCGACGTTGACGGCGAGCAGATGCAGGTAGCCGTCGTCGATTCTCGCCCCCGGAATAAGTGTCATCTTGTACCCGAAAGACGGTGTTTTTGCAATAATCGTCGTTATTACATTTCGCAGAGTAAATGTTTCACCGTCGGCGTTAATCGTGACATCCGTCCTTTTGTACTTGAAGAGCGCCGCCGTGGTCCCGACCCCATACGCCAGGCCGCCCTTTATGCCTATCTTCAAGAGTTTTTCGCGCGTCTGCAGCGTAAACGAATTGATCCCGATGCTCGCCATGATTGCTTTTTTGTCGTTGTCGCAAAGAATCAGGTCGAGGTGATGAACACTTCCGTCCCGGATTTGGGCAGCAGCTTTCTCTACATTGAAGGACAGACCCAGAACCTGCCCCAGTGCACATGCCGAACCAAGCGGCAAATACGCCAACGTCATCTCCGGATCGACCGCATTTATCACATCCGACACGGTCCCGTCGCCGCCGGCCACTACAAGCGTGTCAACCTTTTTCGACAGGTCGCGGGCACATTCGGCGAACTGCCGGCGCGATGTCGTGTCCAGACCGCCCACCACGCAGTCGCCTCCCAATATCTCAGCGGCGCATGAGAGTGCCCGCCTTTTTCTTGCAAGGCTCTTTTTGCCCGATACCGGATTTGCAGCAATGCCGTATTTCATATTCTCAAGTCCGCTCTAATTGTTATCGGCAAAAAGGTTCCATCAGGTAAACTGTAGTTCACTGGTTAGCATTATCGGTGTCTTCTAGTTCGAGTTGAAAAAGCTATCAGCAGGCGTAACGAGCCGCATGTGCATGGATGTCACACCTGCCGGCAGACTTGGCGCACGGCCTCGACCAGCGTCTCGCCGAGCGGCTTGACGAGATAACCGCTGCAGCCCAACTGCGTGCAAATGTCGATATTGCCCTCGGCGTCGCTTGTGGTCACCATTATCACCGGGATGTCCCTGAGTTCGTCGTCGGCCTTCATCCGCCGGAGGATTTCCACGCCGTCGACCTTCGGCATGCGAATGTCAAGCAGCAGGACGTAGTCCTTATTCTCGTCTCGGCCGTCACCGTTGCCACCGGTTCCCTGGAGAAAATCCAGCGTCACCTGGCCGTCCTCAAGCCAGATAATGTCATTGGCAAGCCCGCCTCGCCTCAGACAGTGCTTGGTAAGAATATAATGGCCCTTCTCATCGTCGGCTACCAGGATGACAACACCATTGTCCATTTGTACGCCCATCATACTCATGCTCTCGGTAATGACACGAAGAATCTGCTCCCCTTGCCTGGCTCCGACTCGACCCGTATATGACCGTCGTGGCGGTCGAGAATGCGACTGACAATGGTCAATCCCAACCCTTCGCCATCCGGTGAGTTCTTTGGGTCGAGGCGGTGAAATATTTCGAAGATATTCTCTGTGTGGTCATCTTGAATGCCCAATCCGTTGTCCTCAACACAGTAGACCACCGAGTCATCGGAAACCTCCCCCGAAATGCGAACAGCGGGCGCGCGATCCGCTGAAGAATACTTCAATGCATTGCTCACAAGATTGCTGAACACCTGATTAATCTGGTCGGCATCGCCAAGACACGGCGGCAAATCTTCCAGGGTCGCTGTTGCCTTCATGTCATCGATCTGAAACTGTGTTGCGGCGATTACGGATGCCAAAAGCTCATTCATGTCAAGTTCCTTGACATCAATATCGACACTGCCGGCCCGTGACACGTGCAGCAGCCCGGTAAGCAGCGTATTCATTTTCTCAGTGCCCGCACTGATGAATTCCAGCGCCTCCGGGATGTCCCGGCTCACAAGGCTAATCATCTCTTTCCTCAGTTCGTCGCTGATATCCTGGGTATCGAGCAACCTTCGCAGATCCCGGCAGTGCCCATCAAGCTCGCCGCTAAAGCCCTGTATGTTTACCAGCGGGGACCGGAGGTCGTGCGAGGCGGCATAGACAATGCCCTGCAACTCCTTGTTCTTCACGGAAAGCGACCTGCTAAGCAGCCGGTATTCCCTTTCTCTTGCGGCCAACTGCTGATTGGTCGCCCGAAGCTGCTGTTCACCGGCAACCAATTGCTGATTTGAGCCCTTCAACTGCTGCTCACTGGCCTGCAGTTGCTGGTTGGCAGCTCTTAACTGTTGTTCACCGGCGGTCAATTGCTGGTTCGAGGCTCTCAACTGCTGTTCGCTTGCCTGGAGTTGCTGGTTGGTCGCATGCAATTGCTTCTCGTCGCGCAGATGTCTGCGAATGAAGAAATCGAAAACGACCGCCACGGTTATGAACAGACCCGCCGCCATCGCGATAAGAGCAATCTGCACAAGACGAAACCTGCCAAGGTCGGCGGTGATCTTGTTCTGAAAGACAGTTTCCATCGCGTCGGCTTTTAGCATAAGTTGCTTATAGATTTTGTCGTATTCCTGATCTATGTCGCTGCCGATCGCCGATTCGGCGGGCGTCTCATGTCGCAGTCGGGTTATTCTTCTAAATTCCGCCAATTGACCCTGTATTTCCTGCACCGAGCCTCGAAGTTGGTCATCTTTCAGCGGCAGGAACTTTCCTTCCTCACTCTCATCGCCTTCCAGCAGGGCTTGCGCGTACCAGTCGGCGCTGTCGATAAGACGCCACACTTCAGTCATGTCTTCGGCCTTGTCGCCGCTGATGACCTCCTCAAGCCAAAGATGTGCACGTGTCGCCTCCAACTTTATCTCCATCGCGGCGTCAATCTGGGGTGTATGCCTGGCGGTCATGCGCAGCCCCACCGCGAGTGTGTAGATCATTGAGAGCAAAACGACGGCGGCGGCTAAACCTGCAAGACCGTACATCAGCAACAGCTTTGACCTGTCGTCGGCAGGTTCTTTCAACCCACCATTATCGTGAGTATTCATTTCCAGTCTCCCTTGTGTCTGCCCGGCAGGGCGCAGACCGGTTTTGCGTATTTACGCCCGCCATAATACTTTATCGATGGAATCTCCCTCGGTATAAGAGATGATTCCTTTTTCCAGATCAATAGAAATATTCCTTCTCTTGTACCCCCCTGTGTGTTTAGCTACGAGATTGAGCTTCTTTTCTTCAAGGATTCGAAGATTCGATTCGACATTATCCCGGGCAATGGTGTCCTTTTGGCGTTTCAGGACGTTGGCTCCCCCGACAACGGCAGCGCACAAGTCGTCTTCTTTCGAGCCCATCTGTGCCATTATCTCTATCAGGGCATCTATGGCGTCTGCTGCATATTTCGTTCGTTCCGGAAGTCCAGTCTTCGCCGGCGCCTTTCCGGGGAGCATCACGTGCGCCATCGCTCCATTCTTGCGTGCGGGGTCGTAAAGCACAATCGCAAGGCATGAACCCAAGGCGACGGCGCGCAACACCACGTTGCCCTGGCCGCTCCTGACCTGGCCTGTCTGTACATCGATGACCCGCTTTGCCTCCATCAGAGTCCCGCCCTTCACACCCTGCTAAAGCAAACAGATGTTCTCCCGGTTACCTGCCCCGTTGGCATCACCGATATTGAACGCCTCGGTGTCCGACTTGTTCCCGATTTATCGGGATTTGGCTATACTCAACAAAAAAGTATTGCCGGCGCCTGCCGACAAAAATCATCATCCCAACGCATCGGCGCTAATGATATGGTCTGCCGTGGCGATAGTCAAACAGTTTTCGATGAATAGTATGCCGGAGGTGGGACTTGAACCCACACCCTGTTGCCAGGACGGGATTTTGAATCCCGCGCGTCTGCCAATTCCGCCACTCCGGCCGGTGTGGAGATAACATACTGACTCGTCGCTATTCCGTCAAGTGCAAAAACGCCTCAATCGTCCAGGAAGACGATATCTTCCGGTGTGGCTACCACGTCCCTGCGGTCGGCGCCTAATGTCTGGCGGATCTCGCGGCTGTGCTTGCCCGCCAGCGATCTGAGTTCGGAGCTTCCCAGGCTCGTCTGCGCCTTTGCCGCGTCGTTTAGCATGACGACAGCGCCGGCCTTGAAATCTCCCTGGACATCAATGACACCGCTTGGCAAGAGGCTCTTGCGCTTTCGCAGGGCTTCCATCGCTCCTTCATCGATTCGGACGGCGCCGGCGGTTGCGCTGTTGAGTATCCACCTGGCGCGGTTGCCGAGTTTGCGCCTGGGCATAAAAACAGTGCCGATCTCTTCGCCTGCCATGATACGACCTATCACGTTATCCTCGCGACCGTGGGCCAGCACAATTCTGCAGCCGGCGTAGGAGGCGATTTTCGCCGCCTCGAGTTTGGCCTTCATTCCGCCGGTGGCGTACTTGCTGCCGCGCCTGCCCGCGCTGCGGATGATCTCATCGGTAATCTCAAAAACGGCGTGAATCGGTTTGGCGTCGTCATGCTTTCGGGGGTCCCTGTCGTACATTGCATCAATGTCGCTTAGCATGATCAACAGGTCGGCATCGAGTTTGCTGGCAACCAGGGCACTGAGCTTATCGTTGTCGCCGAAAGCCGAACCGATCTCATCGGTCGAGACGCTGTCATTTTCATTGAGGACCGGCACCACGCCTAATTTGAGCAGGGTCTCCACGGAATTGCGAAGATTCAGATAGGTCTTGCGGTTGTCAAGTACTTCGGCGGTCAGCAGCACCTGTGCGACGGCGATATCGTGTTCGGCGAACGCACGCTGATATTCCTGCATCAGCAGCGGCTGACCGATCGCCGCGCACGCCTGACGCATCTTCATGTCCGCCACGGGTCCTTTCAACTGCAACAGACCCGCCCCCATGCCGATGGCGCCGCTGGTGATGATCACGACCTGCCGGTCCTGCCGGATAAGCGAAGCGACCTGTGCGGCAATCCGGCGCAGGTACTCTGTGTCGACCGCATCGTCTTTACTCAACGTGCTCGTGCCGATCTTGACAACGATTCTCTTGGACTGACTGAAATCGCGCATTACAAGCCGTACTGTTTTTCGAGTTTCGTATGTGTAAATTTTCTGCCTGTCGGCCCGGAATAATCGCTCACGATCTGGCCGTTGCCGATCAGCCGCCATTTGTAAATCAGCAATCCGTCCAGCCCAACAGGCCCGCGTGCGTGGATCTTGTTGGTGCTTATGCCCACTTCGGCGCCCAGGCCGAAACGGAACCCGTCGCTGAACCTTGTGCTGCAATTAAAGAATACGTCCGCAGAATCCACAAGGTCCATGAACTTCGCAGCGTTTTCTTTGTTCTGTGTCACAATGGTGTCTGTGTGGCCCGAGCCATATCTGTTGATATGCTCGACCGCGGCGTCCAGACTGTCTACAACTTTTACTGACAAAATAGAATCAAGGTACTCTGTTCGCCAGTCTTTATCTGTCGCGCGATTGACGTCTATTATCCTGCATGTTTCTTCACAGCCGCGAAGCTCAACACTTTTCGCCTCCAATGCTTTCCTGGCGCGAGGCAGAAAATCCTCTGCAACAGCGCTGTGAACAAGCAGGGTCTCGGCGGCATTGCAGACGGCGGTGTACTGACATTTTGAATCCACCGTAATGCGAACAGCCATATCCAAATCCGCCTCGCCGTCCACATAGACATGGCAAATGCCGTCGGCGTGGCCCAACACGGGTATGTTTGTATTGCTCATAATATGGCGTACAAATTCGTTGCTGCCGCGAGGCACGATCAAGTCGATATACTCATCGAGTGCGAGCATTTGTGCGACGTCAGCGCGTGTTTCCATCAAGCCGAGCCACCCGCGCCGAAGCCCTGCATTTTCTCCGGCTTTAGTGATCACATCGGCGAGAATGCGATTGGTCTGGGCCGCTTCGCTTCCACCCTTGAGCAGCACGGCATTGCCGCTTTTCAGGCAAAGGGACGAAATCTGGACCAGCGCGTCCGGCCGGGACTCGAAAATAACGCCCACGACGCCGATGGGGCAACTGACCCGATAAAGCTCCAGTCCGTCGTCGAGTTGGGTTGCACTCAACGTCCGGCCGACAGGGTCGTCTATTGCGATCAGACTTTCGATGCCCTCACACACACCGGCGATCTTGCCCTCGTCGAACTTCAACCGTTTCAGCAGGGGGGCCGCAACGTTGTCGGCGCGAGCCTGATCGAGGTCCTTTTGATTGGCCGCCACGATCGCGGGACTGTTATCCTTCAAAGCCTCGGCAATGTCGGCAAGGGCCCGATTCTTCAAATCGCTGTTGGCGGCGGCCATATGAATCGATGCCGCCCTGGCGGCCGACGCCGTCTGCTGGATGTCCATCTATCAAAACTCCTTCAAAGCACTATTACGCTTAAATCGACCAGACGATTGTAGCAAATCACCGAATAATGTCCACCCATTGGGGCGTGTTGCCCAAATACATTGCGGCAAAATCACTTGCCTTTTTGCCCTCTTCTGCGTTGAAAAGCCTCGCAAAAGAATAGCTTTTGCTGCGTTTTTCGCCTTGAAGAGAACAAAAATTCAAGCAATTTTGCTCGAAAGCTATTTGAGCAACAAGCCCGTTGGGAAAATGACGATTCTAACGATTCTAACGATTATATCGATATCCTTGCATGTTTGCCTTTTTACCCGATTTCTGTTGACAAAAAGGCCCTGTTTGAATATGCTCCGGCAACATTCGTCGCCGGATGCCTGTGCGGGCGTAGCTTAATGGTAAAGCACCAGCCTTCCAAGCTGGCTATGCGGGTTCGATTCCCGCCGCCCGCTGTCTTCTAAGTCCTTTATTTTCCCTGATTACCTGGTTGGTGGCTGGAAATTGGGTTCGTTTTGCCGGATTGGGCTTGCCAGCGGTGGTGATTGGGTTCGTTTTGCATTTTCTGGTTCGTGGTGATGGTGGCGCTGGGGTAAATTGGGTTCGTTTTGCATTTTCTGGTTCGTGGTGATGGTGGTGCTGGGGCAAATTGGGTTCGTTTCGCAGTTTTTGGCTTCCACAGGTCCGCCGCGGCGGAAATTGGGTTCGTTTCGCATAATTGGGGCACGAGGCGGGGGCGAAATTGGGTTCGTTCCGTGAAATTGGGTTCCCCGATGAATCGGGACTGGCCTTCGGCCAGCGTGGTGAGCTTGAAACGGGGTGAGATTGGGTTCGTTTTGCATAATTGAGTTCGTAGTTGGTAGTTGGGGGTCTCGGCGGGAAATTGGGTTCGTTTCGATGAAATTGGGGGCGGGGGGTTTCCCCCACTTCCGTGGAGGTTAAATATAGGGGCGGCACGCCTGCGGCGGGCGTTCTATCTGATGGGGGTGGGTGGGTCATTTTTTCCTCCTGTTTGGTTTGCAGAACCTGCCCCTATGTTGCGGGCGCATTATACCATAAAGTTTGGTAGATGTCCAATATTAAATAAAATTCACCACGAAGACATGAAGGACAGGTTTTCTATTGACTATTTTCGAGTTTATATTTACTATTTTAGGGTCTGCCTGCGGCGGATTTCGCTTTGGGCAACGTTTGGCGTTTGGAGAGATGGTTTTGGGATAGTGGTTTTGTTGCTTTTGTTGGGGAAAGATGTGAAAACGGTACATGGTAGCTTGAATTCACCTCAGGCGCGAGGGAGTTGATATTCAATTGTATCGAAGCTAATTCAAAGGGGAGTACCATGAAGTTCAAAATATTCTCCACCGTGTTGTTACTGGCTGTGATCACCACCATCGGCTTTGTTTGCCACGGATGGCCCCGGGTTGCCAAAATCAAACGTGAAGTAAACCTATCTATAGATAAAGAAGGAATTGCTAAAGCTCGTTTGATAATATCTCACACGCCCTTATCTCTGTCTCCTTCTGGAGAAAAGCTTGCTTTTGTAACGGTGGAGAAAGACGATTCTGAATGGATAGAAAGAATGCAAATAATGAATATAGATGGGTCAAATTTGCAACAGATTACAGTAACTCCCGGGTCGGTCGAAGATTCATTAGCTTGGTCATCCGACAGCAAAAAAATAGCTTTTAGTATTGTTGACAATGAGACCAAGACCATGCATGTCCATATAGTAGATGTTCAATCGCTCAAAGATAAAGAAGTGACAACTGCTAATACTAGTGATTTTGCCCCGAAATGGTCATCCGATGGAACTAAAATATGCTTTGTCAGAATAAAAAAAGATATTCGTTTAGGACCCAAGAACAATCTACCAAAAGAACCATCTTGTCTATCTAATCTCTGGTGGCTAAATATCGATAGCAATCAAGAGAAGCAGCTAACAACTACTAATAACATTTATCCCTTGAGTTGGTGTTGGAGCCAAGATGGTAAGAGATGTTTTTATTTGGTGACCAAAGGAAATTTAACAGAGGTTCGGTCTGTGGATATTCAAACTATGAAAGAAGAGGAAGTGTATTCTCTAAAAGGCTGGCAACATGGTGCGCGTTTTATAAGTTGTTCCCCAAATGGGGGAAATATCCTTTTTTTCTGGCAGATAGATATAGTTAAGGGCAATCTTTGGTTGTTAAAAGCTGATGGTTCTGATAAGAAAAAGTTATCCAGCAAAAGATGCGCGCTGATGCCAACATGGATTACGGGCAATCGAATCTTAACTGTCGATAAAAAAGGCAGGATGTGGGATTTTGCCATAGAGAAGAATCAATACCAG
>SDBV01007275.1_pt1 | contig 15167 bp, 4 predicted proteins | sample 2277081 | NCBI WGS metagenome assembly SDBV01 (sample SAMN10402039, study PRJNA504765) | marine sediment metagenome | isolation source: marine sediment core GS10_PC15, 223 cmbsf | place: Arctic Ocean: Southern Knipovich Ridge | collected 2010
GGTGGGAACACTTTGTCATGGCTGGCCTCCTTGCCGATCCCCGGGGTTGCAGAATTCACCCGAGAATCAGCAAACAGGGGGCCAGTCACGTCGCCGGCTCAAGAACGTGAAGGATCCGGGTTGTAAGCTCCGCGCTAAGTGTACATATAGGAAGCTGAAGGTCCCCTCCATCATAGAGGGCATATCCGGCGATGGTATGTCTGCCGGCGTCCACGGACGGCCCACAAGCTTGCGGCGCGGATGCACCTCGTGTAGCATACCTGCGCGGAGTCCGGGGGGCGGGGCTCTGCAGCGAGGTCCATGGTCCGAGGGATGTGGGACTCGCCCGGGATACCGAACGAAGAGAATACCATGAGAATGGAATTGATGCTGACGATGGTTGTTGCGGGGTCGGTGTGCGGCCCGGCGTCGTCCGAGGAACATGACTTCTACAGATATCTCAGGTACCCGGCCAAACTCGTTCCCGGTGTGGGCCGGGACAAGGTGGAGCAGGAGGGCGGGCCGAATGCCGTGGGCTACCGGCGCCGTACAGTGAAGTGGTGGCCGCGCAAGGGGCAGGACATCGTTGATATTCCCAAGGGCGCGCCGCTGCGGGTCTGGACGCGGAACAAGGGACAGAAAGATACCGAAGCCCTGGCGGGCCTCTGCCGCAACTGGACCACCTCGGACCCTGAGACGTTCGAGGCCCACCTTATCGCTTTCAGGGCCTTCGGCACATCGACTCCTGTGAAGGAGGGGGAACTGCCGCATATTCCCGCTGCCGTCTTGCGTATGGCGGACGGACGGCCGAGGGCGGTGATTGATTACGGGCCTGTAGGCAAGATGATAAGCTGGGACGACCATGCCTTTATTCATAAGATCTGGGCAGAAGCCTACCCGAAACTCTATGCCACGGTATCCCCCGACGAACGCGTAACGCGTCCTGCCCGCTCTCGACGGGGGCGTCGTGGGGGGCTCAACCCCGATATGAAGCTCTATGAAGCGCCGCGTCCGAAATTCAACGGGATCGAATGGCGGAAACAAGACGCCAAGTATCCCCGCCGGGGCGAGACGGACGACAAGGTGGTGTTTGAGACCCAGCACTTCCGCATAGTGTCCGACAAGACAGCCAAGGGGTCGGGCGGTTGGATACAGCCGGACAACATCGCGTACCAGACGCTCAGGCATAAGAACACCTTTGAACACATCGAGAATTTCTGGACTTACGTGCAAGCAGCAGGTCTATCCATGCCGTTCTGGCGTCGTGCCGGCCCGAAATACAGATACGTCATCACCGCCACCCCCAGCGGCGCGGGCGGCGGATACGGCGGCTGCGGGATCGGCGGCGCCAGCCTCAACGCGCTCGGCCACGAGTTCTTCCACGGCCACGACTGGGGGGGCTGGGACCAGAACCTTTTTGGCGAGACCATGTGCAATGCGGGTCAGCACACCGCCATGCCGGGAGAGTTGCAGATGTTCAGCGGGAATTTCCGACATCCGTGGCGGAACGTGAATGTGACTCGGTACCAATCATCTCTATGGTGCTTTGTTCTGGCCGACAATCCCAATTGGGGTTATGGGATCCAGATCGTGTGCGCCAGCCTCGGCGGCGGCAAGGAGCCTACGGCCTATCACACGATTGCCAGGCTGGGGCAAAACAAGGGACTGTGGAAGAACGGCGTCAAGGGGTTTGGTGATTTCTTCGGTGAATACTCCGCGCGCATGGTAACGCTCGACATGATCGAACAGGACATGCTTCGCAGCAAACACGGCATGCCCTTGATGAGCTACGTGTACCCGGTGTACGGCAGGGAGAACACGTACCGCATTCCCAATTCCGAGGCGCCCAGGTGGTGCGGATACAACATCATTCGTCTCAAGCCGGCCGAAAACGCGAAGGAGATCACCGTTGATCTCCAGGGGATCCATGATCCGGCGCTGCACTCCGACTGGCGCGCCTGCATTGTGGCCGTGGACGGGAACGGCCGGCCGCGTTATAGCCCCCTGTGGAACAAGGGGCAGATGCGCTTTGCACTCAAGGATTCAGACAAACACCTGTGGCTTACCGTTTCCGCCAGCCCAAGCGCGTTTCCAACTCCTGGACCGGGCCGGCGAAGCTCGTCGTTTGCCACCATGCACGAGAGGGGTATCAATGCCCCGCGCTATCCCTGGGAGGTGACCTTGACCGGCTGCCGGCCCGGCGCCCCGCACCGCAGGCAGGGCGATGTGGTCAATTTCGACGAACTCTATAGCAGGTCCGATTACCGCAACACGTACTTGAACTACCCGGTGAAACAGGAAGTGCCCATCCCGCTGACGGAAGAGAACGGGAAGCTCGCCCAGGAGAAGCTGGCGGCCATGCTGCCCCGCATCCAGGCTTCGGCCAACGCGCTGCAGGATAAGGTTGACGCGGGCAAGGAAAGGAAAGGGTACTGGTGGCTGAAGAAGCACAACATGCACAACGACCTGATCCGACGCGTCAAGTTCCTGCAGGACAATGCCAAGGGCCGACCCCATCCCAACGGCGGTGGATTCGTGGCCGACAGTGCACGCGTTGCGTCCACCGCCTACGTCGGACCCAATGCCATGGTGCTGGACGGCGCACGCGTGGAGGACAATGCCTGCGTCAAGGAGTTCGCTATTGTTTCAGGGCCCAAGACCGTCATTTCGGGGAACGCAAAGGTCAGCGGCAGGGCGTGGGTGTTCGGAGACATCGAGGTCGCCGGCAATGCCCGCATCCTGGAAGCCGCCACGGTCACCACCGTCTGGCGCGAGCCGTGGTCGAGCGGCCGACGTCGCGAAGGCCAGGCAAGAATCACTGGCAGCGCGGTCATCAAGGGCGAGCAATACCTTCTTCTGGCGTTTGCCACTAACCAGGTCATTGCCGGTGGCGTCGTAGTGGACTACACCGCAACCGTTGAGAACCGCCGGAGCGGAGTCTTCGAACACGGTAGATTCTATCGGCACACGTATCGCAGGCCTCCCGGATTCAGCGGGGGAGCGGATGCCGGGGCGCTCTACGCCAACTGGCAGTTCAACCAGCCCAAGGCCGTGCTGCTGGAGGACGCCTATGTGAACAACAACGGCGTCCTCCACGGCAGGCCGGAGTTCGCTGACGACGGCGAGCACCGATGTATTGTCTTTGACGGAAAGGATCAGTACGCCGAGGCGCCGCCGTCCGTGGCGGATTTCGGCGAGCTGACCATTGACATGCTTGTCGATCCGAGCGGCAGGGGCGGACGTCTCTTTGATTTCGGGACGGGCGATGAAGAATGCTTCTACCTGGAGATTGCGGACAGGAAAGGGAAGCTTGCCCTTATCGCCCATCACAAGGGCAAGAAGCACAGTCTTACCGCATCCAAAGCCCTCCCGGCGGATCAGTGGGTGCGCCTGCGCGTCGAAATGGATGGCTCCACGGCCTCCATTCACATCGACGGAGAACAGGTTGCCAGGAAGCGTTTCAAGTTCAGGCCGCGTGATGTGTTCCCGGGAGATCTCCCCGAAGGCAACTTCATCGCCTGCGGCAGGAACAAGGACGAGTTCTTCAAAGGCCGGATGGATCACTTCCGCATATACCGCAAGGTTCACGATGATTTTGGCGCGCTCGGCCCGGTACCGTCTGCGCTGACGCAGATACAGGAGTGGTCCCAGAAAGAGCAGCGACTCTCCGATGACTGGGAAGGGCGGAGAAAGGCAAAGGAGGCGGAACTGAAAGCAGGCAAGTACGGGGACATCCAGGACGAGATCAAGCGGCTCGAGCGGCAGAAATCAGCTCTGGGCAAGATCACAGCGTTCAAGGAGCTTGAGGCGCGCGCCAGGGAGGCGGCAAAAAGGAAAAGCGCTCTCGATCGGAAGATCCGTGACGAGTTCAGAGCCCTTCCGGAAACCGTGAAGACCGAGCGGGAAATCAAGGAGCTGCGCGGGAAGATCGACGGCATCAGGCTCGAGATCAGGAAGAGCAGCGATTACGCAAAGCTCATGCAGGATATCCGAACGTGCGAGAAGCAGCGCGGCGAAGCGGAAAAGGAAATACGTGAGAGTCCCTCGCTCAAGGCGATATCGGCGAAGGCCGGTGCGGCTGATGAAGAGAGACGGAAAGTCGAAGAGAGAATAAAGCAGCTTCCGGAACTCAAGAAGATCATGGATCTGTCTGAGCAGGAGAACGACAACCGGAAGAAGAGAGAGCTTCAGGACAAGTGCCGCCGCCTGCTCGAGGCCAGGAGGTCGACCGACCCCGGGTGGCAGAAAGCGGGCATCGCGAGCGAAAGGCTCCGCCGCTTGCACCGGGAAACCTTGAGGAACGAGGTCGATGCCCATGCCGGACGGCAAAGGGCAGAGAGGCAGCTTCGTGAACTCCGGGAGAAACTGAAAGCCCTTGACGCCAGATTGAAAGGAACGCATCCGGAGCTTTCGAAGCTGGAGAGGTCCGTCAGGGCGAAGCAGGCGGCACTGGCGGCAAGGAGAAAGCAGCTCGAGGAGGAGGGACGGGCCGGCAACGACTACAAGAAGGCAGAGGCGGAACGCATTGCCGCCGACGAGGCCCTCAAGAAGGCCAGAGAGGATGGAAAGAAGAGGATTCAGCAGGAGAAGAGCAAAGAACTTGCGGAGATAGCCGCCCGTATCAGTGAGTTGCAGACAGAATCAAGGGCCCTGTGGGACAGCACCTTGAAAGCCGCTGATCTTTTCGGGGGGAATCCTTATCCAGGCAGGGATGCTGCCAAACTACATAGGTCGCAGCAAAGCCTGAAATATCACACGACCGTGGACTGGGATGACAGGACCCGGCATGAGGTGCATGGTACTGCCCCACCTAAGTATAGGCAGTGGCTGAAGAGGGTGAGGGGATATTAGCCGGGATAGTCCTTGACGTGACCCCGAAATGAACGGTTATCATATCAATGACGTTCGATGGCGAAGAACGGTCTTGGTCACAGCTTGGCGAGATGCCGAATCGGAGAAGAGTGACTGTCCCTGAGTCTTTGGGGAGACTTGCGATGAGGATCGAATCGTACCTGCTGTGGCGGCGTAGTCGGTTGACGTTCGTGGTCCGCGCCGTGGCGTGGCTTGCGGTTTGGAGCGTCGCGTACCCGGCGACGCGGGCCGAGGCGAAACCGGCCGGATCGATTCGGCTTTCCTGCTGGGAATTCAATCGCGGCAATGCCCGGGTTTGCGCGAATCCGGCCCAATATGGCGACTACCGGGACACGTATCCCGGGCTCATGCTGACCGGCGGGAGCGAGTTGCCGTGGGTGGTCGAATATGACGTTGACTTCCCCGTCGCCGCCACCTGGACGCTTCGCGTGCGGTACGCCTCGGCCGGGACCCGACCGCTGGAGGTCTGGATCGACGACAAGCATGTGGGCACGTGCTGCGGCAAGGAAACCAACAATGCGCCGCCCTATATGGATCGCCATCCCAACGTGTACAAAGGGCTGCCCGAGCGCACGTGGGGCATGCACGGGGCGCAGTGGGAAGAGTCCTGCAAGTTTCCAGTCACCGAGGGCAAGCACACGCTGAAGTTCACACGGAACGGCCCGCCGGCCAACATCGTGGAGATAGGGCTGGAGTCGCCGGTGAAGTTCCCAAAGGGCTGGGAGCCGCCCAAGGGCGATCTGGACCTTACCGACGTGCCGACCGCCAAGTTCAGCCGATCCTACGGAACCCTCAAGAAGAGGAAGCTGGTCAGCTACCTCGAGAGCGGCTTTGGCAGCGCCAATGTCCCGCCCGAACCGCCGCTGACGTTCGGTTCGCACCGGAGCAAGCTGATCGAGCGGATTCGCAAGGCCCCCTGCAAAGGGGATCTCACCCGCGAGGATTTCATCAGGATCGTCACCTGGATCGACGCCAACGCCCCCTATTACGGCACCCACAGGGGCAAGAAGAACCTCAAATGGAAAAGCGAGCCGGACTTCCGGCCGCTGCCGTTGGCCAGTGAACGAACCGCGGCGAGATGAAGTACACCGCGGTTCCCTCCCAGCGCTTGGAACTGAGATTGCCGGATGCGAACAACACTGATACTGACGGCCGTCACGGCTGCTTGCGCGAATACGAATGCGACTGCTGGTGAACACGATTACTACAGGCACCTCCGGTACCCGAAGGATTTGGTGCCCGGCGTTGGCCGGGACAAGGTGGAGCAGGAAGGCGGCCCCGGCGCGGTTGGCTACAAGCGCCGCACGGTGCAGTGGTGGCCGCGCAAGGGGCAGGACATCGTTGACATTCCCGAGGGAGCGCCGCTGCGAGTCTGGACGCGAAACAATGGGAAGAAAGACGCGGCAGCCCTGGCGGGCCTCGGCCGGAACTGGTCGGCTTCAGGCGCTGAGACGTTCAAGGCGCACCTGATCGCCCTCAGAGGGGTCGGCACGTCGACCGACATCCCCGGCAACCTGCATCCCTACACCCCGATGGCCGTCCTGCGCATGGAGAACGGCGAACAAAGGGCCGTCACCGATTGCGGGCCTGTCAGCCGGATGCTGAGCAGGGACGACGGTGCGTTCATTCACGGGGTCTGGGAGGAGGTCTACCCGAAGCTCTATGCCACGGTGTCCAGGGATGAGTATGTAACCCGTACAAAGAACCCTGCGGGCGGACACTACAAGGAGATGCCCTTGAATCTCTGGAAGGGCGGTTACCCGAGATTCAAGGCCGTCGAGTCCCGTAAAGAAGACGCGAAGTATCCCCGTTGGGGCGAGCGTGACGGCACGCTGGTATTTGAAACGAAGCACTTCCATATCATCGCCCGCCCGAAAGCCCTTGGGAATCCCCGGAAGTGGATAAACCCGAACGACATCGAGAGCCAGAACCTCTACCGCAAGTGCGTGCTGGAATTCGCGGAGAATTTCTGGACGTACGTGGAAGCCGCCGGCGCGTCCATGCCTTACTGGCGTCTTCACGGCACCAACTACAGGTACGTTGTCCTGGTGCGAGATTCAGGCTATGGCGGAGGCGGAGGCTGGATGCACTGCGGCGTCGGCGACTGTAGGCCCAACACACTGGGGCACGAGCTCTTCCACAGTATGCCGAAGGGCGGCTGGGACGGTTACTTCCTGGAAACCATGTGCGATTCGGGACAACACACGGCGGTTCCGGGCCAGCTGCACATGTTCAACGGGAACTTCTCCTATCCCTGGCGCAACGTGAACCGCATTGCATACAAGTCGTCTCTATGGTGCTTCGTGCTGGGTGACAATCCAAACTGGGGCTACGGGATCCAGACGGTACTGGGGTCCCTTGCGAGCCCCGCAGAGCCGACGCCCTATCACACCATTGCCAGGCTGGGAGAGAGGAAGGGCCTCTGGAAGAACGGCGTCAAGGGTTTTGGCGATTTCTTCGGCGAGTATGCGGCGCGCATGGTCACCTGCGACTTTGTTGAGCAGCTCCTGATCAGGAGCAAGTACGGGATGCCTCCGTTGAGCCATGTGTATCCCGTGTACGGGCACAAGAATCGCTACCGGATCTCCAATGCCGAAGCGCCCCGGTGGTGCGGATTCAATATTGTCCGTCTTAGACCGGCCGAAGGCGCGAAGGAGATCACCGTTGATTTCCAGGGCATACATGACCCGGCCCTGCATTCCGATTGGCGCGCCTGCATCGTTGCGGTGGACGGCAGCGGCCGCGCGCGCTACAGCCCGCTGTGGAACAAGGGAAGGACGCGATTCACGCTGAAGCCTTCCGACAAACGCCTGTGGCTTACCGTGGCCGGCACCCCGAGTGCATTCCCTATTCTGGAACCGCTCGAGCCGCGCGGCTCATGGGGCGGCACGTATCTGACGGGCATTCATGCCCCGCGCTATCCCTGGGAGGTGACCTTGAACGGGTGCGAGCCCGGCCCACCGCACCGCAGGCAGGGCGATGTGGTCAATCTCGATGATCTCTACGGCATGTGCGACGGCGGCAGGAACTTCATGGACCGCCCCGTGAAACAGGAGGTGCCCATTCCGCTTGCGGAAGAAGAGGGCGAGCTTGCCCGGGAGAAGCTGGAGACGATGCTGCTTCGCATCGAGGCTGCCTCCGGTGCGCTAAGTGGAAGCAATAGATCGGAATCGCAAGGTAGACCGAGGGAGTGGGTGGGCCAGAAGAGGTCGGTCTTGAAGGACCTCGCCAGCCGTGCCAAGTTCCTCCTGAGGGGCGCCGAAGGTCACCGCCATCCCAACGGCGGCGGATTCGTGTCTGACACTTCCCACGTTGCCGAGACCGCCTACGTGGGCCCCAACGCGATGGTCCTGCACGGCGCCCGCGTGGAAGACAATGCCTGCATCAAGGGATCCGCCGTCGTCTTCGGCCCGCGACCCGTGATCTCCGGCAACGCCAAGGTCGGCGGCAAGGCGTGGGTATTCGGGAACATCGAGGTCAGCGGCAATGCCCGAATCCTGGAGGCCGCAACGGTCAGCACCACCAGTAACACGCGCCAGAAGCCCGGCAGGGCCCCGGCAAAGATCACCGGCAGTGCGGTCATCAAGGGCGATCCGTTCGTGCATCTGCGCGGATCGGGCCAGACACTCACCGGCGGTGTGGTGATCGACTATACTCCATTGATGAATGCCGGGGACAAGGGTGTCTTCACGCGCGGCAGATTCTGCAGTCCCCCGAGCCGTCGTCACAAAGTGGCCTACAGTGACGGTGTGGATGCCGGGGCTCTCTACGCCAACTGGCAGTTCAATCAGCCGAAGGCCGTGACAATGGAGGATTCCTATGTGAACAACAATGGTATCCTCTACGGCCGGCCGGGATTCGCGGACGACGACGGGCACCTTTGCGTTGTCTTCAATGGGGAAGACCAGTACGCCGAAGCACCGCCGTCGGTGGCGGACTTCGGGGAGCTGACCATCGACATGCTGCTGAGCCGGTCGGGCGGGAAGAGGGAGCGGATCTTCGATTTCGGGACCGGCGAGGATGAATGCTTCTACGTGGAAACAGCCGACCGAAAAGGCGGGCTCGCCCTTACCGCCCGTCACAAGGGTGAGCGCTTCACTCTCAGGACGTCCGAAGCCGTTCCGGCTGACACCTGGAGCCGCGTGCGCGTCGAGATGAACGGTTCCGTCGCTTCGATCTACATAGACGGAAAGCAGGCCGGCCGGAAGGACTTTGCGTTCAGCCCGAGCTCCGTCTTCATCGGAGACCGCCCCGAGGGAAACTTCCTCGCCTGCGGCAGGAAGAAAGACGGCTTCTTCGAGGGCCGGATGGACCACTTCCGCATATACCGCAAGGTCCACCGCGAGTTTGACGCCCTGGGCCCGGTGCCGGCTGCCCTGACGCAGATAGCGGAGCGCCCCAAGGATGACAAGGGCAAAGGAACGGGAAAGAGCATCTGGGGCTTTCAGCGGAGGCTGAAGTATCACACCACGGCCGATTGGGAGGACAGAACTCCGGAGGAGGTGAACGGCAAGGCCCCGCCGAAGATGAAGGACTGGCTGATGCGCGTACGAGGCTACTAGACTTTGTCGTAAAGGCTGTTTGCAGCCCTTGCACGACCGCTCTCCGGAGCCGTCGTGCCCCAGGCTTTCGCCCGAGGCCGACCCGCAATGGACGAAGAGACCGAGCTGACCGTCATTGATCCGCTGCCCTGGTCAACCCACTGACAATCCTCCAGGACAGACTGAGCATCCACTATTACCGCAGATCTCGGCTGGCTTTGGCTCCGCAATAGGAGCCCAATGCACGCAATTCGCTCACTGATCTTTCAGCCAGACAGATGAACAATACGCCCGACGATCGGTGGGGTTGTCGGCATTGCGGTTATCCCGGGCGTAATATGGGATGGCGGTCAAGGGGGAGCCGTCGGCCCAGGTGCCCTTAATGACCATCACTCCGCCCAGGAGGTCGGCCCGCCACTCGGTGCTCAAGGCAGACTCGGCGACGGGAGCCTTTTCAAGGTCCTGGTCGACGGTCTCCGCACAGTAGATCAGCGGCCCATACCGCAAGGCCACCTGACCCCGCGTCGCGTCGATTCCATCGATGCCCTTGATTCTCTGGATCTTCATCGGCAGCACCAGGTCGATCTTGTCGCCCGGCTTCCATTTTCGCGTGATCACGGCATAACCTTTTTCCACCGGCGGCTTGATCTCGGAACCGTTGAGAGCAATCGACGTGATGCCGTCGGACGACGGCGTGGCGGTATAGAGATCGCTGACACTGCGACGGGGGGATCGGACCCTCACGCTGAATCCCCTTTCTGCCGCAGGATTGACCGTGATGGACACAGCGCCGCTCCAGGGGTAGTCGGTGACCTGGACCATTTCCACCCTGGTCCTGGCAATGTCCTCGATGGTCACGGTGCTTCCGATGAAGAGGTTGACGTAGATGCTGTCTTTGCTCTTGCTGTATGTCCAGGTGGGAAGCATCAGGAGGGTTCGGGGGATGTTGCCAACACAGCACGGACACCTGTGCCACGGATAGCGGTCGCGGTTTGAGACGAGAGGGTTCGGGTAGTAGAATTCCTTCCCCGCCAGGTCCGTCGAGCCCAGCAGGGCGTTGTAGAGCGTCTCTTCATACAGGTCCGCGTACTTGGCCTCATGGTATATCCGGTGCAACCTGTGTTGGAAGAAGATCTCGCCGCAGCTGGAACAGGATTCGCAGTAAGCGTTGTGACGCAGCGAGTAGTTCGGCCCGAAGCCTTCCCCGGTTTCGCCGCTGCCGACGCCGCCGGTGACATAGTACTTGCGGTGGACGATATTGTCCCACAGCGACATGACGGCGCTCAGGTAGTCCAGGTTGCCGGTCTCCAACGCCACGTCGGCCATGCCCGCGTAGCTGTAGACCGCGCGCACCGCATGCCCCACCGCTTCGTACTGCCGGATGACCGGGAGATGGGTCTGGTTGTACTCGCCGCGTCCGTCCTTGCGGCTGTCCAACAGAAATTTCGCCAGGCTGATATACTTGCTGCCTGTGCCTCGACCTTCCACCCGGTTGACGAACCGGCCGAAATGGACCAGGGCCATCTCCATGGCCTGGTGCCCGTCGTACCACGGCTTCTTGGGCGGGGGACCCAGATTGTCATACCAGCAATCGGCCAGTTTCTTGGCGCCGTCATACAGCCGGGTATCCGCCCCGTTTGTCAGCATGTAGTGGGCAATGCCCGCTTCGAGGTAATAGCCGGCGACATAGCCCTCGTGCGCTCTGCGGCCACCGGGATTCCAGTGCGTGCGGTTGCTGAGCGTGAAGGCCGTCTGAAGGTATCCGTCGGGCTCCTGGGCAGCCAGTACCTTGGGGATCCAGTCCGCCAATGCAGCCTTCATGCCTTCTTGGGCCTTCATGATTTCTCGATCGCCGCGTGGATCGAGCATCAGTGCCACGCAGATCGACTCGATCGTGTTGAATACCCAGGCATTGGAGAATACATAGCCTCGATGGCCCTTGCGGGGCCCCCCGGCCAATGCCGCGGCCGCCTTGATGAAGTTGTTGATGCCACCTTCACGCAGGTCGGGGTCGGATATCTTGCTGATGCAGTGAGGCATCCAGTTCACAATCAGGGCTTTGGCCCTGCTGTTCCACAGGGGACTGTCGATCTTGAACTTCCTGGTGTCCACCGGATCGAGGGGCGTCCTGGGAGGACGAGGAACCACCTTGACTGCCAGGCTGGAGGAGTTGCTCAACGGGCCCTTGGCGGCCGTCAGTTTCAGCACGTAGTCGCCCACCGCGGAGAACGTCGCCGTGCTGTCCGGCGCGTGGGCCTCGGCAAAGGAGACCTTGCCGGGGCCGGATGCTTTGCGCCAGGTCACTATGGTCGGGACGCCATCCTTCCTGTCTGACGGCTTCAACGTGCCGGTCAGGTAGGTCTTCCCCCCCAGCACGACCACCCGATCAACTCCCACGCCGACCAGGGGGGGCAGGTCAGGTGATTTGCCCGTGTCGTAGACCTTCCACTCCAGGATGCCGGTGGAGTGCTCGCCGTCGGAATCGATCTCGAGCCTGAGCTTGGAGGCGCGAAGCTCGTCGAAGGTCTTTGTGTTGTATTGGTTCTTCACGGGCGCCGGGCCCGATGGGTTGCGCACTGGGACGAATTCCTTGCCGTCCCAGTACAGCAGCCGATACGCCTTGGGCACCCGGATATCGCGCCGATCATCCCACCAGTAGACGTCAATTCTTCGTGTGCTGATGGGGTGACTCCACTCATACTGCACCCACTGGATGTCTTTCCTGGGCCGGTTGTGGTAGAATCTGTGGCTGCGGTCGCGCGAGTGCTTGGGGTCATGCCCGTCATTCAGCGCCTTGATCGTCGAGTCTTCCGACACGTACGAAGTGGCCGCCTCGGCAACCAGGGCAAGGTTCACGCCCGGACCGGCTGTCGCCGTGCCGTCGGGGACGGGAGAATCGGTCTCCGCCGCCAGGCTCTGTGGAACATGGGCTATGCAAGACAACAGCACCGCGAGGCCGTTGACAAGCGCTCGCCTTGATCTACAGGCAAACAGTTCTTTCATAGTCAGGTTTCCTTTGTCCATAACGTTGCCGCTGCTATCGCATTCGACGATGTAACGTGAGTTCTTCTGGCACGCGTCCGCCCAACCCGCCAGAAGGATAGGACTGCCCGACTTGGCAGTCAAGCTGTGCCAGGGCGCGGATCAGGCCGGATCGGGGACGGTCGCATCCTGGGGGGTGCAACACCGTTGTCATCCACTGGAGGGGTCCGCACCCGGAGGTAGGCCGAGAATCGGTGATCAGGGCCGCCCGTCGGCGTGTCATTTTGACGATGAGGGTGAGATAGTCTCCATCTCCACGCACTGGTCGCGCGAGGCTGGGACCAGCGCCATCCGGTGTCTTCCACTCAACGCCCGTCGACGATATTGACTGGTCCATCGCCGCGGACCCGTTCGAGCCACTGCTGAGTCATCGGGAACTGGGCGATCGAGCCGTCGCGCTCCCATCTGGTGCGCCAGTCCCATGCCCGAACGTCCGTCGCCCAGTTCTCCGGCCGCAATGCCCCGATGGCCTCCCCCATGTCGCCCGGCCTGTCGCGATAGCGGAAGTTCTTCTTCACTAACCCTTGCCCCTTCAAGTGTTGCGAGTACGGTGTGTTGTAGAACCCGCGCATCGCACTGCGGAGATACGACACGCCAATGTGATATTCCGCATAGCAGGGCTCTACCGCCTTGTTGTAGGCATCGAACAGCTCCTGCCTGATTTCTGCACGACGCTCCTCGCGCCGCCGACGAGACGGTTCCTCCCGCTTGCGTTTGGCCGCTTCCCGTTTGCGTCTGATCTCTTCCTTCTGCCGGCGACGGGCCTGGTTGTACTCCCGCTGGAGACTGTTGATCTCGCGGTCGAGCTCCCCACGTTTCTGCTGCAGCTCGTCATACTCCGGCCCGAGGATCTTCTGTCGCCGCTGCTCCTTGAATTTCGCCATTATCTGGTTTGCTTTGTGGCCCGGCGATTCCTCGCCCTTCATCTTCTCTCGGAGCTCGTTGTACTCCTTCGCCTTGGCGAAGTGTATATCGCGGTGTATGGGCCCAAGCGCTTTGAGCACCCTCAGCTCCAGGTCGATTCCCATCGCCCGCTTGTAGCCGGGCTTCTTCGCCATATGCTTCCGCCTCTCCTGCTGAGCGCGCCAGGCCTGGATCGAGCCACCGCCGCCGCCACCGAGCTCGCCCTCGTACCTGACGCCCAGTCCCCGCATGAACCTCACTTCCGCTTCGATCTTCGGGCTGTCCCAGTACACTGGCATCGCGGCGACCGCCTTTTCGACCGCCTCGTTGACTTCCTTCACAACGTCATCGAGCTCGGCTCGCTCGGCGGTGAGCTCGGCAATCTTCTTCTTCGTTTCCACGGCCTCCGGCATGGTCTCGAAGCTCGCCTCGGCTTCCTTGCGCAGGGCCTCGACCTTCTCCTCGCCAGCTTTCCGCTCGGCCATGAGCTTCGGGTACTCCTCGTCCTCAATCGTCTTGATCCGTTCGGCCTCACCCTTGCGCCATTCCTTCTCCTTTTCAGCATAAGCCGCGATCTCTTCCTGCAGCGCTTGTCTTTCCTTCCTGAGCTCTGCCAGCTTTGGCGGCGGCACGACTTCCTTTGCTGGTTCGGGCTCCGGCTGCTCGGGCTCCTCAGTTGCCCCGGCCTCCTTTGCGAGCTTATCGATATTGGCAAGATCCTCCTTGGCTTTGGCAATGGCCTTCCGCCAATTCGGGTCGCGGTTGCGCAACTCGTGCAGACGGATGTAGATGTCGGCGGCGAGCTTGCTGTAATGCACCATCGCTTCTTCGACAGCGTGGTTGTTTTCGATCTCGTAACGCTTGCGAGCGGCGCGGTCCACGAGCATTTCGTTGGCAAACCTCTGCGTGGGTCGGCAACTCGCGTCCATTACGGGCGGAGGCAACTCGGTGAACTTCGCGCCATGAACGTGATGATAGATCACGACGTAGTCAATGGCCCCGGCGAAGTGCTCGTTGCCGTCACGCGACGCGGCGACAAAGTTGCGTTTCTGCAGACCGGACGGGAAGGCGTCCGCCGGCCGGAACGTGGACGCCGTGCTGGCGGACAGCTTGTCGTTGACCCAGAGTGCGATCCGTTTGCCGTCGATCTCTACGCGAAGGCGCGTCCAGGCGTCACGGGCCATGCGTACCTTCACGGGCAGCGTTACAATCTCCCTGCCCGCGACCGTGGCCGTAAACACCGGCGTGCCGCGTGCGTTGATCTTCAGCGTCATACGGTTCTCCGCATCTGATCCGAAGTCCCATAGCGTCTGCCGCTTCGGACGCGCGGGCTTCACGGCCATGTCCACGGTCATCTCGTCCAGATCGGCTGCACGAGAATTCAGCTCCAGGTACTGCTTCTTGCCGTCAAACTCGAAGGCTCGACGTCCTTCATCTACGATCAGCCCCGGTCTGTCGCACACATAGCCGTTCTTGATGCCGTATTCGCGAAAACGGTCCTCGAGCATCATGACCGACTTCTCGTCCAGGGCGTAGTTATGCCACAAACCATGGAACTCCCCCTTCCCGTCGGGACACCATTCGCGCCGATAGCCGGAGAGCCGGGTCGTTCCCTCGATGATGCTTTCACCACCCACACGTGCGTTGCCTGAAAGCTCCGCATTGCCTCTCACGATCGCGTATTCCTCGACGCTGGCATTGTCCAAGACTCTGGCAAAGCCCATTACCATAGCGCCCGGGGCAACGTACGCCGTGGGCGCGACCGCAGCCGTGTCCGCGACCCAGCCGCCGCCGTTCGGATGCGGCGCACCCTCGCAGCCGTCCAGCGCG
>SDBV01007277.1_pt1 | contig 15166 bp, 15 predicted proteins | sample 2277081 | NCBI WGS metagenome assembly SDBV01 (sample SAMN10402039, study PRJNA504765) | marine sediment metagenome | isolation source: marine sediment core GS10_PC15, 223 cmbsf | place: Arctic Ocean: Southern Knipovich Ridge | collected 2010
GCTATAAAACAATTTTTGCAGAAAATGGAAAGCAAGGATTAGAAATGTTTAAAAAAAGATATCAGGATATTGATGCTGTTATTCTAGATATGTCCATGCCTGTAATGTCGGGAAAAGAAGTTTATTTAGAAATGATTAAAATAAAACCTAATATTAAAACGATTATTGCTTCTGGATTTGGCCAGGATGATAGGGTTTTAGAAACTATGGAATTGGGTATTAGTGCTTTTATACAAAAACCATTTGGAATGAAAGATCTTTTAAAAATATTAAAAGAGACATTGGATAAATAAAGAATACCGGAGCAGAGCTCTGAAGTATCTTCGTTCTGTAAGGCTGCCTGACCACATGCAAGCTTGTGGTCAGGTGGTCAGACACTAGTTAATAGCTTCCATCCCCTTAAGTCAGAACTGCGAGGTATTTCGGCTGTCAGAATAAAAACACAAAGGGCTGAAAATATCAGCCCTTTGTTATTTGCTTAACAATACTCATATACGCCTCAGTATATATAATTTTTAATTATTGTGTCTGCAATGCACCATTTTGTACAATTTTGTTTGCGGAATCTATAATGTCCTGTGGAATTGTAATTCCTAATTTTTCTGCAACATCCAGATTTATAAGTAAATCTACATCTGAAGGGTCTGTCATAAACTTGGTAGGAATATCACTGGTTGCTGTACCATTAAGAATATCTGCTATCATTTTACCTGTTACTCTTCCCATTTTATAATAATCAAATCCCCATGCTGCAAGAACATCGGATTCTTCTGCTGAACTTGGATCTGCTGACATAATAGGAACATTATTTGCCATAGCAACTTCTACTATAGACGCAATAGCAGATACAACAGTGTTGTCTGTACTTATATAAATACCATCAACCTTATCTATAATTGTCTGTACTGCCTGTTTTACTTCTGCAGAATTAGTTACAGTTGCTTCTACAAACTCAATTCCTAATTCCTGACATGCGATTCTTGCCATTTCTGCAAGAACAACAGCATTCGGCTCACTACTTGTATATACATGTCCTAATGCAGTAAGTCCTACTAAATCATTTAAAAATGATATTTGTTCTTTTACAGGAGTCATATCTGATACACCTGTAACATTAGGGCCGCCCTGGTTATACGAGTCAACAAGACCGGCATCTACAGGATCTGTAATTGCAGCATATACAACAGGAATATCTGATAATGCATTTGCAAGTGCAACTGCAGTTGGAGTTGCAATACCTACCGCAATATCTACACCGTCAGTTTTAAATTTAGTGGCAATAGATGCAGCTGTGTTTAGATCGCCATTAGCATTTTGAAGATCGAATGTGATATTATCAAAACCCAATTCTGCAAGTTCATCCTGAATCCCCTGTTCTACTGAATCAAGTGCAGGATGCGAAACAATCTTTGATATACCAATCGATATTCCATCATCTGCCGTTTCTTCCTGTCCGGTAGACCAGCCAATTATTCCAGCTGTTAAAAACAAAATTACTAAAAATATAATTCCTCTTCTCATAATTCACCCCTTAATTAAAGTTTTTTTCTTAAAAAAGAAATATAAACCAGCGTACGGAAATATTAAGAAAAGGTCAACAGGTAGAATAAATAATGCCCCCGGAAAATATACTTAAATGTGGTATTAAACAAAAAATAATAAATATTTTAAAAAATAACATTTTATACTATAATTAATATCAATGTGAAAAAGAAATTTATCACTATTCTTTATATTATAATAATTTCTGCTCTTATTATGATTGTTGTCGTTTCATGTAAATTATATCCAAATAGTCCTCCTGTTGCAGAAAATGGGGTGCTGGATCTTAGTAATTGGGATTTTAATAACTCTGGAAATATAGAACTTAATGGAGAATGGTATTTTATATGGATGGAAGATAATATAGATCTTTTTACATCTGACAATGAAATAATGAATTGGGAAATAGTAACTTTACCAACAAGCTGGCGGGAAATAAATAAACCGGAAATAGGTTATTGCTGGTTAAAACTTAAAGTTATTCTTCCTCCTTTAATGGGATTGGGGATTTATTTAGCTGATAGTTATTCTGCGGGTATGGTATATGTAAATGGAGAACAAATACTACAAAGCGGTGAACCTGGAAATACAAGAGAATTAACTATTCCAAAGGGAATACCAATATTAAATTATATTCCGAATTCGGAAATTATTGATATTTCCTGGAAGATATCTAACTTTCATGGTAGAGACGGAGGCCCAAAAGAAGTTCTGGAAATAGGCCTCATAACAAAACTTAATAATAATATGCAGCAAAATGCAATAATAGACGCAATAATACTTGGGATTCTTTGAATGATGGGATTGTATTATATTTTATTATGGTTTGGCAGAAAAGAAGATAAAACAAGCTTATATTTTGCACTTTTTTGCATTCTAATATTTTTTCGAATGATGTCTACAAATAATATTATGCAAACACTTTTAAAGGATTTGAATTTATACTCAATCTTACTAAAACTAGAATATTTGAGCATACCATTAGGATGGACTTTTTTTATTATGTATTTAAACGAATTATACACCGAAGAAATTAATAAATTAGTTTTTAAGGTTTTTCAAATCTTAGGATTAGTAATTTCATTATTTATTATCCTTGTACCAACATGGATTTTTACGTCATTCCTTCTTTATATCCAGATAATACTAATAATTGGAGGAATCTGGATAATTATTATTAATGTTTTAGCTGTTAAAAATAAAAGGGAAGGTGCAATTATCGTTTTATCCGGATTTATTTTATTTTTTATTTTTGTTATAAATGATATATTATTTTCACAAAATTTATTTAAAACATCATTTTTTGCCCCCATAGGTTTTATTCTGTTTATTTTTTGTCAGTCTATTGTATTATCAATCCGTTATGCAAAGGCTTTCCGGACTTCAGAATATCTTTCGCATAACCTGCAGCAAGAAGTTGAACATAAAACAATCATATTAACAAACCAGAAAAAGGAATTAGAAACAATAAATAAAAAATTAATTAAATCCGAACAAATGAAAGAACTATTAATAGAATCTATAGTGCATGACATTAATAATTACGCAACAATAATTTTTGGCGATATAGAATTATTTGCACTAAAAAATAGAGAAAACAGTTTAACATCTGAGAAGCTTTCGCCTGCAAAAACAGCAAGCTTGGATATAGTTACTCTAACTTCTAATTTACTGGATATAAGTAAGATGGAAGAAGGTAAAATGGATATTAATCTTAAAAGTATTAATTATGAAGAAATTAAAAATATAATTTTGCAATTTTCAAAGAATTTAATATTTATAGAAAAACAAATAAAATTTAATATTATTGAACCAGATAACAAATTTATAATTAAAGCAGATCCTTATCTTTTTAAAAGGATACTGCAAAACCTGTTTAATAATACAGTTAAATATACACCCGCATTCGGTTCTATTGAGCTTAGTTTTGATATTAGAGCAGGAGAAAATATTATATGCTTATTTAATTCCGGAAAACCAATACCGGATGAATTAAAACCATTATTATTTAATAAATATATTAAAATAAAAAAAGCAAAATCCGAGATCTCAAAAGGGCTGGCCTTTTCTTCTGTAAAATGGTTATGGAAAATCATAATGGCCGTATCTGGATAGAGAGTGATGATAAAGGAAATTATTTCTACCTTGGTTTTAAGAATGATTCTTAATAATAGGTGAAATCATAAAAAACCAAAAGCTTCCTTTAATTTGATAAATGAGCACGGAAAATGGAATGTAATAATGTAACTTTTTATTCCTTATATTAGCATTGCCTTTGCAAGTTTTTCTGATATAGAAGCAAGCCCCCTAAATACATGCAACGAAACAAATAATAGAAATACACCAATAGCCATCGCTAATGGTATCAATACAGGATAATTATTAAACCATGAATTAATTACAGAAGATATATAGCTTTTATCCATATTAAATTGTAAGAAAAAGGGTGTTCCAATAAAGCTTAATGAAATCGACACTAATGTAACAACTATAACAAAAGAAAAAATTCCTAATGGAAATTTTATAAAAAGATACAATATTTTTTTCCATGTCTTTGAATCTGCAATTGAGGCAAACATTTTCTTAAACAAACTACCTGATAATTCTTTTTTAGTTAATTCCTGCATGTCTTTCCCAAGTATGCTTATTACTAACTTGCGCTCAAAAGCTGAAAACCAATTAGCAGCAAACATAACTCCGCTAAATATAAAAATACCAGCCCATATAATAGCAAGGCCTATTCCTAATGAGATACCTGTCACCAAAAACGTAAAATAAAAAATACCGAGTGGGAATGACAATAAAAGATACACTATATTTTTATAAGTCTGCTTCTTTGTTATTATACTAAAAAATCCAACGGATAATTCATTTTCTTTCATAATATTTTCACTCCTTTAAAAGTCTACATTTTTTTTATTGAAATTGAACCACTAGTTGTACTTATTCTGAGAGGAATAGAACCATTCCCTATTGTTCCTAAAAGTTTATTATCCGTATGGTTGCTTGTAATCACCGGGAAATCACAATTTATAGAACCGCTAATTGAGCTTAAATTTAATGTTGCATCCAGGTCATTAAACACATCCATATTTATAGAACCGGAAATAGAAATTAGCTCGATTGAACCATTAGCTTCTATATTGGATATATCCCCATTTATTGAGCCAGAAAGAGTATTAATTTTAAGTTCCCGACCTGAAAAAATAAATTTTACAGCTCCACTTGCCGTTGAGGCTGAAAGATTATTCGCATTATCTGTTTTAATGCTTCCAGATGTTGTTTCTAAAATCTGGTCTACACCATCATGAATATCTGAAAGAGTAATGCTCCCACTAACGGAGTAAGCAGCGATACTCTGTAAATGCACAGGTACGGAAATAATAAAAGATATAGAACCAAAATTCATAGTATTGGCTGACCTTTCAACTAAAAGCGTACTTCCATTTAGTTGTATATTATATTCAAGTTCTTCCAGGCTATCTTCTGAAGGAGCATTTTTTATAATATTAACTTTTACTTAATCTTCTTCCCAGCCTTTTATTTCTATTTTACCGGAAATGTTTTTAACAACAAGGTTTGTAAATGTTCCTTCAATCTCTTCTTCAAATTTTGCATCGTTCCAAACTCCAGAAAAAATCCCTCCAAATCCTCTAAACATCTGAAAAATATTAAAGATTGCAAATACAACTATCAGCAATACAATTCCTGCTAAAAGATAACTTACTATACTGGTAATGTTTAGCTTTTTACTATTCATTTAATTTATCCAGTTCCTGCTTAGTTAATTTATCTGCCAACTTTCCTGATTGAAAAACATAAGCGCCCATAAAATGTGAAAGAACACCAATTCCCCAGCCAAAAGCAGGCCATAACCACTACTGATAAGCCCTTCCTGTGACATTGTTAATTATTGCTAATCCTACTATCACTATTACATAGGTGATTGCGTGTCTAATAAATCCTAATTTGTTTAATGCAATTTTTCTTGCAATTTCATACTTTTTATCACTATCAGACATATTTTTACTCCTATAAAATTCAAATTAAATAAGAATATTCCTATACTTAAATTCTATCAAGCAAAAAAAATTTTAATAGTCCGTCTATTGTAAATGATATTTTATTCTGACAGCCGAAATACCTCGCAGTTCTGACTTAAGGGGATGGAGGCTATGAACTAGTGCCTGACCACCTGACCACAAGCTTGCATGTGGTCAGGTGGTCAGGCAGCTTTATGAGAACGAAGATACTTCGGAGCTCTGCTCCATGGTTCTTCATTATTTACAGCTAAAATAATCTTGAATTATTGCCTAATCCATATATATTCGCGGTACTCTTTTTGTTATAAGACAGGTTACTTCATAGGAAATAGTCTTCATAATATCTGCCACATCCTCTGCAGTCTGTTCATTCGGGCCGAATAAAGTTACATCATCACCTATCTTAATATCAGAATTTATTCCAATATCTATCATAGTCTGGTCCATACATACTCTACCGGCAACAGGATATAATTTCTCATTTATAAGAACCTTTCCCTTATTTGACAGCAGTCTACTGTACCCGTCAGCATATCCAACCGTTAGAGTTGCAATTTTAGTTTTACTCTTAGTCCTGTATGTCATACCATAAGAAATCGGAGTATCTTTATCCACTGTTTTAATAAAGCTTACTTTTGTAACAAATTCCATTACTGGTTTTAAATCGAGAATGCGCTCCTGGTCGTGTGAAGGGTAATATCCGTATAACATAATACCAGGCCTTACAGCAGTGAAATAAGAATCAGGATAACCTATAATTGCACCGGAGTTTGCAGTATGAATTTCACCAGGGTCTATTCCGATATCTATTATCTTTTTAATACAGCTATTAAATGTTTTTATCTGACTTAAAGTAAACTCATTTACTTTTTCATCTGACACAGGGAAATGAGTACATATCCCGTCAAGCTGCAGATTCCTGTTTTCTGAAATAAGCTCTGCAAGTATATGAGCTTCTTCCGGTCTGCATCCTATCCTTCCCATACCAGTATCTATTTTTATATGAACTTGTGCAGTTTTCTTCTGTTTTTCTGCTTCTTTTGCAAGTTGTTCTAAACCTGTTTTATTAGCAATAAATACTGCTAAATCCCATCTGACAATTTCCGAAAGTTCATTAGAAAAAGGCAGACTGTAAATTAGAACAGGAAGTTTTATTCCTATAGCTCTTAATTCTATGGCTTCGTATACAGTAGCGACACCAAAGGCTTTAACACCTTCTTCTAATGCTGCTTTACATATTTCTACTACACCGTGCCCGTATGCATCTGCCTTAACAGCAGCATATATTTTTTTGGTTTCACCAACTCTATTCTTTATCTGCCTTATATTGTGCCGGAAGTTATTTAAGTGTATTATTGCCCTTGTTGCTCTTGTTTTTTCCATAATAATCCTGACTTTTCTTTAATTTATATTAAAATAACAGAAATTAATAATAATTAAAACTTTAAACCAACAAATTTTTTAAATACCTATATTTTATGTCTGCTTATTTCAACACAGTTATTATACAAAACTCTAACGTATATCTTCTCTCAGCCCTATGGGGTGTTTTTTTACATCATTTATTACATTGACCCCCTTTCCTTTTGTATGATATGAAGATCCATGGAAAATATGAAGCATCCGATGCTTCATACGATCCGCACTATCAAAGGAAATCCTAAATATTGTGTATTTACCGAACCTCTATGGGGGAATTCCGTTTAGCCTTTATGGACCATATGCATCAATTTATATGATCGCCTTAGGATTGGGTGATTCTCAAATAGGATTGATTGCTACAATCGGAATGGTTTTTCAAGTTTTCATGGCCATTATTTCCGGTCCTATAACAGATAAATTAGGAAGAAAAAAAACTACTTTTATCTTTGATTTAATTTTCTGGAGCGTCCCCACACTTATCTGGGCATTTGCTCAAAATTTTTATTTTTTTCTTGCTGCAGCCATAATTAACAGCGTTATGAATATTACAATGAATTCCTGGACCTGCCTGTTAGTTGAAGATGCCAGAAAGGACCAGCTCGTTTCAATTTGGTCCTGGATAACTGTGGCAATGATTTTATCCGGATTGTTTGCTCCTTTAGCCGGACTACTGGTTGATAAATTGACCTTAGTCCCGGCCGTACGAATTATTTACGGATTTGCCTTTATTTCCATGACGTTAATATTTATCATTCTTAATAAATATTGTGACGAAACCAAACAAGGAAAGATTCGGATGGAAGAAACCCGGCGAGTTCCATTATTACACCTGATTAAAGGATATAAATCTACATTTTCAACAATAATAAAAAGTCCATATATGTTGAATGCTTTTTTTATTTATTTCATATTATTAGTCTATTAAACAATCAGGAATATTTTCTGGTCAATTATGGTGGTTAAGGAATTAGCATTACCGGAATTTTCTATTGCACTGTTTCCTCTTATCAAGACAGGAATAATGTTGTTCTTTTTTTTTATTATTATTCCAAAACTAAATCATTTACATTTTAAACGGCCATTTCTGCTAGGTTTTCTGATGATTCTTATTTCCAATATTATTTTGGTAATTTCTCCTGTTCAAAGTTATATTTTTGTTATAATTAGCACAATTTTCGATGCAGCCGCATTAGCGCTTATTTTACCTTTTAAAGAAACCCTAATGGTTGATGCTGTTGACCCGAAAAAGAGAGCCAGCATCATGGCCCTATTTAATCTGTTTGTCATTATTCTTGCATCACCATTTGGTTGGATCTCCGGAATACTTTCTGAGCATTCACGGCTGCCGCCCTTTTTTTTGCTGATAGGATTTTCAATTATGGGATTATTGACTGTTTTAAACATTTTACGGCATAAGCAAAAATTTGATTCATAATTTGAACGGTACCTTTCCATCGTTCAGGTATATTAAACTCACAGAATAACCCCACACTTTCAGTACTTACACTCCACTGAATAAAAAAATTAAAGTATCGGATGGTGTCAAGTTAGTTGTCTCCTTTTATTTTTATATAGGCGACAACTATCCTGACACATAGGGGTATTACTCTTTCAATCTGCATATTAGGATAATTATTAAAGTTTATGAGTAGTTCTAATTTAATACCTGTTGTTTTAAGGTAATTAAATATTTGTAAGTGCTAAAAGGTCAGCCTGGGCTGGTCACAAGCTATCGCTTGTTGCTCGCCCAAGCATCCAGGGCAAGGTTAATAAATAAAGTCTATGGAATAGATCCCCTTATCTGTGAGAAGTGTGGATCTGAAATGAGTATAGTAGCTTTTATAATGGATCCGGACCAGATTGCCAGTATAATGCAGCATCTAATAAATAAGGGTAGAGCGCCTCCGGGGATAATGAGTCCATCGACTATTTGATTTTGATTAATTTTCTTCCTCTATTTTTGCTTCGTAGGGATAAGTTTGTCTGTTTATGTAGTGAACAGCATAATTTTGACTTTAGTTTATAAGATTTACAAAAGATTTTAACTGTTTTTTTCTCCATTCTATAGTTGTGGATACAATTTTCACGATCCTTTTTCTAATTCTATTATACACAGAACACTTGCTTATAAATTGTCTAAGATTGTGCTTTTAGCGTCGCTAGGAGTTTTTACATCAATATCGCCTCTTTCCAAAAGTTTCGATATTTTATAAAATCGAAATCAGACGATGGCAAAGACTTTCATTATAAGTATGGTCAGTCCCAGTAGAAACACGACTATAGGCACCATTGCTTTAAGAGCTTTACCCGGAGTACCGAAGTTTTGCAGGGAAAGCTTCCAGCCGACGTAAGTGCCTCCTGCCAGTCCGATAAACAGGAAGGCCGCCTGAATGAAGGGTACAAGATGAGGGGCAAAAGGTGTCCAGGGAAAGTCAGCAGTGCCGAAGAGATCCCATCCCCAGCCGAGAGGATCAGATATAGATGAGACCACCATGGAGCCTTGAACCATGAGCAGGCCGATGCCGAAGGACATCCAAACTGCCAGGCCTATCGGAATAAGGCAATAGGCATAGTCTACAAAGAGTTTCTTTAAAGGCACTTCTCTGGCTTTGACAACTACCTTTGCCAGCCAGCAAAACAATAGATGGATACCTGGAAGGACTACTAACATAGAACTCCACACAAGAAGAACATATAGGCCCCACTCAGACCAGTTAAGAGGAAGTTGAAGTAGGGTTGATTCTAAAGGGTCGGCAAGCTCCTTCAGATTACCCCACCAGCCGAAGAAGATAGTTGCAAATAACAGTCCTGCACCGAGCATGATAAAGGATTTGTAAGCCTCGTCCATCTTCCTGTGCTTAAGGAGATCCTTACCGAAGAACCGTGTTCTAAGGGAGATATTATCATGAGGGCAGGCCTTTAAACATTCCGTGCACATGCCGCAGTATATATTTCTATCCATACCTGCACCACATTTCAAACAGCGGCCGGCTTCATCAGTAGCCATTTTCTCACTAAAGCTTAGCTGAACCTCTTCAAATTTCCCCCGTTTTTCTGGCGCAATCACTTGCGTAACATCCCTTTTCTCATCCAGCCTCTCCATTGCTACCCCTTCTACTTGTTTAATCCGGGGTGGTCTACCTTCTATCAGGTCTTGTTCAGTAAGATAGAGATCAATAGAGACGGCGGCTTCCTTACCCTCAGCAATACAATCAATGACATTACCTCGACCAGTCACCACATCTCCACCGGCAAAAACACCTTCAATGTTTGTTTGCAGGGTAATCGGGTTAACGATTACATTTCCCACATCGGTGCATTTAAGTTCCTGGGGTAGCACTGCTTTGTCCACAGCCTGGCCGATGGCAACAATTACATTATCTCCTTCTATAATTTTTCCGGATTCCTTCTTGAATTTCGGAGCAAACTGACCATTCTCATCGCGAACAGAGATGCAAATAGTGGTCTCTAAACCAGTAATCTTCCCATTCTCAGTCAAAATCCTACTTACTCCCAAAGAAGGATGGATAATTATTCCTTCTTCCTCAGCCTCTTTAATCTCCCTGTCTTGAGCAGGCATCCTGTCTTTAGAAGCAAGGTCTCTGGTCTCCAGACAAACGAGGTGAACCTCTTTGGCTCCAAGACGCAGGGATGTCCTGGCACTATCAATACCAACACAGCCACCGCCGATAACTATCACCTTCTTTCCTATGCCAACTTCAGTTCCTAAGTTTACTTGCTTAAGGAAGTCCAGGGCATGTATTACTCCCCCACTATTTTCACTTGGAATTCCCAACTTCTGGTTCGCACCAGCACCAACGCCGAAAAAGATAGCTTTATACCCCTGGCCGAAAATATCCTCAAAGTTCTTCACCTTCGTGTTCGTCTTTATCTCTACCCCTAGCTCTTCGATGAAGCTGATTTCGTTATCTAAAATCTTTTTAGGCAACCGGTATTCAGGAATACCATAGCGCAGCAGGCCACCAGCCAGATGAGCAGTCTCGAACACAGTAACCGAGTATCCTTGCTTAACCATGTCATAGGCGCAAGCCAGACCTGCTGGCCCGGAGCCGATGACAGCTACCTTATCTGCTTTTGTTTTTTTTATAGGAACAGCCTTTTCCCTGCCCACCTTTAGCTCGTAGTCAGCCATAAAACGTTTAAGAGAGCGGATTGATACGGGGCCATCAACCTTGAACCTTTCGCAACCGACTTCACAGGGATGCGTACAAATCCGTCCGCAAACTCCGGCAAAGGGCATAGTCTGTCTGTGAACCTCAAGGGCTTCTTTAAACTTGCCTTGTGAAATAAGGTCTACATAGATATCGGAATTGACCCCAGCAGGACAGGCAGCCTTGCACGGTGTATAACTACCAGGATAATTGAACCAGGGACAGGCATAGGAATGATCGCTACCCTGACTACAGCTTTTTTCGCGGCAGAGGCGGCATTGCGCCCTATCTTTGACCTTCATTTCTAGGCTGCCCATCAGGGAATAGAGACCAATCATCCCCCCAATAGGACAGACAAATCGGCAAAAGATACGCCCACTCCTTCCACGTCTTCGGAATATGAGGGCAAGCCCGATGCTAAGAAAAATAAATATGAGGAGCATAATGGAAGTAGCAGCTGGACGAGTGAGAACTATGGGACTGAAGCTAGCCACCATGAGGAAACCAAGGTTTTGTAGCCAGATATTGTCCAGGCGTAGAGGCCATTTGAGTCCAAGTGTATGTTGCTTCTTGCTCTTTTTAACTATGGAACCTCGGGAGAGCCACTCTCCTAGTATAGGAAGGGGACACATCATGCACCAAAAGCGGCCTCCAAATGGGATCAACAGTACAGCCAGAAGGCCAAACCAGAATATCCAAATTATCATAATGGCAATATTCTTCCCGCCTGCAGGGGTGCCTATAAAGCCAGCCCATATGATCACCATAAAGATGAAAAAGCTAGGCAGGATAATCACCGAAGGGAAGAGTCTTGACTTGAGTATCCTTTTAATAAACCCTATAGATGTCAAGTCGAACTGACCAAAATCTCTTTTTCTTTTCTTATCCATTGTCACTACCTCTGTCCCTCAGGAATTTTAATTATAGATTTGCTTACAATTTAAATTCCTACTATATATTATTATAAGTAATGGAGGAGTTATGAAAAATAGTGAAATTATCTTCATCTCAACAAGTTTGAGAGATGAAAAGTTGTTGAACAACCTTTTTCACTATTTTTCATACCTCCTCCATTAACACATTTCGATTTACTGTCAATTCCTCCTGTTTCGCCACCACAATTGGAATGCCAGGAGGCCAACGAGGAGCACTGAAACAATAATTGCCCCAAATATTATTAGCAGTGGCATGATGTCAGGACTCTGCCGTACCACGAATTTTCCTGCCATAAAAGGATGAAAGGGGCCACAGGCTGCAGAACACCTGATCTTGAATGTTCCTGCTTTATCGGCGACAAATTCAAATGATTCTGATTGACTCCCATTCACTTTTACATTGACGTCATAACCGTCAATGTAAAAACCATGCGTCACATCGGCAGATTTTACATTGATCCTTACATACTCCCCTTGCTCCACCGAAATAACTGCCGGTACAAATTCAAACTGCCTCATCCATATAGTGAACTCTTTATAATCCTGCTCTGTTGCAGGCTCAGTAACATCGCCTAAACTGGATCTTGTCATGGCAACGCCGGCTATTGTCATTAGTATAATAGCTACTACTACAACTACTACAACCAAAGATATTTGTTGTTTTGAGCTTTTTACCATTTCTTCCTTCATGCTCCTATAATCGTCTGTAGGGAGGGCTCTACTACCAAATCACCAACCATATCAGCGTGATGTTTACCGCACTCGATGGTGCATTTGAATTGAAATCGTCCTACCTTGTTGGCCATAAATGTGATTTCTACGACTTTTCCTGGGTAAATTTGCTCGCTCTCTATTTCGTAATCTTCCAGCCTGAAACCGTGGATCACATCAAATGATGTCATGCGGAGGGTTATCTTCTCCCCCTGCTTAACCTTTATCTCGGACGTAGCTCCTATATCAGCATAGTTCCAGCCATTCCCTTCTTGAACCAGCCACAGTCCGACCGAGTCCTTTACATCGTAGCGCGCCAGGATATTTATTACACGGTCTGAATCATAACTGGCGATCATCGAAGAATTCAACCAGTAAATACCCAAAGGAGTACCGATTAAAATAACCACTACCAAAGCTATGAACAAAGCATCCCAAATGTAGTAGCGTTTATGTTTTTGAGTAACGTCTTGTGGTTTTTTTCCTTCTTCAATCAACTTTAAACCTCTTCTGAATTCTCGTTTCTGTAATACTAACCATATATTCTATTTATACGCTCTAGCAAGAATAACGCAATCTCGGACTACTTGTTATTCTAACCTTGCACGATATTGCCCTTCGGGGTAGTCTCCGAGACAGGTAGAATTGAAAGACGCCGTAGTCTGAGAGTTCGCATCCTTGCTCGTGACACCTTGAGATAATCCCCAGTCTGAAGCTGCCCATAGTATCAGCCTATTGCACTTCATGAGTACAAGCCGCCAGAACTCACAATAGCTATTATGGAAAAATGATACTGTAGTAATTGCCTTAGCTTTGACATCAAATTAAACCTCCTGAAAAGCACGAAAGGAGCGTACCGGGCATCGCTTTTTTATGATTATCGTTTTTTCTTCCTATTTAGGGTACCTGTTACCTACCCAACCAGCACTATGAAGTAGCCCACCATTCGTTTGTGGTCGGGGTCACACTCACCGGTTAATTCTTGAGTATCTTCGTCTTTCCACTCCTCACCGCATTCAAATTGAAAGATGCCGGCTTTATCAACGGTGAACTCAACTGTCTTTGTACCGCCCCGGGCTTTAAGGAGTTCGGTATCGACCAGGAACTCTTCCAAAACAAAGCTATGGGTACTGCCACGTGGGTTAGTCACTTCAAGACGAATGGTATCTCCTTTATAGGCTACCAAGACATTCGGCTCCCAGCGATGGAATTCCCCAATTATCCCTTCCACGACATCCTCACCATCATGCGCTATTTCACCAATTATTTCTCCCTCGCCCATTATGATGGAAAAATCACGCGTTAACGGTCCAGCTTCCTGGCCTTGACATGCCGATAAAAAAATTGTTATTACCAGCACCAAAGCTACAACAATCAATACATTTCTCATATTTTACTCCTTTGTTCTGAGTCAAGAAAAATTAGTTAGAAAAATAAAAAAATATCCGACAGATTATTAACTTTTCATAAACTCAGATCTTAAATTTAATAATTGTGATATAGGAATGAACTTAATCAAAAAATAGATTTGCTAATTCCATTCCAATGTTGTTTAACACTATTACTCAGGTAATAATTTTTATAACCTCCTTTTTTTAACTCCTATTCTTATTATTTTATATCACACTCCCGGTGGGGGTGGGGGTGATTAGATTTTAATCGATTGTTTTTAATTTGTCAATAAAAGATTAAAAGAATTCAGCAATTCTCAATTTAAAAAATAAGGGATTTCATGAGATTTGGTCTGCTTTTTGCCGAAAAAAATACAAAATCAAATGCATAAACTATTTATTATAGTAGGCGCTGAAATACTTTGTAGTCGGTTTATAAGCTGTTATCTATTAATTTTTGAATGATTGTCTTAATAAAGCCTTTATAACTTCTAAATTAAATTACAAATATTTATGTAGAGGGTATGCCTTTACATAAATATTTGTTTTCTTCAATAAGCTATATTTTAATTAAAACCTGAAATAAATTTACTTGAATAGATAAATTAAGTTACCCAGGATCTTCTAATTCTAATCCTTTAATCATGAAAATTAACATATCAAACCAACTCTTGAAACAAATATAATATGTAAGGCATTTAATATGTTGAAAAAATACTTTTCGAGTCGGAAGACTTTTTCTGAGTAAAACATACCATACATCAAAACATTCTAAAATAGTATGAAAGAGAAAAGATAATAGGTTTAATGATAATAAATAATTGTCGCTAGTGTCCTGAATTCTAATTGCATTCAGAATATTTCTCCCAACCAATTGATTTTCTTGCCTTGTTGATTTTTTTTAAGATCTCAAAACCTTTTTTTCTCCATACATATCTTTTTGGATTTTT
>SDBV01007278.1_pt1 | contig 15166 bp, 12 predicted proteins | sample 2277081 | NCBI WGS metagenome assembly SDBV01 (sample SAMN10402039, study PRJNA504765) | marine sediment metagenome | isolation source: marine sediment core GS10_PC15, 223 cmbsf | place: Arctic Ocean: Southern Knipovich Ridge | collected 2010
GGGCGGCGAGTCCCCTTCACCGCCAGCGAACCGACGTGTCGGAAGTCCTCGGGGGTTATTCTGTATGCGGTAAGGACCTCCTGCTCGATCCGCCCCGGTTCGCCCGATGCGAGTTTGCTTCGATAGCCCAGGATTAACGCGGTGGGCGAGATTTCGAAGGCGTCGGCGCGCAGTTGCTCTACCGCAGCGTCGGTGACGGAGAAGATCCCCCCGGTATCGGTCTTTTGCGCCAAGTCGCCCAACAACACCTGATCGATGGTCTCCAGGCGGTGCGAGAGCACATCGTTGAATATCGCGCTTTGAAACGCCGAGACGTACAGCTTCCTCATCCGCTTGTCGATTGCGGAGAGCGCAACTGCGGGGCGTTTCTTCTTCTTGTAGGCGGCAAGGGCGCGGCGCTCGTTGGCGTAGTGACGCGGCCAGAGCCCAAGCGCGCGATTATAGAAGCCCGTATCGAAGGCGTCGCGGGCGGCCCGGCAATGGGGCGGATCGTCAGGCTGCCCCCTACCCAAAAGGATCGCCAGGAACTCCTCCAGATCGCCCTTGACCATGGCGGCACCTATATCAGCGGTATCACCTCTCGCCCCGAATCGCTGCTCACCGAAATAATTGGGCGCCCCACGCCGCACCAGGACGTCGAGAATTCTCTGAGCAGGTTCAAGCTGCTCCTCGCCCACCCCGCGCAGGAGTATGATGAATCGATTTCCCCTCAGATGCCCGGGGCGAAGCTTATTGACGTGCCTCCCCGTCCAGGCCACCTCCATGTCCCTATCGCGATAGCGGCTGATCTTTTCAGCATCGGCGTGTTCGAGACTCATCATCTGGGTGGTGATCGCCTGGGCGTCCTTGAGCCCCGCGATTCCGATTTCACCCGGTCGCACGCCCATGTGTTTCGCAATTCTATCCACACACCCCGGCGTTGGAATTCCCCTCTTGACGATTCGGAAATACACGTGGGTCCCTTCACCACAGGGGGCGTAGAGAGGCAGTTCCTCCACGCGCAAATCTTCCACGCGCTGCTTTATCCTCCCGCCGATACCCGGCACATCCCCTGTCAGATAGGGGAGGTTCATTCGGCGCAGTCGGGCTCCCATGTCTGCTCCTCGAGTCCTTCTATCTGGTTGACCAGGCGCCCCAGTGCGAAGAGCAGATCGCTGAGCCGATTGAAGTACTTCGGGATCACGGGAGCGATTTGGTTCTCCAGTTCCATCATCCCCGCGATACTGCGTTCGGCGCGGCGGGAGATTGTCCGAGCGATGTGCAATCGGCACGCCAACTCGCAGCCCTTCGGTAGGACGAAATCCTTCAGTTCGGGCAGCTTCTCCCAGGCGGAGTCGATCTGGTGTTCCATTCGCACGACTGCCCCTTCGTCCAGTTCGACGTTCGCTCGCACGCCAGTACCGGCGGCGGCTAGCAGCGCCCCCGCGGTGAGCAGCTCTCCCTGCAGTGGGAGCAGGGCGTCGCGGACTTCAGCCCACTTCTCATCGCGGGCTGCTTCAAGCGACCAACCGAGAACCGCGTTCAGTTCGTCCACGACACCGACCGCATCGATGCGCGGATCGCACTTGCGCACCCTTTGATCGCCCGGTCGATTCGTAAACCCTTCGTCCCCGACTTTCGTGTAGAGTCTCATAGTCCCACTCCCGTCATTTTCTTCTCTGGTTGGATCGAAGCCCATAGAATAAACGCGGATCGGATTGCAGGGCAAGGAAACCGCAGTGAGTGAGAGAATCGATAAGATCAAATCCATGCTGGACGCCGCTCCCGGTGATGTCTTTCTCCATTACACGCTCGCGATGGAGTACGCGGCTCTGGGGCACCTCGACGACGCTATCGAAGAATTCAAGAAGTGCATCGAACTGGACAGCGATTACCTTCCCGCCTACGTTGAAGCTGGAAAGGTACTGAGAACCACCGGCCGCCTCGACGAGGCCCGGGAAACCTTCGCCACCGGACTGAAACTCGCCACCGCCCAAGGCGAACACCACACCTGCGATTACATAAACCAGCAACTCGACGCACTCCCCAAACCGCAAAACGATAAGCCAACCGGGTCTTGATGAAATCCAATCCCAGGATTGTCTCGTACTCTTGCGGGGTGCCTCGGGTCGAATTGACGCCCCCGGATTCACCCGGGCAACCCTCCTGCAAGGCGAGCACAATGTTCGACAACAACCTAAAAACCTGCATCGACCGGGACGGAACACTCCTAATGTGACTCCTATGTAAGCGTGGGGCGGTGGCTTGGTTGTAGCTCTTGTATGCGCAGCACTTACAGCAGGGGAAAACCCTTCATTGTTCCTGGTTTTTGCTGGTGTCCGTCCCTCCTGCGCGCGATAATGAACATTGCTTTGGAACAGGGTTCGTCTCAGCGCCCTATTGCCGCAATTGAAGGTACTCTCGAGCCGAAACACCCTTGCAGAAAGGAGACACCCGGAGTGGCCAAGGACGTCGCCGTAGCAAAAAAATCACCCGATCCGACCGTTTACGACGAGAGCAAGATCAAGGTGCTGCGCGGCCTGGAGGCCGTTCGCAAGCGCCCGGGTATGTACATCGGGGACACGACTACACGCGGGTTGAACCACCTCGTCTGGGAAATCCTCGACAACGCCATCGACGAAGCGATGGCCGGACGCTGTAACAATATCAACATCGTGATACACCCGGACGAGTCCTGCACGATCTTGGACGACGGGGTCGGGATTCCTGTCGGTCCGCACCCGACCGAGAAGATTTCCACGTTAGAAGTAGTGTTCTGCCACCTCCACGCCGGGGGGAAGTTCGACCACGGAGTCTACAAGGTCTCCGGAGGCCTTCACGGGGTGGGGGCTTCCGTCGTCAACGCCCTGAGCGAATGGCTTGAGGTGGAGGTCGCCCGCGATGGGAATCTCTACTCGATGTCTTTCGAACGCGGGAAGAAAGTGAGCGAGTTGAGGATAATCGGGCAGCGCAAACGCACGAGCACCAAGGTGACGTTCCGCCCGGACCCCGAGATCTTCCCCGACATCTCCCTCCGACATGAAGTACTCGTCGGGCGTCTGCGGGAGTTGGCCTACCTTAACGAGGGTGTTTGCATCAAGTTCAAGGATGAGCGTAATGAGAAGGAGGAGACATTCCAATTCAAGAAAGGCCTTCTTGCATTCGTGGCACATCTGAACGAGGGCAAGAACGTCCTGCACCCCCCCATCGTGATCTCCACGAAAGACCCGAACAGCATGCTCATCGCCGACATCGTCCTGCAATACAACAGCGGGTATAATGAGACCGTCTTCACCTTCGCCAATAACATCAACACCGTCGAAGGCGGCGCGCACCTCTCGGGCTTCAGAAGCGCCCTCACGCGGACGATCAACTTCTACGCCCGCCAGGCCGATCTGCTCAAGAAAGAGTCCAACCCCTCCGGTGACGACCTGCGCGAGGGTCTTACCGCTATCATCACGGTGAAGGTCCCCGAGCCGCAGTTCGAGGGCCAAACCAAGACCAAGCTAGGCAACAGTGAAGTGGACACCTATGTCACGCAAGTTGTTAACGAACAGCTCGGGGCCTGGTTAGAGGAGCACCCCACCGAGGCCAGGCGAATCGTAAACAAGGGCCTACAAGCCATGCAGGCCCGCGATGCCGCCCGCAAGGCCCGCGATCTGACGAGGCGGAAAGGCGTGCTGTCGAGCGGGTCGCTGCCCGGAAAACTCGCCGACTGCCGCTCCAAAGACCGCGATACGACCGAACTGTTTCTCGTCGAGGGCGACTCGGCCGGTGGCCCGGCCAAGCAAGGCCGCGACGCAGCCACCCAGGCTATCCTCCCCATTCAGGGGAAGATCCTCAACGTCGAGAAGGCCCGCCTCGACAAGATCCTGAACTTCAAGGAAATTCAGACGATTATCTCCGCCCTGGGGTGCGGTATCGGAGAGGACGAGTTCGATATCAGCAAGCTGCGCTATGGTAAGGTTATCATCATGACCGACGCGGACGTGGACGGGTCGCATATCCGCACGCTGCTTCTCACATTCTTCTACCGTCACATGAAACCGCTCGTTACGAACGGGCATGTTTTCATCGCCCAACCACCTCTCTACCTCGTCTCCCGCAAGCGCCACAAAGAGTACGTCCTGGACGAGCGACAGATGCGCAAGTCCCTCATTAAACTCGGGCTCGACGGAACGGAACTCCAGATTCGCGATCTCACCACCAAGACTGGTAAAAACCACCTCTCGTTCTCCGGTCCCAAGCTCTCCGAACTGATCCAAATCCTCGAAGGCCTCGCCGAGAAGATCCATCTCGTGGAGCGCCGCGGTCTCGCCTTTCGCGAACTTATGAACCACCGCAAGAACGGAAAACTCCCCACGCACTGGATCGTCCTTAACGGGCGAAACGTCTTTTGCCACTCCCCCGCCGAATACCAAAAAGCCCTCACAGAACACCAGGATCAACTCCTGGACGATGACAACCCCGCCAACGGTCCCGACAACGCTCCAGACGACGAGCGAATTCAAAAGCGCTCCGAACTTCATGAGGTCAAGCACATCACCGCGCTGTTCGACAAACTCCAGCAGCGCGGGTTCACCATGGAAGATTTCTTCCTGAAGCGCGAGGAGCTAGTCACCGGTGAGAAATCCCCCGCCAAGTACGTGCTCGTCAATGACACTGGGGAACTCGAACTGGACAACACATCCGAGATCGCACCCGCGGTCCGCCAGATCGGATCAAAAGGAATCGACATTAGGCGCTTTAAGGGCCTCGGCGAAATGAACGCCGATGAGCTCTGGGAAACCACCATGGACCCGCAACGCCGAGTCCTCCTGCGCGTCCGCACCGAGGACGCCGAAGAGGCCGAACGCCTCTTCTCGCTCCTTATGGGCGATAACGTCGAGCGACGAAGAAACTTCATCGAGGACCACGCCCTCGAAGTGAAGAATCTCGACGTCTGAGAGTCCCGCGAGTCCCTACTCACACCCCTTCACGCAGCCCAAGCGCGCCTGCAATGCGATCGAAGTCATCCAGGGAGTAGTAGTCTATGACAATCCGCCCGGAGTGCTTCGCCCGCCCCGGGAGAATCTTCACCCGCGTTCCTACACAGTGCGAGAGCTGCTCTTCCAGGTCCACCAGGTGCGCCGCCTTTGCCCGTCCCGCGCCCGATCCGCCCTGTCCTTTTCCCCCAGCTCGCCCGCGTTTCCGCCCGCCCGCTACCTCCTCCTCCAGCTCGCGCACGGACAATCCCTCGCTAACCGTCTTCCTCGCGAGCGCGACCTGTCGTTCGACATCGCCAACCATTCCCGCGAGGACCTTCCCGTGCCCGAAGGTCAACAGTCCTTCCACTAGAAGGCCCTGCGCGTCGTCACATAAGTCTAGAAGACGCAAGTGATTAGCGATGGTCGCGCGCGGTTGCCCCACACGCTCACCGACTTGGGCCTGCGTCAAATTGAACCTGTCCATATACTGACGATACCCTTGTGCTCGCTCGATCGGGTTAAGGTCCTCTCGCTGAATGTTCTCCACGAGCGCCCACTCGAGCATCTGGTCCTGCGAGGCGTCTCGGACGATACAGGGGATGGACTCCATCCCGGCCAAGCGGGCAGCGCGGAGGCGGCGCTCCCCGGCAATCAGAACGTAAGGCTTCTCGGTGGCTCCCCCCACCTTAGATGCTGAACAGACAATAAGCGGTTGGAGCACACCCTGCCGCCTGATGCTCTCGGTCAACTCCGTGAGTGCTTCCGGGTTGAATTCACGCCGCGGCTGATACGGATTCGCTGCGATTGCGTCGATTGCGATCCCGAGCGCTCCGGCGTCCCGTGTTCCATGGGGTATCGGTTCCGCCGCGGCCTGTCGGTTCGAAGATGATCCTTGAATTGCGACGTAATTGGGATCGTCCTGGGCGGGTGATGAATTGACGATCAAGCTGGATAGTCCCCGACCAAGGCGACGCTTGCGACGGGTGGAACCGTTCGTATCGGCCATCTCGGGCCTCCTTTCCCGATTTCGGGAGGTTAGTCACAAATCGCGAATCGACCAGTGAAATCCGTTCCACGTAGAACATCAGCCTCAGGGATTCGCAAGAGAGCATACCGCAATTGAATTGCTGTGCAAGTGAAAAAGTAACGACGATTCCCCAACCAATCCTCCCCTTCTCAACAATTGTTCCACATGGAACACTCCCGGCCTCCCCCTCATCCCTGCTTCGCTAACCACCTCGCCAACACCAGCAGCGCCCACAGCCGGTGACCGTGATCCTCTCGACCGACCAAATGATCGTTGATTAACCCTGCTACGGCCTCGCGACGGAAAACCCCCCAGTCCAGCCCCCCTGTGTCCATAAGCGTCTCCACCAGCGTCTCCCTCAGCTCGTTCCGCAACCACTTCCCCAGTGGAACTCCGAATCCCTGCTTTGGCCTCCTGAGGATCTCCGCCGGGAGCAGATCCGCGAACGCCTCCCGCAGGATTACCTTCCCACGTGATCCCCTCACCTTCATATCAACCGGTAGCGACAATCCGAACCTCACCAAGCTATGATCCAACATCGGCGCCCGCAACTCCAGCGACGTCGCCATTGACGCAATGTCCGCCTTCACCAGGAGATCATCGGGTAGATACGTCAGCATGTCGTGCCTCTGCGCCCTGGTCACCTCGTCCGGAAGCTCCTCCTGCTCGTACAATTCGCAGAACCACCGCTCCGTCGCCTCCAGATCCCAAGAAGCGTCGCTAATAAACTCTTCCGTGAACAGCCGCCCCAGATCTTCCGAGTTGAACAGCGCCCGATAACTGAAGTACTGCCTCGCCGCGGGTAGCGGCAACGCGTCTGCGAATCTAATCAACCGCCGCATCCAGCTCCGCTCATCCCTCGCTGCAAAACCCCGTGCCAAGAATGCGCCCAATCGCACACCCACATAACTCGCCGCGCTCATCCGCTCACCCAGGTGGACCGCGCGGTATCGATCGTACCCGCCGAACACCTCGTCGCCTCCGTCCCCAACGAGCGCAACGGTCACGTGCTCCCTCGCCGCTCGGCAAATTCCCCACATCGGTAACGCACTCGAATCCGCAAAGGGCTCATCATACATTCGCACTACTTCATCCAGCGCCTCGAGGGGGGCAGGGCGCACCACCAGTTCCGTGTGTTTGGTCCCGCAATGCTCAGCCACCTTCCTCGCGTACTCCCGCTCATCGAAGCGGCTTTCCTCGAACCCTGCGGTGAACGTCCTGATCCCACCACTCTTACCCGCCGCTCGCGCCATCAAAGCTACAACAATCGACGAGTCCAGCCCTCCGCTTAACAGCGCCCCCAGCGGAACATCCGAGACCAACCTCGCCTCCACCGATCGCGAGACGCCCTCCCGCGCCCGCTCCACCAAGTCTGACCAACCCTCCTCGCCCGAACCAGCATCAATAGACCAGTACCGCACGGGTTCACCTATCTTCTGGTATACACCTAACCTATGTGCCGGCAATAGCTTACGTATCCCCCGCCAAATGCTATCCGGTCCTGGGACATAACCCAAGCTAACGCAATGTTGCATAGCCAACATATCCACCGACCGGTCCACCCCGTCATGCCCCAGTATCCCTTTCGCTTCTGATGCAAAGACAATCCGGTCGGGTAGGCTCGCGTACCAAAGGGGTTTTTGCCCGAGGCGGTCTCGCACCAGCAGCAATGAGCCCTCGCGCGCGTCGTAGATTACGAACGCGAACATCCCCGTAAGGTGTTCGACCATTTTCTCCCCGTAGCGCTCGTACAGGTGCACCAGTACTTCTGTATCTCCGGCCGTCCTGAACTTCGCCCCGGACCGCTCGAGATCTTCGCGCAGTTCCCGAAAATTGTATATCTCTCCGTTAAACGCCACCGTCACGTCTCCGCCGGTAGAGGTCATCGGCTGGCGCGAACGCACCGGATCGATTACCGCAAGACGCCGAAACCCGATCGCGCAGCACCCATCGCTGGAGAGAAAGCTGCCCTCCTCATCGGGACCACGGTGCGTGAGCTTGGCGGCCATCCTGCGCGCAAGCTCGAGATCTGCACTTCCACCCCCAAACACGAATTCACCGGCAAACCCGCACATTCCCTAATCCTACAGGGTCCGAGCGATCTAAACCATCCCAGGCTCTCTCAATGCATCCACACCTGACAGCTCTCAACCCCTCCCAACACACCTCCGCACACTCCTCTGGGCCCACTCACCATTGCGATCAATTCGCCCTGAGTCGGGGATGCTGCGGTGCAAATACTCGTCCTTTGAACTACCGGGGAGATGCATTCGAACTCATGCCCCTTTTCTCTTCGGCGCTGCTTCTTAGAGCGTTGCTTCTTCCCAATCGCCCCGAAGACACGTCCAGCCTGCGTCACTCGTCTTCCACGGCTTGCAGGTCTGAGGCGAACTGCTTATTCGCCTCGCTTTCGAGGAGCAGGCGAAATCGATCATCGCTGTACCACAACTCCTGCCCGTTCGCCAGGAGCACGTTCCTGCCCCCTCGATGGTTCCCCCGAAGGTCGCAGACGAGGATCTGTTCGGTCGCCGTATTGCGATCGATGATTCGCCCGGGTCGGTAGACGTACCCTCCCACCACCTCGCCGGTGGCTGGGCAGACGAGGTGGCCGTATGGAATCACGTTTATCTCCACAAGGGCGTCGAGCGAAGGCCCGGGGCTTCCGAACCGTTGGCGGTAGTCGCGCAGTGCTTCGGCGATCACAGCAAGATTGAATCGGCACTCGTTTCGCTGACGCTCGGCCACGCGGAGAAAGTAGGCGGGTACACCCGCACTCGCCCCGACGATAATGAGCAACACCAGTATCATCGCCACCGGGCGAATACCTACTCTGATCGCCTCACCAAGGGAAATCGGGAGCATGGCGTATATGACAAGGGACGCGATGAGGCCCATCAACACCGCCCCCACAATCCCACCTACAATTTTGAGGTCCGTCTCAATAACGCCCCCGATTGTATGGAATAGATAGAAGAAGACCACTCCCGTGAGCCCCCCCCCTACGCCCCCCAGGAAGCAAATCAACACGCACCGCCCCAGGGTGATCCGGCGATACCGCTCTCGCTGGTGCAGCGTCCGGCGAAGTATCCATCCTCCACCCAGAAGCCAACCCACCACCAGCAGACCAAACAGCGGGAGCTGCCACACGTGCATGTACGCTCGAACACCCGCAAGCATAAGTCTCTCTCCGGACAATGGAACCGCCGAACTCCAAAGACCAATCAACCGCGAGTCACCGGTTCATGATATGACGAGTTTACTAACCTTTAGAGGCGAGGGCAAGTCTGCAGGGCCGGGACTGCGTCGGCTTCGCCGGACGAACCAGCGTCCGTTTGTATTGACAGGTCAAGGGGGCTACAATTCTCGTCCGCAACATGAACGAGAACCACAGGCGAGGAGTTTGAGGACATGGGCGAACAACAGATCGGATCGCTGAACGATATCTGGCCGCTTCAAGGCGAACTTAACAAGCGCACCGGGTTCGACACATTGAGGCTGGGCCGCCAACTGATCGCCGCCGAGCGCGAGGGGTCGGGCACAGAAGGAGCGGCCACTCGCGCGGAGGTGGGGCGCGCGATCAAAAACTATCTCGACGCCCTGGTGGCCGAGTGCCACGAACTTCAAAATTGCCTCTCCTGGAAACACTGGTATCGCGAAGCCAAGCAAGGCCGCCAGTACGAACTGCGGGACATCCAGAACGCCCGCGTGGAAGCCACGGACATGCTGTTCTTCTGGATCAGCATTTGCCAGCTTCTCGGGCTGACCCCCGACGACATCTACCGCCTATACGCAACGAAGCTTGGAATTAATCACCAGCGTCAGGATGAGAACCGGACGCAGGCTGAACATACAGATCATGAGCAGGAGAACCGCGGGGTAGTCTGAAAAACAACGAAACTTGGAAAACCTACCCCGCGGGCGATCACGCCACCCAACAAGGAGGATACTCTTGGATAGGGAGAGAATTAGCGAAAATCGAACGGGCTCGGGTTTTTCTGCTTCATAAGGCCTCCCCTGAAGCCGATTACTGGAGGGAATGGATTCCATGAAAGCGGCAATTATCGTCGCGCATCCCGACGACGAGATCATTTGGGCTGGTGGGTTGATAATGCAGAACCCCCATTGGGAGTGGACTGTACTAAGCCTCTCTCGCGCCAACGACCCGGACCGGTGCCCGAAGTTCAGGTCTGTTTGCAAGCTGCTGGGTTTGACCGGATTCATCTCCGACCTGGACGACGCTAATCCCCCGAAACCAATCAACACCAACAGAGAGATCGGCGGGCGCATTACAGAATACTTAAAAACCACCCCATGGGATATGTGCATCACCCATGGTAGCAACGGAGAATACGGGCATCCCAGACACAAACAGACACATCAGCAGGTGCTGGATATGATTAATGAGGGAACCCTTGAGTGCAAGGAGCTGTGGACTTTCGCATACGAATGCGACGCTGAGATGAAGAAATGCACAGCAGCCGCAGAAGCCGACCTGCTCATCGACCTGACAGAGCAGGAGCTTCTTAAGAAGCGCCTGATCGTTCAGCAGGAATATGGTTACGGAAAGGATTCGTTTGAGGTAGGTGCTTGCATCTCTCCCGAGGCGTTTCGCCGCCGGGACAGATCATTTGAGGAGCAGATATCATGAAGGTATTGGTGCTGTACGACTATCCCCCTTCGCCTGGTGGTCTGGCGACGCAAGGGGACTTGCTTTACAGGGGCCTGAAGGAAATTGGCGTCGATGCTCACGCGGTGAATTTCGAATCGGCCCAGGAGAAGGAATGGTACTACCGCTGGTTCGAGCCTGATGTAGTCGTGGGTATAGGCTATTGGGGCCATACCCCTGATCTTGTATTGCATCCCCAACGTTATGGGGTGCGGTCTGTTCCCTGGTTGGTTGTGGACGGATATCTTGCAAACTACGTGGAAGTGCTCAATGATCTGCCTCTGATTCTCGTTACCTCCAACTGGGTCAAGAAGGTTTATGTCCGCGACGGGCTGGACGAGAAGAAGATCGAGGTCCTCCCGGTAGGTTGTGATACTGAAGCGTTCATCCCGAGGGAACGGGATGATCCGAAAGTCAGGAGCATTCGCGAAACGCTGGGCATCGCTGACGATCAAATGATGATCTTGACGGTGGGCGGCGACGCCGCCTCAAAGGGCGCGCAAGAGGTCCTGCAGGCCCTGGCGATCATCGACACCAAGGCCCCGGACTGGAAATACGTCTGCAAGGTCTGGCCACAACCGCGGACAGAGCAGCAGAACCTATCTGACTTGCAACTGGCTTCGCATCTCGGTATTGACAAGAATGTGGTATACAGCACCAGCCGGGTTTCACGAAACTTCATGCCTTATCTTATGGCCGCTTGCGATATCTATGCCGCCCCGTCGCGTCTGGAGGGGTTCGGGATGACCCAGGTAGAAGCAGGGGCATGCGAGAAACCGGCGATCGGGATCAAGGCAATGGGCATGCTCGACACGCTCGTACACAAGCAAACGGCCCTGCTGGCGGGAATCGCTCAGGAGGTCCGACTCCGGGAGACAATACTGGGTGTGGACGAAGGGTATGAACCGGGACATCGCGTTGTCTTCAAGAAGGCCCGCACGGCGGATTACCGCGCCAGCATCCATGATATCGCCAATTATCTGATGGACCTTATGACCGACGCGCAACTACGAAACAGACTGGGCGAAAAAGCCAGAGAGCGAGTCGTCGAGAACTTCGATTACCGAATAGTGGCAAAGAGATTTGTGAAATTAGTATCCGAGCGCCTGGGAGTTTCTTGAAATGCCCAAAGGCCGGATGGATCTAACCGAGCGGGCAAAGACTGCCGCAATTGAAGTGCTGCTTCATAATATGCACGGGCCCTATCGCGGGCTGCCCAGGACGGCCGGATGGGGTTACCCCGAACCTTACACTCGCGATCTGCTCATAGCGGGGCTCGGAATACTTGTTTCCGGTAACGCCAGACTGATTCATTCGCTTAGACGGGTTCTGGAGGTCCTGGGCGCCCACCAGAGCACCCGAGGGCACATCCCTTCGTTGGTCCACGATCCGGAGGACCGCGGGGCGAGCGATACAACACCGCTGTTTCTGCTGACCCTCGGGTGCTTCCGCATAGTCACGGGCGAGACGGACTTTCTGGAGGAGCCTGCGCAAAAGGCGATGACCTGGATGGATTACCAGAGCCCCTCCGACCGTGTGATTGTGGCGCAGCTGCCCACAAGCGATTGGCGGGACGAGCAGTGGGTTACATGCTTCGGGTTGTTCGTCAACACGCTGGTCTACAGTTATCTGCGGCTGCACGGGCACGACGAAAAGGCTGATTTACTGCGCGAACTGATGAGCCGATTCACCATCACAACCGACGTCCAGCAGCGACGCGTGCACGAAGGCCTGATGGTGCGATACAAGCCCTACTACGCCCTTTGGTCGTACAAGGTGTACAGCAGCGAGCGCTTTGATCTACTGGGCAACAGCCTGGCGATTCTTTCCGGAATCGCTACCCCCTCGCGCGCCAATGCAATAGTCTCGTGGGTGGAGGCGGAGTGCGAGGGCATGCGCGAAAGCGGGGATCTCGCCCTGGACCTTCCCCCAAACTTTTTTCCTTTCATCCGCCCGGGGGACGTTGACTGGCGCCCTCGCTACGCAAAATTCAACCGTCCGGGCGAATACCACAACGGAGGTATTTGGCCGTTCGTGTGTGGGTTTTACGTCGCAGCGCTCGTGGGGGCGGGAAGGCATCGGCTGGCAGTGAAAAAGTTCGAAGCTATGACACAATTGATACAGCCCCCCCGGTTCGCCCAGGTTGAATTCGGCTTTAACGAATGGTTCAAAGCCCAGGATGGGCGACCATGCGGGCAGGACTGGCAGACGTGGTCTGCGGCGATGTATCTCTATGCCGCCGCCTGCGTCGAAACAAAAACGACTCCCTTTTTTGACCGCATTCGATCCGGCCCTACCCTGAAGAAGAAAACCGAGAATTCGCAATCGGAGCGAAATGAGGGAACGAGTTCCGAGATTCTCTGCTGAATCGTGCTTCTTGTCCCGTTTCACTCTTTGGGGCAGCATCCGCACCGCATCAACTGACCTGACCCGCCTGAGCGGTAACCATTCGCAAAGCGACGACGATCGGAGGATGCGGAGGGGACGGACAATTCGCTTCAGACCTTGAACGCGGACGGGCAGAGGTGGTTAATAGGGCAGCCCGCGCAGTTGGGCTTGCGGGCGGTGCAGGTCTTTCGCCCGTGAAGAATCACAGCGTTCGAGAACAGCGACCAATCCTTCCGCGGTACGAGTTCCATCAGGTCCTTCTCAATCTTGTCGCCCTGGTTCGTCTTGTGTGTGGTGAGCTTCAGGCGGTAGCTGATGCGAATGACGTGGGTGTCGACGGCGATGCCCTGTTGCTTCTTGAACGCCTCACCGAGCACGACGTTGGCTGTCTTGCGAGCGACACCAGGAAGCGCCAGTAAATCCTCCATACTGTCCGGCACCTCTCCGCCAAAATCCTCTACCATTTTCGCGCAGGCGGTGCGGATGCTCCGAGCCTTGTTACGATAGAAACCCGTAGTGCGTATCTCCTTCTCCAACACCTCCTGCTCGCAGCCCGCGTAGTCCTGCAGGGTCCTGTATTTCTTGAACAGACCCTTCGTGACGATATTGACCCGCTCATCTGTACACTGGGCAGATAGGATGGTCGCCACCAGCAGCTCCAGCGGATTGGAGTAATTCAGGGTCGTCCTGGCCTTGCCAAACTCCTTACGTAGAATCCCCGCGATCTTCCGCGCGCGCTTCTTCATATCGTCTTTTGATTCTCTCGGCATAAGATAAGACCTCGGTGGAGCTTGAGGGACTCGCTCAATCTCCATGCTATGTCCGGATATGGTTCGGTGCAATCGAGTGCGCCATGATTTTAGGGGGCTCCGGTCACAAACTCACAAGGGTAATTCCAAGATTCCCCAGTTGCCTGGGGATTCGAGACGGAGCGGAAGCACAAAGCTCAAGAATTCAGGAACTCGGGGTAAATACACCCCCTTTTCTGGCTTGACGAAATCCCCCTCCCATGATAGAATACGTCTTGCATAAGTGAGCCTAGATGCATAAGTGAGCCTGAAGTCTATTGCGAGGAGCCTAGCCCCCATACTTACCTGTCGTTGTCCGTACGAGGAGCCTATTCTCTTACTTACCTGTTGTTGTCCGTACGAGGAGCCTAGTCCCAAATTATCTGTCGCTCTGGAAGCTCATTTCTTCAAGAGACGGCAGGAGCCAGATCGGCCAAAGGAGAGACGAAAATGAATCCCCTCAAAGGTAGTTTGTCCGTACTGGCCATAATGTGTGCGCTTATGGTCACATCGCCCGTGGCGAGAGGAACGGTCGTCGTTGGAACTAACCCCATCCTTACCGTAACCGGGGGCGACTTCTATATTCCTCTCAAGCCGTCGACCAGCGGGGCGCTGGGCGCGCCCATCCTCATTGGGCTTCGCAAAGATTCTGTAGCGCTCAGCGGGTGGGGCGATACGAGCGGCGGAGTTCTGACGTTCGAATTGTTCTTTGACCTAAGTGGATCGCTTGGGGCGGATGAGTTCGTCGATCCGGGCGCGGCGTCACTGCAGTTGAGCTTCAGGGACCTGGATTTCAAACCGGACAGACCCTATGGGACGGATCGCGTCATATACGAAGAGACCCTGACGCTGAACTTCCGGCGTGATGCGGGCGGTGCAAATTCCGGAACGCCTCTGACGCTCAACAAGTTCAACTACGATAATCCTGCTTACGGCGGGGGCGCTCCCGGGTTCGAGACCGACGACGTCCAGGTGGTCTACGATATCGCCTTGACGGAGCTCGGGCTCACCGCGGCGGACTGGGCGGACATAAACGCCGACGAGAACTTCGCCCTGCTGCTGACGATCACCAGCAGCGCTCAGCACAATTACGGCGGAAGGACAGCGATGCGAAATAGTTCGGAGGGTATGGGCGCTCAGTTCGTTTTTGTCGGAATTCCCGAACCCGCGACGCTCGCCCTACTGGGCCTCGGAGGCTTCGCGCTGCTGCTGCGGCGTCGCAGGAGAGCGTAGACCCAGAACAGAATATACTGGGGCGCGGCGAATCTGCGTGTTCAAAAGAGGAATTGAAGTGTGCTTGCGTGTGGGCGCGGCGGGATCACGGGTGTGAACCTACCAGGGGACGCGAGCG
>SDBV01007279.1_pt1 | contig 15162 bp, 16 predicted proteins | sample 2277081 | NCBI WGS metagenome assembly SDBV01 (sample SAMN10402039, study PRJNA504765) | marine sediment metagenome | isolation source: marine sediment core GS10_PC15, 223 cmbsf | place: Arctic Ocean: Southern Knipovich Ridge | collected 2010
CATATTCATCGCCTTGATGCCAAGCCTTTCCTCAATATCTCTCCTCATTCCCTCGGACCATGGCTCAGCACCGAATACTCCTAAACGTAACCTGGTATTACGCAGGTCAACTCCCATTTCAGAAGCGGTTTCGCTTATTATCAGCGCATAGGAAGGAGTGCAGGCCAGAACTGTGGTCCCGAGGTCCTGTAAGAGGAGAACCTGACGCTTGGTGTTTCCGGCACCGGTCGGAATCACCGTTGCCCCCAGATACTCGGCGCCGTAGTGAAAACCGAGTCCTCCGGTGAACAGACCATAGCCGTGAGCGTTTTGTATGATATCATCCTTAGTCACGCCGGCGGTAGCTAACGCACGAGCCATTATTTGTGTCCAGGTATTAATGTCACTTTGGGTATATGCCGTGATTATCGGCTTACCCGTTGTTCCACTGGAAGCGTGAATGCGAACTATCTGCTCAAGGGGGATGGCCATTAGACCATAAGGGTAGTTATCTCTAAAGTCCAGCTTGGTGGTAAACGGCAGCTTCCTCAGGTCTCTGAGGCTATGGAAGTCATCAGGTTTGAACTGTTGCTCATCGAACGCACGATGGTAAAAAGGCACCTTCTCATAAACTTCCCGTAGCTGGTGCCGCAGGCGCTCAAATTGCAGGCTCTCAAGTGCTTTTCTTGGCATTTGTTCATGTTCAAGGTCAAAAATCATTTTTACTCTTCTTTTACATGGATATTTATAGCGCAGGTTGACATTGGAAACATTCAAATGTAATCTTTGAATTCGGTCTCATTTGATAATCTCGTTTGTTGCTGTGACTGTTGGTTAGTGTCTATTTATTTGACTACTCTTAAAGCGACTGAGGAAAAGCCCTTCGACCCAATATGTTACTCTCATCAAGAGGCTCTTTCAAGTCTTTCATCTAACAAGACCCTTTGAATAGTCTTATAGGAAACATTAATATCTTGTTCTGTCTTATGCTTAAAACAGATAAGAGCTTTGGTAATATTGCTGGATGCAAGTCGCAAATCTCCTCTTTCAATCGGCTTTACTCAAACTATCATTTCTCCTATCACTAAACTCCTGCAGATATGCAGAAGGGGAAAGTTTGTGTTATATTGTTTCTAATTAGTGCTGGCTGAGGTTCTGCGGTAAAAGTATCATGGGAAGTAAGATGCGTGTTGGTATTGGCTATGATGTCCATCCCCTGACATCAGGGCGGCGGCTGATACTGGGTGGGATAGATATTCCTTTTGATAAGGGTCTTAGTGGCTGGAGCGATGCTGATGTGTTAACCCACGCTATTATTGATGCCCTGCTCGGGGCAGCGGCTCTAGGTGATATAGGTAGCCATTTCCCACCCGGTGAGCCACAATATAAGGATATTTCCAGCTTAACTCTGCTTAAAAAGGTAAGGAGTAAACTGGAGGAACATAGCTGGCAGATAGGTAATATTGATGCTACCATTGTGGCTGAACAGCCTAGACTCAGAGATTTTATTGACCGAATACGGCAACAGCTCAGCCAGGTATTGGGTATTGACATCAGTCAGGTGAGTGTAAAGGCGAGTACGTCGTCCCAGTTAGGTTTTGTCGGTCGGGGGGAAGGGATGGCTGCTTATGCCATCGCTTTAATAGAAGGAAGCAGAGATGAAAGTATATAACACTCTATCAAGAAAAAAGGAGGAGTTTTTACCCCAGGGTGATGTGGTAAAGATGTATGTCTGTGGGGTTACTCCTTATGATGATTCCCATATTGGTCATGGTATGAGCTATATTATCTTTGATGTCATCAGGCGTTATCTCCAGTTTCGTGGTTATAAGGTGAAGTATGTGCAGAATATCACTGATATTGACGATAAGATTATAGACCGGGCCAATCAAATTGGCATCTCTCCCCGCGAGTTGGCAGAAAAATATATTGCCAGCTATTTTGAGGATATGGATGCCCTGAATGTTGGTCGGGCTGATATTTACCCCAGGGTTACCGAGGAGATACCCAAGCTTACCGAAGTGATACAGGGGTTAGTGGATAAGGGATATGCTTATCCTGCGGGAGGCAGTGTCTATTTCAGGGTAAGGAGTGTTGCCGATTACGGTAAACTGTCCAACCGCAGTATAGAGTCTATGATGGTTGGTGAGTCCGGTGTGGGTAGTGATGAAAAAGAGCACCCTATGGATTTTGTTCTGTGGAAAGCGTCCAAGCCAGGTGAACCATCATGGGAAAGCCCCTGGGGTCCAGGTAGACCAGGCTGGCATATTGAGTGCAGTGCTATGTCTCTAAAATATCTCGGTGATACCCTTGACATCCATGGCGGTGGGCAGGACCTGGTCTTTCCTCATCATGAGAATGAGATAGCCCAGTCGGAGAGCTTTACCAGTGCTAAACCTTTTGTTAAATACTGGTTGCATAATGGGCTGTTACAGCTAGGCAAAGAGAAAATGAGCAAATCTCTGGGCAACCTGATAACTATAAAGGAGGCGCTAGAGAGATATAGTGTCGATGCCATCCGTGTTTTTATTCTTAGTTCCCACTATCGTAACCCCATCACTTATTCCGAGGAAGCACTGGAGGCAGCAGAAACAGGGGCTGACCGGCTGCGTCAGGTGGCTCAAGGTGAAAGTAGAGGGGGAAAGACCGGGGCTAAGGTAAATGCTGGGTCTTACCAGCGGAGGTTCATTGAAGCGATGGACGATGATTTTAATACTCCTCAAGCTATCGCTGCGTTGTTTGATTTAGCCAGAGAAATTAACCGGGCTGATGAGGTGGATAACGAATCTGAAGAGGCACGAAAGGCGCTATTGGAACTTGGTAATCTACTTGGCTTGACACTTGAAGTGCCAGAGAAGTTGACACTTGAAACTGAACTCCATAAAAAATCTCTAACTCTTGAAGAATACGCACTGGAAAATTTTAATGAAGCAATTAAGCCGATTAAGGCTGGTTTACCACAACTAATAAGGAATGAATCTATATATACTAGTTTATTAAAAACCCTTCGTAACCAGTTCGCACACGGTGCATATCCTAGTCTGGACGAAGCAGCATCATCTACTCAGATATATAGAGATAACCTAAAGTCACTCCGTGACCAGATTGCTCATCGTAATTTTGAGGGAGTCCTAGGGAGTTTAAGTGCACTATCTAGCAGCGCAGCTAGTAACATTGGCACATATTGTACTTTCCGAGAACAACTAAGGGAAACCAAGCAGTGGCAACCTGCCGATGGGATACGAGCTAAACTGGACGAGTTAAGTATAGTCCTTGAAGATACGTCTAAAGGCACAATATGGAAGCGTAAGAGGTAGCCTGAATAAGACCGTGAGGACAAAACAAAGGTGCAAAAGGTGGCAAGCCCTAAGCTAAAGGAAACGGTGCTCAAATACTTAAAGGAGCACTATACTATGACCATAGCGACAGCTAAGGAGGAGGCTTCCTGGGCTGCTGCCGTGTTCTATGCCAATGATGGGTTTATCCTCTACTTCCTGTCTGACCCTGAAGACCGTCATTCAAGAAATATTGCTGGGAACCCTGTGGTTGCCGTTACCGTGAACGAAGATTATCACGACTGGAGGAAGATAAAGGGGATTCAGATGGAAGGCAAAGCCGAACTGGTTGTGACTGAGGATGAAATGGTTAAGGCAGTTGCCACATATGTAGAGAAATACTCGTTCACTGCGGCATATTTGAAGTTGATGTCATCGTCTTTCCCCAAGATAGCGGGATACCTGGATAAGCTCCTCGGTAAGTTGCCGTTTGTGCCTGGCTTACCCACAACATTTACTGTCAGGTTCTACAAGATGACACCAACCAGAGTCCGCTTTATTGATAATGAAAAGAGTTTCGGACACCACGAAGAGTTTGCACTTTAATGATAGTTTTTGGAGGTGAATTATGTGGCAAAATGTAGCCTTTATCCTGATGGGCATCGGCATACTAGCCTTGATTGGCTGGGCGGTTCAAGGCTTCTTTATGGCTGGTGATATACTACTGTTTATCAGAATAGCCGTTGGTGTTGTCGGAGTAGGGGTATTAATTCTTATTGGTGTCGCCATTAGAGACCGGTTCAGGAAGGCAAAAACAGAAAAATTTAAGGAGGTAGAGAGATGATTATCATTACTTTGGACCATATAGAAGGCAAGAAAATTGTTAAAACTATAGGTTTGGTCAGAGGCTCAACTATTCGAGCCAGACATGTCGGTAGGGATATTATGGCTTCGTTGAGAAGTATTGTGGGTGGGGAGATAACCGAATACACCAAGATGATGGCACACGCCAGGGAAGAGGCTATCCAGAGGATGCTGAGAAGCAGGGAGCTAATGCCGTAGTCGGTGCCAGATTCACTACCTCAATGATAATGTCCGGTGCTTCTGAGATACTGGCTTACGGAACTGGGGTGGTGTTGGAATAGACGAATAGTTGAACTTCGTATAGATAGACAAACTTAGCTTGGTCAGATGTGAGCGTCTAGCCATGCTTCCATGTCGGCAAACACCTGCTCACGCCCCGGTTCATTGAAAACTTCGTGGTAGAAACCCTCGTAGAGTTTTAGGGTCTTATCTTTTGAGCTGATTTGCTCATACAGCAGCTCGCTGCCTTTTGGGTCAGATAGCCGGTCGGCGGTTCCATGCATAATCAGGATGGGTAAATTGAGCTTTGACATTTGATGCGGCAGTTTCTGCATCACTTTGATGAGTTCGGCGCCCAACCGGGTAGGAACCTTGCCTCGGTAAACTAACGGATCGTTCACATAGGCATCCACGACGATCTTGTCTTGGCTGATGGCAGCTGTGTCGAGGGTAATGATACCCATTTTCGGCAGGAGTAGCGATAGTACATTAGCTACCGCTATGAGTGCCGTTGAAAAGCCGGTGCCTGCCTTGAGACCTGTCCCAGAAAGAATAAGTCCATCAAACTCATGCTGGTAATGGATAGCATAAGCGGCAGCTATCGTCCCTCCCATGCTGTGGCCGACGAGAAAAACTCTGGCGTCAGGGTGCTTACTGCGTACCATGTTGAAAAAGGTTTTGAGGTCATTAAGGTAGTGCGAGAATCGTTCAACATACCCTCGCCGACCCTCCGATCTTCCGTGTCCTCGGTTGTCAAGACCGTATACTGCATAGCCTTTGGGTACGAAGTGGTTGACCAAGTTTGTATAGCGCCCGCTGTGCTCAGCCCAGCCATGGATGATTATCAATAAAGCCTTGGGCTTTTCGCCTGGCAACCAGCATTGGTAGTAGAGGTTAAGGTTTTTGTACCCCCTAAATCTACCCTCTATATGTTTCATGCTTATGGCTCATATCTCTGGAAACGGAGTCTGATGGACACAGTCACGAACACAAGGTTCACCTTTGTCCGCTATTGTTTTTCACACCTTAACAACTCTTACTGTAACTATCAAGTCCACAATATGTGTTGGAGCTGCGAAAGAACTAAATTCCTGCGGTTCTTTATCGAACAACACACCCTTTTGTTCACTCAGGAGCAAGTATCAAAAAAGTCGCCAGTATTGCTGCGGTAGTTCGGCTGTGTTTATACTGCCAGATCACGGCGCTGGAAGGTAATCAGAGCCACAGCCAGGAACACTGCAATCAGCCCGGTCAATATCGCCACGTGCCCTAAATTCAACCCGTTGTTCAGCGGGTCGGCGGCAATATAGTAGTAAAAGGGTGACAACTTGCGGAAAGGTTCCAGCCATTCAATCATGGGCGCGATGACGTTCAAGAGATAAGCATACATCCCTAGAGCGCTTGCCACGCCCATACTCAGCCCGCGATTACCGCGGACGCAGCTTACCGCCAAGGCTAATGTGCCGAAGGTCACACCCAATAACGCAGCACTTAAACACGTCTCTGCCAATCGCCCGATACTAATGTCTATATCCAGGGCTATTGCACTTATCGTCAACCCCAGCCAGAGTGCAAACGCCAACACCAGCGTGGCGATAACCATAGCCCCAAACTTTTCCACTACCACTCGCCAGCGGGGCAGCGGGTTAGAGAGCAGTAAATCCAGCGTGCCCCGTTCCTCTTCTGAGGCGATAGTACTGCTACCAAAACCAATGGCGAAGACCAGGAACAGTACCGGTACCATGAGGAAAAAAAGCTCACTGTTAAGAAAGCCTGTGGGTGAAGTGTAGTCGATGACGTCTCCGGCAAAAAGTGCCAGGAGTTCCTCCGGAAATGCCTCTATGTATTCCCTAATTGCTGTCGCATCACGGACGTACGGGTAGAAGAGCATCATGACAACGGCGAGTGTCACCAAGCCGATTCCCCAAAACAGCAGGGCACGACGCCGGTCCCGTAAAGTCTTCAAAAACACGTTACGCAGCATTATCATCATCTCCACTGTAGTAGGCCAGGAAGATTTCTTCCAGGCTTGGTTCATGGCTAATTATATTAATCACATTAAACTGTGCGGCAGCCTTTACCAGGGCGTCCAAAGCCCCGACGACAGTGCAGCTCAGTACACTATTCTGCACACTTACATCACGCACGCCGGTTATATCAGTGAATGTCTCTTGCGGAACAGGTGTGGCAAAGTGAATCTCCAATCGGCGTAATGCACGGGCTTTTAGAGCTTCGACCTTCTCCACAGCGATTAACTGCCCTTCGCGAATAATCCCCACGCGGTCACATACCCGCTCTACCTCTGGCATGATATGCGATGAAAGGAACACTGTCCGCCCCTCACCCTTGACTTCAGCGATTAGGCGATAGAATTCCTGCTGCATCAATGGGTCCAGGCCAATAGTTGGTTCATCCAGGATAAGCAGTTCTGGCTTATGCATAAACGCCTGGATGAGCCCTAGCTTCTGCTTATTGCCGTGTGAGAGCGAGCGGATCCGCTGCGAGAGATCATAGTCCAGTTGTATTGCGAGTTCTTCAACGTATTTCCAATCCACACCCCCACGCAAATAGCTCGCGTAGCGCAGCAACTCCGCACCGGTCAGCTTGTCGTACAACGCTAATTCCCCGGGTAGGTAGCCGATGCGTCCCCTGATCTCAAGGCTGTTCTGACGTGTATCCAGTCCGAATATTGTGGCACGACCACGGGAAGGGTGGATGAAGTCCATCAGTAAGCGGATGGTCGTCGTCTTGCCGGCACCATTGGGACCGAGGTAGCCGAAGACCTCGCCCTGCTGGATATCCAGGTTGACATTGAGCACGCCCCGTTGCTTACCGTAGAATTTGGTCAGGTCTTCAGTATGGATATTGATATTGTTCGTCTTCGCTTTCATATACTCGTCTCGTGGCTACACTGTATCTTGATAAAGGTTAGTTTCTATCGGGGTAACTGTCAAGCTCGCTGTAGCGTGCTTGTTATCTATACAGTGAGATGGGGAGTATAGGGCTCACCACCGCCCAGTTGCCCACGACCATAAGGTACGCCAAAACTTTAACTTAATCAGCCCTATAGGTAGCTCTAGCTGCGTCTTTTCGCTCACTGGAAACATATTTATCATATCTATCTCTGTTTTTAAGTGGGATAGCTCTTCCTGGTAGTCACCTTTAGACAGTATAACATCAATGCGGTGCAGCATTTTCTGGGCTGTTTTCAGGCGCTGCTCCCCAGCCTCCGCCATCTCTTGGGAAATGATCCCGTATTTGGCTTTCAGGTGGTTAAGACGTAAAATGGCTTCATAAGCAGTGTCTACAATCTGCTGGCGTGTCATCCACTCTGTTTCGTAATTCAGACTATACTTCCAGCTTGGGGCTATTAGCGCCTGGCGATGCTCCTCAAGCGACCGAAATAGGATACGGTAGCCATGGCGCTCTGGTTGCTCAAAGCCGAGACTGCCCGGGTCGAGGAAGGGCGATAGCGGGGCAATAAACAGGGAAAGCCTTTTATCTCCACTAAATTTCTGAAATAAATAGTCACAGTAGTCAATGTTTTCCATTACTGACTGCGGAGTTTGTTTTGGTAGTCCAATCATAAAGAACACATCCAGTCGCCCGCATCCGGCATTAAGGGCGTCACTCAGCGTTTGCTCCAGATCTTCATTGGAATAGTTTCTGCCGGAAGCCTTTCTTATTTCAGGGTCGTGAGACTCTGGAGAAATTTCCAGGCAAAATTTAGGGCAGGAGCGACCCATCTGGTGCATAAAATCGCTTGATACTGGAGAGAATAGTTCCAGCATGAATTGATTCTTCACCTTATGTTTCTGGAGCAGGCGCAAAACCTCATAGCCGTAGTCCTCTCCTGCCTGGCATAAATCTCCCAGGATGAAGATGGGACCCCGACTGAAGCGCTCAATTTGTTTTACATCTTTAACCACTAATTCTGGAGAGCGAAAGGCAGGTTTTTCTCGATTGTAAAAGCGCCGGGAGGTGGCGGCAGAACCTCCGCAGATAACGCAATTATCGGTGCAGCCACGGCAAGTAAGCACCGCAGTGATGGGGTAGCGAAGCCAGTCCTTAAAGGGAAGGTAGCTGGCAAGGTCACGGTATCTAATCACTGAGCGTGCAATATTAGCATAATGTTTAACCATAACATTACTGAGGTCAGTGGGGACATAAGAGAAGGGGTTTTCCCGTATCTTGCCCTGGCTATCTCGCCAAACGAGGTTAGGCACTGCCTCAGGCTCTTTCTTATTTATTATGCAATCCATTAGCTGTCGGAAAGGTTCTTCTGTGGAATCACCCCTCAACACGTAGTCTATCTCAGGGTAATCAAGTAGCTCCTTATAGTAATAAGAGGAGGAAAATCCTCCAAACACAACCTTTGCCTCAGGGTGGCATCTTTTTACTATTCTCGCTATCTCGATAGCACCATGAGCATGTACCATCCAGTGCAAATCGATACCAAAGACTGGTGCCTTCAGGCGCTTTATCATTTTCTCAGCATTAAAAGTCTTGTCATTCAGCATGCGCACCGCCAGGTTAACTATACGTACCCGAAAGCCACCACTTTCTAGATATTCAGCAATACTGGTGAAACCGATGGGATACATCTCGAAAACGGGGGAGGGGGGAATCAGGTCACTAACTGGTCCGTAAAGAATCACCTTTTGGCGAAAGTCATATACACTGGGCGGATGCAGCAGAACCAGGTCTGTTTGAGGCATCTAGGCTAACTCCTTTCCTTGGGGTTATAATTAAAACACAATCCTTACTTAACGGCTATGTGAATACCGATAGCTCCGAAAAAGAAGGGGCGGAAGAATATTTGATGGAATCCGGCGGTGAGCAACAGTTCTTTGAGTTCGTCGGAGGTGTAAAATCTAGCTGCTGACTCAGCCAGGTAATAATAAGCTCCTCTATTGCCGGAGAGTAGATATCCCAGCCTGGAGGCGAACCAGCGCAGGTAAAGATGGAAAAGTTTCCGTATTAATTTTACTTTTGGTTGACTGGTTTCTACGATGATAAATCTACCATCAGCCCTCAGCACTCTCAGTACCTCGGTTAGGTGTTGCTGTACCAGTGGATTCTTATAGGTTAAGTTACGAAAGGCAAAAGAGATGCCGATGCAATCAAAATATCCATTGGGAAAGGGAAGGTTGGCAGCATCACCATAGATAAACGAGGGTTTCCGCTTCTTAGTTAATGGCGCTGCTTTTTTAGTGGCTAATTCAAGCATGGGTCGGCTGTAATCAAGACCTATCACCTTTACATCGTTCTTAACCAGCTGGGCTATATTAATCGCCAGGTCACCTGTGCCGCAGCACAGGTCAAGCACATTTCTTGGTTGCGAAGTTAAACACTCTCTGGCTGCCTTCCGACGCCACCGCCTATCGAGTCCCCACGTTATGATACGGTTGATCAGGTCATAACGAGGTGGTACCGCCGTAAACATGTCATAAAGAGGTCTATGTCTGATGGTTTCAATCATATTCTTCTCTGAGTTTCTCAAGTGTCGAACTCCGCGAGCGGGGGAAAATCTGAACTTTTATCATTAAAAGGCTCATTGTAGCTTTTCAGCTAGAAAACCCTGGCCAGAATATAGCCGATGCCCAGGAGCAACTGGGTTAACAGGACAACCAGAACGTTGTTAGCCATAGCTGGTACTACCTTATTCATCTCTTGAGACTTCAGTACACTCCTAATAGCCTTTATGGCAAGGGGAATGGTTAGTAAGGCTATAAGAGAAAAAGCTGGCATTAGCCCTGCTATCACACCACCGATTATCCACAAGTACACTATCACCGTCAGGACTGAGTAGACTATGCTTGCCCTTGTTTTTCCCATAGTGATGGGCGTAGTTTTTCTACCTGCTTTCCTATCGGCTTCTACATCAGGAAATTCATTCAGAAAGAGCAGGTTATGCACCAGGATGCCAGATGGTATGGAAGCAATAACCGCTGGAAGAGTGTAGTCACCAGTCTGGATGAAATAAGCTCCCAGAACCGGTAAACTCCCCAGTCCTACCCCAGGAGCCCACTCCGGCCATCTTGTCTTGAGTATGACCGGTGTATAGAGGAGAATGCATACGGCACCTACTAATAGTAGAGGTAGTAGAAGCCAGCCGCTGACTATCACGAAATAAACACCTATGGGTATGGTTAGCAGGAAAGAAGCTATACCAAACCAGAAGACCTGCCTCGGTTTGAGAAGAGCGGGAGGGAGTATGCCACTACCTCCGCTGAAGGGAGTCCTTTTAACCTCCAGGTCTATCCCGCTTTTATAGTCAAAGTAGTCATTAAGCGTATTGACGCTGATGTGGGCTAAAAGTAGCCCGACAAAAGCTAATAAAGCGTGACCAAGATGAAAGTCACCATCATACCATGCCAGGCTAGTGCCAAGGAACACCAGCACTACGGAAAGAAGTAAGAACTGTGGTCTAGTCTCTATAAACCATAGTTTCAGCTTTGTTTTATACATAAGCTTACTTCTCCTTCTTTTCAGCCGTGGCTATATGCTTCTACCAGCATTTTTCATGCACATAAACAGCGCATTTAGCGTAATAGTAGATATGGGTCCTGGCTTCTTTCCCGCAGACGGGACAATTCATTGGTTACATCCTGATCTTATCCTTATCTCATTCCCTACTCCAGCGTCGACAAGGGCACAGGCACTACCCCCCTTTAGTGCTATCTCCAGGTATCCGTTGCTACCGATGAGAGCCAGTAGTCCTTTACCTTCAGCATAGGTGCGGCTTAACTCAGAGATGAGCTGATCGCCCACTTTAATAGTTATTTCCTGTTCTGTCTGGGGTAAGTCATCGCTCTTAATATTGGTAATAAGGTTTCCGAAGTTATCGATGTGGAGGATGTGTCCTATAAGTGAGCCATCTAATGTTCGGTGGGGGTGGGGGAGGGGTAACACTGTGGCTGAAGTTGTTATCTCACCAAAGTCTATTGGTGGGAAGCCCAGGGAAAGAAGAGCTGCTACGGGGGCAAAGATATCACGTCCATGGAAGATAGGGCTAACTGGTGACCGCCAGAATTGAGCCTTAGTAATAGCCACTGCTTGCAGCTTTCGTTCTAGCTTTATTTGTTGCTGTTTGGCAATATCCTCTAGGGGCTTAGTTGAAGACTGTTCTATAATATAGCTCAGGATACCATTGTCAGGGGCAATAAAATCAGCCGATGGTGTTCTCAGAATAATAGCTCTTCGCTCAGTACCCACCCCGGGGTCAACTACTATCACATGGATTGTGCGCTGGGGGAAGAAAAGGTGTGCTGTGCTCAGGACAAAGGCAGCCTGGAAGATATTCTGTGGTTTGATAGTGTGACAAATATCAATGAGTTTTACCTCAGGATTGATACCGAGTATTACTCCTTTCATAGACGCTACATAGGCATCGTTCAGGCCTAAATCAGTGGTTAAGGTTATTATGGCACCCATATTATTCTTAATTCTACTGCAGCCCAAGTACTAGCCAAACTTGATGGCTACAAAGGAGATGATGACAAATAGAACTGTCAAGACAATGGTGAGTTGAAATAATGTTTTTTCCACACCCCGTTTAGTTCGATAGACAGTATCAGCCTGACCAAAAATACCACCAAGCCCTCCACCTCGCACTTGGAGCAAAATAACTAGTATCAGGGCTATAGATAATATTATTTGAGCCACACTAAGGTAGGTTTGCATTTTATCTTTCCTCGAGTTTTTTCTTTAATAATTCATTTACCAGCTTGGGATTAGCACGACCATTGGTATTCCTCATTACCTGTCCCATGAGGAAGGCCAGAGATTGGGTCTTTCCTGCCTTATAATCGGCTACTGCTTGAGCATTAGCCGCTATTATCTGAGTAACCGCTTCTTCAATCTCTTGGGTATCACTAATTTGACTAAGTTCCCCTTCTTTGAGAAGGATATCCGGGTCTTTGCCGGTGTTATACATTTCCTCGAGCATGGACTTGGAGGTGGCAGCGCTGACAGTCCCCGCGGAATTGAGAATGGCCAGCCTAACGAGTTTGTCCGGACTTACCCGCTCTTTAAATTCTGTTATATAAATACTTTTGGTATTCATTATACGGCTAACCTCGCCCAGAAGCCAATTACTGCCTATCTTGGCAGATTCGGCTTTTGGTAGATTCGATGGTGTACCTGTAGCCACAGTCACAAATTCTTCCTCGTAATCAGCCATCTCTTTAGAACTCGTCAACAGGTTAGCATCATAGAGTGGTAGGTTATATTCATCTATAAACCGCTTGCGTCGTACTTCAGGCAGCTCAGGGAGTTGCGACCTTATTTCCTCTATCCACTCGTGGCTGAGAATTATTGGGGGGAGGTCTGGCTCAGGGAAGTAGCGATAGTCGTGGGCAAACTCTTTACTGCGTTGGGAAACTGTTTCCCCCTTCTCTTCTACCCACCCTCTGGTTTCTTGAACCAGCCTTCCACCTTCTTTGGCTACCTTCCTTTGCCGTTTGGCTTCATAGGTTAGAGCCTGGTAGACTGCCTTAAAGCTATTCATGTTTTTAATTTCGGCCTTAGCCATAAACTCAGTGCTATTTTCAGGAAGCAGGCTAATATTAGCATCGCATCGAAAGCTGCCCTCCTCCATATTGCAGGTAGATACTCCTAAATACTGGAGGATGCTACGCAGCTTTATTAGATATTGCCTGGCTTCCTCCGGAGAATGTAGGTCGGGTTCGCCAACAACCTCCATTAGCGGCACGCCTGATCGATTAACATCAACTAGACTATAGGTTTCTCCTTGTGGAGAGGTGCGGTGTATTAGTTTGGCTACATCCTCCTCAAGGTGAACGCGGGTTATACCTACCTTATTCTTCTTACCGTTAGCTTCAACAATAAGCCAGCCCCCATGTCCGAAGGGGGCATCATACTGGGAAATCTGATAACCCTTCATCAGGTCAGGATAAGGGTAGTTCTTACGGTCAAACTTGGTATAGTCGGAGATAGTGCAGTTCAAGGCTAGAGCCGTCATTATAGTATATTCCATAGCTTGCTGATTGATAGTAGGTAGAACCCCGGGCATACCCAGACATACTGGGCAGACATGCGTATTGGGTGGTGCATTAGCATAATCAGCACTACAGCGACAAAACATCTTGCTCTTGGTTAATAATTGGGCATGCACTTCCAGCCCGATAATAGTCTCAAAGTTCATAGCTTATCTCACCTTTAGCGCATAGCCTTCCTAGTATAGCAATATTAATTGTAACTGGCAAGAACGAGATATAAACTTCTCTCATAAAAAAGAGCTTTAATACTTGACTATTGGCATATTTCTGGTTACAATATAGCCATTTGGCATATAAGGGAGTAACTATGATAGTAAAAACAACGATTTTTGAACTAAACCATGGGAACTATAAGAATCTATCTGAGTTAGCCTGGGCTATGGGGATATCGGTAAGTCAGGTTTACCGGGTGCGTAAAGGTAAGCGCAACATCAATCAAAAATTTATCATCGGGGCAGTAAAGGCCTTCCCCGGATATAAGTTTGATGACCTTTTTTATCTTGCCCCTGATTCGCCAACTGTCACCAACGATTATCGTCATAGGAGTTTAGTTGGGCACCATGCTTAAAAAAATAAACACCCCTGTTAAAGTTGAGGTTCCTCAGGCTCAATCTTACGCAGCTCATCCATACTCTCCAGATGATCAATGTAGAGCACCCCGTTTATATGGTCTATTTCGTGCTCCAGGGCTTGAGCCAGGAGGCCATTTGCCTTAATTCGTATCTCCCGCCCGTTTTGATCACGCCCTTTAACTGTGACTGATACGGAACGCTCAATCTGTCCAGTATAGCCCGGAACACTGAGACAGCCCTCATTTACCAGGCGTTCTCCTGTCCTGCGCACTATCTTAGGGTTGATTAAGGATATATCCTCCTCTTCAGGTATGCCAATAACAATCACTCGCAACAGAGTGCCTATTTGCGGAGCAGCCAACCCCACCCCATTAGCAACGTGCATTGTCTCGAGCATATTACCTATCAGCCTTTTGATTGATTTATCAATTATGCTGACCCGCTTTGACTTTTGCTTCAGTATAGGGTCGGGAATGGTACGAATAGAGAAAATTGCCATCTAACCTTCACCAATTAACAACCAGGTTGTTCATCAATCTCTTAATTTAAACCAGACCAACAGGGTCAATGTCAACTGTCCAGCCCTGAGGGATAGGTATTTGACTAAGAAAGGCAGAGAGTTCAGAACCACGAAGTATGAGTTGCCACCGAAACCTGCCCCGTAGCCTATGAATAAATGCCGGGGCGGGGCCAATAAAACTGAGGTCGGCTATTCCCCTTGCGTCTCTTTCCTCAATAAGGAGACGCTTCATTCTTTCTGCCTCTCGCTGGCAAAGAATATCGCTAGTATGACTATAAACAAGGCGGGCCAGCCGAGTAAAGGGAGGATTATGAAGTTGGCGTCGATAGCCGATTTCCTTGGCATAGAATGAGGCATAATCGTGTTTAGCTGCTGCCTTAATGGCGTAGTGCTCTGGGGAATAGGTCTGAATAATAACTTGTCCCCCTAAACTGCCCCGCCCGGCTCTCCCTGCCACCTGACTCAGGAGCTGAAAGGTCTTCTCCCCTGCCCGAAAGTCAGGTAAATTTAAGCCGATATCAGCATTAACTACTCCCACCAGTGTAACCAGGGGTAAGTCTAATCCCTTGGCAATCATTTGCGTGCCAATAAGAATATCGGCATCATGAGCACGAAATTTGCTTAATAGCTCCCAGTGAGAATACTTCTGTTTGGTAGAATCACTATCCCAGCGCAGTAGCCTGGCGTGGGGAAAAGTGTAACTGGCTTCC
>SDBV01007280.1_pt1 | contig 15161 bp, 9 predicted proteins | sample 2277081 | NCBI WGS metagenome assembly SDBV01 (sample SAMN10402039, study PRJNA504765) | marine sediment metagenome | isolation source: marine sediment core GS10_PC15, 223 cmbsf | place: Arctic Ocean: Southern Knipovich Ridge | collected 2010
GACCAACGGAAAATGTCTGTATTATAGTTTTTATCCGGCCGGAGTGGTGGAATTGGTAGACACAGGGGACTTAAAATCCCCCGGCTGTAAACAGCTGTACCGGTTCAAGTCCGGTCTCCGGCAAAGGCCTTCAAGGCAGTGTTCTGCCTTTATCGCCCAGCAGTGTTAATCAATGTGCGAACCTCAGCCGGACTTGAAACGAGCGGAAGCCAAGTCCGGTCTCCGGCAAAGATCAGTCCTTTGCCAGGAATGCGTCTATAACCTGCCTCTGAGAGTCATCGATTTTTCCCAATTCCAGGCACATGTCTAAAAGTTCATCAATCCCAAGATACGCGTGCAACCTTACTCCCTGCTCCTGGAGCTCCTTCCTTGCGCTTCTCCCCCTCTCAATCAGAACAACCAGATCTTCGACAACGAGACCTTCACCTCTCAGAATCTCGATTGCTTCGAACTTGCTCGTACCCGTTGTTATTAAATCGTCCAATAGTACAATGCGCTCATCTCTTTGGAACGCTCCCTCAATCCTCTTTCCTGTACCGTGACCCTTGCGATCGAGGCGAGGAAAAACCATTGGCATACCAAGCAGCAGCGAAACGGCGGTGGCTAAAGGTACTCCCGCCAAAGGGATACCTGCTATCCGATCAAAGTCAAGTGGCCCGAGTAGCGAAGCGAAGACGGACGCCGTCTTTTCGAGAAGGGACGGAGCCGAGACAATCATTCGCAGGTCGATATAGAACGGAGAAATCTGACCGGACTTGAGCTTAAACTCCCCTGTACGGAAACATCCAGCCTCCAGTAAACCGCTTACTATGTCTCTCTTTTCCTCATTCGACACCCTTGGTCTCCTCACACGATCTTTTCACGTAACTCACATGATTCTTTCATGTAACTCACATGATTCTTTCATATGATTTGATCGATTGATCTGATCATATAATCAAATTATTTAGCGTTATTGATCTCGTCCCGGATCGTGCGGGCCGCATCCGCAGGGGAATCGGCGCGGGCTATACTCCTGGATAGGTTGAGAAGCAGTCCCCCTCCGGCGCTACGAACACCCGCCCTGACGGCCTCTTCAATCACGCCGCCCTGGGCTCCGATCCCAGGCGCGAGAATCCATATATCCGGCAGAAGTTTCCTTACCTCCTGCAACGCGTGGGGCAGATTTCCTGCTACGACTAGTCCGACGTTGCTCCCCCATCGAGAAACCTCCTCTGCGACCATGAGAAAATAGGGAATTGGCTCCAAACTATTGCGGCTGACCGTGACATTCTGAAAGACATCGGACCCCGGATTCGAGGTGCGACAGAGTATGAAGAGCCCTCTATCTTCCCGTTCCAAAAAGGGGAGAACAGCCTCCCTGCCGAGGTAGGGATTCAGGGTCGTGGCGTTTGCTCCGTAGTAGTCGAAAATACACTTGGAATAGGCCTTTGCCGTGTTGCCTATATCACTCCGTTTTGCATCTAATACAACTGGTATATCTGCTGGGACGAGCCCTATAGTATCTTTAAGGGCACGCCCGCCCTCTGCACCGTAGGCCTCGTAAAAAGCGATATTGGGCTTGAAGCAGGCAGCATACGGTGCCGTTTGATCGATGATTCGCTCCCCGAAGCAAACCAAACTGTTGTAGGCGTCGCCGCTCTCTATGTCCTCTTGGGGATCAATTCCTACACAGAGAAGAGAGTTCCTCTTTTTAACTGACTCTTCCAAAGAAGAAAAGAATGTGTCACCCATCGCACAGGATAGTACCATATCATCTGCTCACCTTTCAATGTGTAGGAGCCATTGATTTGTCGGATCACGCTACAACGCACAGGAGACGACGATACACCGGTCTCACATTGCCCCACATCACGACCTGCGGACCAGGTCCTATCACGGTCTTGTGATGCGGTGAACGCTGTGATAGGATTCGGCGAGAGAAAGGTCTATGTCGGAACTGAATAAAATTCGAAATATCGGAATCATGGCTCACATCGATGCAGGCAAAACCACCACAACCGAGCGTATTCTCTACTATACAGGGAAGAGCCACCGGATAGGCGAAGTCGACAGGGGCGAAGCCACTATGGACTGGATGGTGCAGGAACAGGAGAGGGGCATCACCATCACCTCCGCGGCCACAACCTGTTACTGGAGGGAGCACCAGATCAACATAATCGACACGCCCGGCCACGTCGATTTCACTGCCGAAGTGGAGAGATCGCTTCGAGTGCTGGACGGCACCGTCGCTATTTTCTGCGCAGTCGGCGGGGTTCAACCGCAATCGGAAACGGTCTGGCATCAGGCGGATCGATATAGGATTCCGCGGCTCGCCTACGTCAACAAGATGGACAGGGTAGGAGCTGATTTTTTTGCCGTAGTTAAGGAGATGGAGGTCAAGCTCAAAACAGATACCCTCATCCTGCAAATCCCGATCGGAAGCGAAGGTGAATTCGAAGGCATCATAGATCTTCTACGCATGCAGGAAATCCGCTGGGCGGAAGAGGATTTGGGTCTGACTCTCACCTACTCGAATATCGATGAATCAAGGATGGAGGAAGCAGATGGTTGGCGTGAAACTCTCCTCGATAAGCTTTCTGCCCATTCTGACACGATCACTGAGCTTTATCTCGATGGCAAAGACATCCCGATGGAGGCACTTGCGAAAACCATAAGGGAGACTACTTTAAAAAACGTTCTGGTTCCGGTCATGTGCGGATCCTCTTTAAGAAACACGGGGGTGCAGCCGCTAATGGACGCCATTGTGGACTATCTACCTGCCCCCGACGAAGTATCGGCAATTATGGGCTATCACGCCAAAACAAAGAAAGAGATCCGGGTCGAAAGCAAAAATTCGAGCCATCCCTTGGGTTTGATATTTAAGATCCAAACGGACAGAGAAGCGGGGGCCATGTGCTATCTGCGCGTGTACTCTGGAAGCTTCCGATCGGGCAGCGCCTATTACAATATCAGCAAAAGGAAGAGAGAAAGAATCAATCGCCTGTTTCGCATGCACTCAAACAAGACAACTCATGTAGATGAAGTCGGTACCGGAGATATAGCCGTCGTAGTGGGATTCAAGCTTGGTCAAACTGGAGATACGATCGGGACTGACAAATACCCCATTCTTCTTGAAAAGATACACTTTCCGGAGCCCGTGATTTCGGTGGCCATCGAGCCTCGAACACTCTCGGAACGTAAAAAACTCAGAGAGACCCTGGAAATCCTGGGAAGAGAGGATCCCACCTTCACCATCAAAGAAAACGAGGATACCGGACAACTGATAATCTCGGGCATGGGTGAGCTTCATCTCGATGTGCTCGTTACGCGAGTAATCGACGATTTCAAGGTGGAAGCCAAGATCGGCAAGCCCCAGGTCTCCTATAGGGAGTCCATCACTGAAAGCGTCAGCCATAAGGAGACCTTTCATAAGACTATTGGCGGTAAGGATAACGATGCCGATATCACTCTAAAGGTAGAGCCCCTCCCGCGGGGATCGGGCAATCGATTCGAAAACATGGTACAGGATTTGCCAAAGAATATAATCAAAGCAGTCCGGCGCGGTGTTGAAGGAGCCTTTACCTCGGGTGTCAAATACGGCTACCCGACCATGGATATCGGAGCAAGCCTGATCGCAGCGGATTTTAATTTCATCACCTCAACGACATTGGCCTTTGAGGCAGCCGCTGCCATGGGCTTCGATTCGGCATGCGGAAAAGCCGGTCCCGTTCTTCTCGAACCCATCATGACCGTTGATGTCATGACGCCTAACGAGTTTGTCGGTGAGGTTATAGGGAATCTCAACTCCCGCGGGGGCAACATCGTTCACCATGAGAGCAAGCCTGTGGTTGAACATATACGAGCTATGGTACCTCTCTCGAAGATGTTTGGATACTCGACCTCTTTGAGAAGCGTCACACAGGGACGAGCCACCTTTGCGATGGAATTTTCTCATTTCGCCGCTGTTGCCAACGAAGGTTCCCTGGCCCGTTCTTGACGGCTTCGCCGTTCTTGACGGGCCTAACCCGTTTTTGACGACCAGGTCAGTTCTTTACGGCTTCGCCGTTCTTGACGACCAGGTCGTTCTTGACAAAGGAATTCCGAACCGATACATTGGGCTTTCTGAACACAATTCCTATCACAATTTAAGAGGAGAACACACTTATGGGTGTTGGAACGCAATCGATACGGAACGTTGCCGTAGCCGGACACGGAAGCACCGGAAAAACCTCACTCGTTGAACGGATTCTCGCGGCGGGCGGCGTCATTCCGAAAGCGGAGACCGTAGAGAATGGCAAGACCGTATGCGATTTTACCGAAGAAGAGATCGCTCGAACCCTCTCAATCCACACAGCCCTGACGAACGTAAATTGGAAAGAAAAGAAGATCAATTTTCTGGATACGCCGGGTTCAGCCGATTTTGTGGGCGAGGTGGCGTTGGCGCTCCAAGTCTCCGATTCGGTACTGCTGTTGGTTGGCGCTGATGCGGGGGTACAGATCGAGACCATTAAAATTTGGCAGCGACTGAGTGGTAGAAACATGCCCCGCATAGTTTTCATCAATAAAATGGAGAAAGAACACGCCGATTTCGACAAGGTATTGGGAGATTTCAAAGAGAAATTTAAGGGCAGCTTTGTCCCTGTGGCGATTCCGATCGGAAATGCAGAGGGTTTTAAGGGGATCGTCAACCTTTTGGATCAAAAGGCCTATATCTATCAACAGGAGGGCAAACCAAAGATCGAGGATATTCCTGAAGATATGGCGGATACGGTTGAGGAGCATCGCCTGACCCTCGTGGAGGCGGCTGCAGAGGGGAACGATACCCTCATGGAAAAATACTTAGAAGAGGAGAGTCTATCCGACGAGGACGTATTGGAGGGGCTCAAGCAAGCCCTGGCGGAAAACAAGTTTGTTCCGGTTTTTTGCGGTTCCGCACTTCTCAATACAGGGATTCAATCCCTCCTGGATTTCATAGTTGAGGTCGCTCCATCACCCGCATCAAACGTAAAGATAAAGAACATTGACGGTGTGGAGACCGAGATCACGATCTCCTCGGAAGGAGAACCATCCGGCTTTGTTTTCAAGACGAGCATCGATCAGTTCTCCGGTAAGATCTCCTATCTCAAGGTGATGAGTGGAGTATTCAAAGCGGAGACAGATCTTTTCAACATCAGGAACGGGCAAAAAGAAAAGACAGTCAAGATTTTCACCTGTCAGGGCAAAAAGCTCGAGGACGCCAGTGAGTTGGCTGCTGGAGACCTGGGCTGTCTGACGAAACTGGATTCTGCGGAAACCGGTGACACCCTTGCGAGCCAGGATAAAGCCTTGTCCTGGCCGCCTCTGATGATTCCTCAACCCGTGCATGCCGTTGCCATCTCAGCAGCTTCGAAAAAGGACGAGGACAAGCTCAATCAGTTCCTGCAGAGGGAGGCGATGGAGGATCTGACCTTTAAAATTGAATATAACCAGGAAACCAAGGAGACTGTCATATCCTCGATGGGAGAGTTGCATCTTTCCACAATCATGGAAAAATTCAAGAAAAAACAACAGATTACCGTTGCGACCCGCGTGCCAAAAATAGCGTATCGGGAAACCCTTACAAAACCGTCGGCAGCGGAGTATCAACATAAAAAGCAGACCGGTGGCCACGGTCAGTTCGCCAAAGTTGTCCTCGAAATCGCGCCTATCGAAAGGGGAGAGCACTTCCGGTTTGTCAACGCTATTTTCGGGGGAGCCATTTCAAAGGGTTATTTACCAGGGGTGGAAAAAGGGATCCTGGAAGGAATGGAGAGCGGTATTCTGGCCGGATATCCGGTGATGGACCTCGAGGCAAAGATAGTCGATGGAAAGGAGCATTCTGTTGACTCGTCCGAGATGGCTTTCAAGCTTGCCTCCAGGGGAGCTTTCAGGGCCGCCATGGAAAAAGCCAGACCTGTCCTGCTCGAACCGGTCATGCATCTCGAAGTATTTGTGGACGATCAGTATCTTGGCGATGTTCTCTCCGATCTAAGCTCTCGAAGAGGCAAGGTGCAGGGACAGGAGCCGATTGGAGGTGGTATCCAGGTGATCAAGGCCCAGGTACCGCAGGCAGAGTTGTTACGTTACTCCATCGATTTGAAGTCTATTACCTCGGGTACGGCATCTTTTGAAATGGAGTTCAGCCATTACAATCCCATAACAGGGAAAACTGCAGAGGATGTGATAAAGGCATCAAAAACATCGGAAGAATCCTAGCGCTGCTTCGATTCCATGATAATGCCAAACTCGTCAAAAATCCCGCCTTCACTGGAATCGATGCTAGTGATACTCATCCGCTCCAATGTCGTATTGGGGTTTGGTTCCGATATGGAGGGCCGGACGACTCTCACCATCGATGTCTATGGTAGGACCGTTATAGGGAGATACTCCCACATTCGTCCCCCCATCGATACAGCGGGAGCCGGATGCCAGCCTGTAAACATCGTTTTTGGCAGAATCGAAGGTCTGTAATGGTGACTCCTGTATATTCTTATGAAACGGTCCGCCGTTGCGGTCGGTATCGAGGTAATTGAGTGCCTCGATTTCCACTAACGAGACGTCCTCATTCCCAGCCCTTTGACTGACCTGATAAAAAAGAGATTGCCAGCCAAACAGGCAGTTTGTTCTGATCTCCTGCGGTGCGGTGCCGATCACGTAAAAGGCCTTGCCAAAAGCATCGGCCCGCCTTACAAGAATATTGTTGACGAATCGAAGAGAGCCGCTCTCTCTGATGTGAAATCCATGCGTGGTGTTTGTTCCGGTACCGGCGAGGACCGTGTTATTGTACCAATCACCGCCGGTCCTGGTCAGGAAGACACTGACGGAATCTTTGGATTCTCCTCCCTCGAATATGTTTGTATCATAGTATCCCTCACCGCCTTCCTGATTGACGAGATAGAGAAACTCGAGGGTTCTCTTGCCTTGAAATCGACTCGCCGTCACCGTTATATTGCTCTCTTTGGTTTTGATGCCGATTGTCCCATATCGGCCTTCCAGTAGAAACCGAGATTTTTCAACAACTACCTGTGAGCTCTCTGTCAGCAGCCCAACGCTGTAATTCGCCCGACTCGAGGTCCGGACCACAGAACTACGAAGTTTCAGTTCACTGTTCTTCAGATCGAGACCGACGGCATTTTTAGAGCCGTCGCCGCCGACTAGGAGGCAGGAATCCAGTATGAGCGAAGAGTCCTCGGCAAAGATCGCCCGGGTGACCTTTCCGGAACCCGGCAAGAATTCCGTTTTTTTCCATACGCTCTCCGACACACCGTGCAGCTCGACAGTGTTGAATTCGGTCGAAGCTTCGGGGCCCTTGAACACGCTGCTCTGCACTGCGATCGTCCCGCCGGATGAGCTGATAAGCGTTCCCCTTTGGACCTCCGATGCCTCTAAGAGGCAGTCTCTGAGGGAGAGATGACCTCCTGACTGGTCGATTCCGACTATCTCTGCCTGGGCTCGTGACAGCAGCGAGACACTTGCCAACTCAAGGGACCCTCCGACCAGCTAGACCAGAGCCGGTAAACTGCTTTTTGACTCGAGTAAGGTTAAATCTCGAAGAGCAACATTGCCGTTATCGACTCTGATGAGGGGTCTCTTCCCCTCGAACAGCTCCTCTGCGGAGATGATCGTCTGCTCATTCGAGAAGCTGGAGCTCCACTCCAGCGAATCGAGGCCCCCCTGAATCATCACGTCTCTATCCAGAGTGACCGTCTCCCTCAGGTTATAGTTGCCGACTGAGAGGTAGAGTATCTTCCGTCCCGTACGACGCAGATAATCCAAACCTTTCTGGATAGAGCGGAACGGCCGGACCCGGGTACCTTCGTTGTCGTCATCTCCGGAGCTCGATACGTAGATCCCCTTACGATCGATATGCAACCCGTATTGAATATTGCTTCGGCTTCTATTTCCCGCGGCATCTACTGCATAGGCTTCCAATCTGTAATATACGGTACTTCCTTCTTGTCCTTCGAGATTGAACTCTCCGTCATAGGGTTTGAAGTCATCCAAAGCTGGAGGGGCAACGCTTTCTCCCGACGATAGCGTATAGAAAATTTGTCCTTCCTGCTCCTCGAAACGAACGACCCGAGAACCAAGATAATATCCGTTGTCCTCGATAGCGAGAGCTTTAGGGATCAGCGGTGGATCTTTGTCGATTACAAAGCTCACCGATACCGGGTTTGAAGACAGCTCGGGTCGATTAGGATGAAAGGTGCGAATCCGAAGACTGAATGGAATACTCTCCCCTGGTTCCACATCGAAGATCATTGTCTTCCGACCTTCCGGCGAATCGGGACCCACGGGGGATGGGGGACTGTTATCGGTCGAAAGCTCATAGCGAATCACCCCCTCCGCATTTTCAATATTCACTAAAACTCTAGAGTTTAAAACATCCCCGGCGCGAACTCCGGAAATGACGGGAATCCGGGGTTTACGCTCCGGATGCGAAACGAAAGAGGCCACGGTACTTCTGTTTCCCGCAGGATCCTCTAGATAGGCTCTAATCGCTACCTTATCGGCAGCTTGGGGTAAATCGAGATTGAAAGAATCGGAGTAGCGCTCGAATTGGGCCTCTGCACCGTGCTCATCACTCATGGAGTAGTACAACCGATGACCTACGGGGACATTCCACGACACGATGGTTTTCCTTGATTCACCGTCCCAGTAATCCAGGATTTCTGGTTCAACCGGCTGCGAAGGAATCTTCCTATCGACGGTTACGGAATGAATCTTCAGACCCTGACTTGTATTACCCAGATCGTCCACGGCTCGCGCTGCAAACCTGTACGTGACCTCCTGCCCTTCCCTGCCAGGAAGGTATGTGAGGGAGGCAAAGAGGTTTTTCGGGTCTATCTGTGGAAGCCGAGGTGTACTGCCATCGTCGGTATAACTGAAGTATATTTTACCCTCAGCGGCTTCGAAGCCGACCCGGAGAGAGTCCTTTGTTACACCCGACTCCGGGATGCCTGTCATTTTGGGATCCAGCGGTGGTAACTTGTCGAGGGTGAACCGTGTGTAGAGATCGGGTTCAGATCGGTTCCCGTGTTTACTCAGGGCAACGATTCTCATTTCTATCAGAACCTCTCGGCCCTCCGCGCAGTCGAAACTGAGAGGCTCGGTATACGGTATACCCGAAGAGACCGGATCCGGAGGATCGGTCCCCTCCCTTGAGTAACTTACATAGACTGTATCGTCTGGGGAGCGGGGTTGAATGACGACCATCACAGGCTGATTGTATCGTCCGCCATCGCTGATACCGGATACCGTGGGCACGCCCGGTTTCTGCAGATCGATTCCAAAGCTTAAGGATGTCACTTTGCCCGACAGTTGATAGAATTGCGAAAAAGGAAGCAGCTTGACACGGAACGTTTTGATTCTGTCCGCCTGCCCTGTAAAATTAGTGCTCTCTTCGAGAAGAGGGGAGTTTACCGTAGGCTCAGGGGGCTCGCTACCGTCATCACTGACCGTATAGTGAACATGAACGTTACCCCGATCCACTGACAGAGTCACGGTCTGCTTATTAAAAACCGCTCCATCTTTCACACCGCTAACCAGCGGAAGTTGGGGCTCCCTCAGATCGATTCGATACAGAAAAGGCCCAAAGGTCTCGCTGATATTTCCCAGCTCATCCCGGCAACGCAATTTAAGGTAGTAGGATACGAGGCTGTTATAGCGACCGTTTATACGAATATAATCACGGTAAACCGATGATCCTTCGGTTGGATCAGGGGGTACAGTTCCGTCGTCGGTCAGCTCATATTCAAAGGTACCTTCTCCGTTCAATGCCAGCCTGAAACCGGTATCGTACGCCTCCTGACGGGGAGGAAAGGAGAACTCCGGCAGTCTTGGTGGTTTGGCATCGAACTGCACGGCAACAGGTTTTTCGAGGTGGGTAATTGAGCCGTCCGTTCCCACAGAGGCAAACCTCAAGCTGAAAGTCCCCTCCAATCCAAATGGAACAGACAGGATTATTTTCTGCGGTACAGCCGGCGAGTCGGAAGTGGGCATCGGTGGAGAGGCGTTAAAGGCAATTTCATAAACCACTTTACGCTTCTTCTCTGATTGAGCCTTGATAACGACTGGTCCGGCCGTGCGAATCGCAGGGATCTGTTCCACCAGTATCCGATCGTCCGTCTCCACCGGTTCCTCTCGGACGGTATGCCCGGCTGAATCCTCTCCGGTCTCTTTTTCACCTGACTGTGATGTGGTTTGATCCTTGTCGCCGGGAACCTCATTGCGGTCATTCAGAACGTAGAAGAATCGGTACTGTTCTCCCCAGCCCTTCTGACTGTGATAAGGGCGAATCCTCAGGATGGTGTATTTAATCGTATTCTCGATGGGTTTGATAAAGAGACGGCGTGTGTAGACTAAGTCCGACCGCCCGGGCGTGCGATTACTGTAGTTGTAGTAGAGCTTAAGATCCTCTCGAGCATAGAGACCCACCTTGAGGGAATGGTCGTAGACTCCACTATGAACATCCGAAACGACTCGAGAACCTGTTTCCTGGTTAACCTCGAAGTGTACCTTTTCGCGCAGCATTCTGCCGGTGATCGTTTCAGCCGCGACCGAAAGGGTAACCTTTCCGGTCAAAATAAGATTCCGGGGTCCCTTATAAGGAACTCCGGTGTCTACAGGATCGGATCCATCAAGAGTGTACCGGATCCAGCGTAAATTTTTCGATTGGATGAAGAGAAGCTGGTAATTGGCGAAACGACCCTCGGAAGGACTGAGCACTTTCAGAAGCGGCGCTTTACGTTGCGGTTCCAGCGCTCGGATATCGTAGTAAAAGGACTCAACAGGGCTCCTGTTTCCAGCATTATCTTTAGTAAAAACCTGTACGAGATAATGGCGACTCCCGTTTTTCTGAAGCGGCAGATGCACAGGGCTACCATCCCAAAGCACAGCCGATTGGAAGATATCCTGATTGACCGCATAGTGGATTTGATCCTCTCCATCGAATAGCAGCTCGAGGCTCTCGTTATACTCCCCCGAGGGAATACTGATGCGAGGTGATCGAGGGGGACGTTTATCGATGAGAAAGGGCAAATTGTACTCTGTTATGATTAATCCTTCACTATCATCCGCGGGAGATCCCCGGACAGTCTCCCACGAGAACTGATTTTCCACGGCTCTCACGCGAAGCAGATAGAATCTCTCCTCTCCAGGAAGAGCACTCAGCATCAGCGGTTCCCGGTAAAGGATCCAGGATCCATCGCTTTTTTCTGGCTCATCGCCGCCGGATACAAAGGAGAAGTATACACGGACACCCTCTACAGTTGGAAGGATGGAGAGAGGGATGTCCTCTCGATATGATCCCGCAGGATGAGACAGGGCAAGGACTTCGCTCTCCTGACAAAACAACGGGATGCCTGGCAGGATGCTTAAAAAGAAGACAAGGGCAGAGACGATTTGTTTCTGCATACTCATAAGTCCTTTCCTCTCAACGGACCGAAGGCCTGTTGCAACTCGGGATCATTCGACCCGTAGTATGTCTCTTGCTCTGACAGGGTCAATCCTTCCAGTTCGTGACTCATGTAATGTATCCAGATATCATCCTTTGGATTTGCGACTAGGAGCTTGCGGCAATAATAGTCCGGTTGAATAGCGAGTTGTTTTTTAACGTACGTTCTCAATTTATAATCGTGAACGGCAATCTTGATGTCTTGCCGAGGGACACCCTTGTCGATCAGTATGCCTACCAAATGATTGATGGTTCTTCCGGAATCAAAAATATCATCCAGAAAGAGAACTTTGTCGCCGTTTCTGAGATATTCAGGCTCGTATGTCCATCCGTCCACCTGGACCTTTTCCCGTTTATTAATATCCACGTAAGATCGTGCAACAACCGCCGCATAGAAAACCGGGCGGCGATCCTTTCTCACAATCTTGAAGTACTCACTTATCACATTGCCGATATAAGCGCCACCCCGGAGAGAGACGTAAATTATATCGGGGCTGAATCCGTCGGAATAAATCTTATAGGCAAGCTTAATCGCGTTGTCGCGAACTACTCTGTAAGATAAAAATTCCTTTTTCACACTTTCTACCAATCCATACCCATGCGGTAATGCTCAGTCTCGAACGAGATCCAGTGAGAGCTCCTCACCCTTTCGCAAGAGGTGAAATACAAGCTCCTTATCCTTTTTATAGTTTAGAGCGCGATAAAAATCCATTAAATTTCTGGCAGGTTTGTTGTTGATGTCGACAATCACGTCTTCCTGAAGGAATCCGGCCAGGCCTGCCGGAGTGCCTTCGAGCACATCGTATATAATGATGTGTCCCGTAGTATCAATATTGAGCTGTTCTTTGATCCTCTTTGACAGAGGAAGAACGGACATACCCGGCCAGAGCGATTTGTTCTGAGCTATTATCTTCCTTTCGTCCTCTCTTACGGAGAGTTTTATGGACAGGTGCAGGGGCTTGCCGTAGCGTACGACGTCAAACTCCGAGAAATCACCCGGCTTCTGATCTCCAAGCTTGTTCGTCAGGTGAAGATGGTCCGTTATCGGCTGTTCGTTCAATGCGACGATGAAGTCTCCGGGGAAGATGCCTCCCTTGTCGGCTGGAGAACCGATAAATACCTGAGTCACAAGGGCCCCATCCCGCCCCTCTATATCCAGCGCGGTTGCCAGTTCTTCAAAGGGCGTTGTGATTTGCACACCCAACCATGCGTATTCGACCTTTCCATAGTTGATGAAATCATCAATTGCCTTTTTTGCATTATTGATCGGAATGGCAAATCCGTAACCGATATTTCCCCCTGTATTCGAAGCGATCCAGGTATTTATTCCCACCACCTGTCCTCTGATATTCACAAGAGCGCCACCTGAATTTCCGGGGCTGATGGCAGCGTCAGTCTGAATGAAATCACTGATGTTTTCGCCCGGACCCCCTCTTCTGCTAAGAGCGCTAACAATACCGGCTGTTACCGTGGACTGGAAACCGAAAGGATTGCCGACGGCCAGCACCCAATCGCCAACGCGAAGATCATCGGAGTCGCCCAAATCGGCAATCGGGATATCTTCCTTTGTTTCAAATACGATCAACGCCAGATCTTTGCGAACATCACCGCCAACCAACTTTGCCTCGTATGATCTGCCATCAAAGAGTGTTACCTTGATCTCCTCTGCATCTCCTACAACATGGTTGTTCGTCAGGACATAGATGCTGGCATTTTCCTTCTTTACCATCACCCCGGATCCGAGTCCGGGTCTTCTGAACTGTTGGGAATCGGAATCATCGCCTTCTCTCTGCTCAAAGGGATTGAAAAAGAAATCAAAGGGACTGCTCGGAACGGCCTGCTCCACGATATCCACTACGTCGATTTCCACAACAACGGGCAACACATACCCTGCTACTTTGCGGAATGAGTGCTGCAGCCTCTCGAGGGCAATAATATCATCAGAAGAGAGATCCTTGTCCTGTGCATACGCAACTCCGCCTGCGGAGGGGGATGTGGTGCAGGACATAGAGAGCAGGGCCGCAGCGAAGCCCAGGATAAGCATGGCATACGCGGCACTGATCGAGACTTTTAAGCGTAATATCGACATTCCTTATTCTCCTCAAATCGGTCTTTTGCGTTAATATATCCATATTCATGCGAAGGGTGTCAGAATTTCGACCTCGTTCTCCAATATGGCGACGGTGTATTCAAAATGGGCTGAGTCATTGCCGTCAGCGGTAACAACCGTCCAGCCGTCATCCTTTGTTTTTACTTCCCATGTTCCGGTGTTGAGCATCGGTTCAATTGCCAGAACCATTCCCGGCTTTAGGTTGGGATTCGGCCCCGGGCCGATATAGTTTCGGATCTGCGGTTCCTCGTGAAGGGAAGTCCCGACTCCGTGACCGCAGTACTGGCGTACAACGCTGAAGCCATTATCCTTTGCATGATTGAAAACGATCCTGGAGATATCATTGAGTCTGCTACCGTTTTTCATGACCGCCACTGCCATGTCCAAACATTCCTCAGTGACAGTAAGCAACTTTTTTCTCGCTTCTGTTATATCCCCGACAGGGTATGTATGAGCCGCGTCACTGATATATCCGCGTAGATTGATGCCGAGATCGAGACTGACTATGTCGCCCTTCCTCAACACACGTTTGCCCGGGATGCCATGAATTACCTCATTATTGATAGATACACAGAGGGACGCCGGATAATCGTAGAGACCCAAAAATGCGGGAATCCCCCCTCTCTTTTTTATAAAGTCTTTTGCGAAGAGATCGAGCTCCCGTGTTTCGATTCCCGCCTCGATCAGGTTCTCGAGTTGCTTGAAGGTCTCGGCTAAGAGGTGACCCGAGTGCCTTATCCAGGCTATCTCGTCCTTATTCTTGAGCTGAATCATCGCCTGAATAGATTTATCCTACAGACTCCGAGGATTTGTTTTTATCCTTGTTTTTATCCTTGTCCTTGGTGTCTCTGTCTTTGTCTTTTTCAACAGCAGTGAAAATGGCCTCGGTATCGTTGCCGAAAGACTCTTTAATAATTTTCGAAACAGCTCCAACACCGTTCTCGGAGGTAATGGTCACTTTACCCTCGGTAACGACGCCCAGCTCCACATTTAACCGCGGTGTGGATATATCGCCGAGCACCTTTCCGGTTTGTATAAGATTCACTTCCTCTGTTGCTTTGATGTTTCCGATTAGAGTCCCTGCGATGGTGACGCGCTTGGCTCGAATGTCTGTCTTAACCTTTCCCGTTGGACCTACAATCAGTTCGTTATCCGTCTTTATATCGCCCTGAAATTTTCCTTCGATCAAGATTGAGCCGTTAACATAAAATTTTCCATTAAATACAGAACCCTCTCCAATAGTACAGTTCGCTATTTCTGGTGTTTTACCCATATGCACTCCTTACAGCCTGTTTCGAGTAGCAAAGCAGACACTATTGCAAGCTACTCACCACCATGACTGAACATTAAAAATTCTATTATTTTTGCTGTATTTTTTCAAGGTGTTATTTATACTTACCAAACACTATGGTGCAAGCACCATAGGTGCAAGTTTCCGAAGTGGCCGCACCTCAGCCAGCCGCACCTGAGCCAGCCGCACCTGAGCCGCCCACGTAGCTTCGAAACTGCAGTTAACATTTATCTGTGCCTATTCAACTCTTGCAGTAGCATCAACGCGCGAAAGTTGTACGGATCGATTTCCAACGCGTACCGCAG
>SDBV01007281.1_pt1 | contig 15159 bp, 11 predicted proteins | sample 2277081 | NCBI WGS metagenome assembly SDBV01 (sample SAMN10402039, study PRJNA504765) | marine sediment metagenome | isolation source: marine sediment core GS10_PC15, 223 cmbsf | place: Arctic Ocean: Southern Knipovich Ridge | collected 2010
GAGTTTTAGGTATTCAGAAAGGTCGAGGATTTCTTCGAGGGCATAGTCGGGGAAGAGCTCGAGGAGTTCTCCAAAGGTGGGAGCGCCTTTAGGGAAGGATTCGATGTGCTGCACGCGTCTGGCGATCTCGGCGAGGGAGGTTTTTTTGAGATCGGGAAAAATGGTCGCAAGAAGCCCTAAGTCATGGAGTGTGATGAGGCCGGTATCGAAGTGGGCGAAGCGTGACATTTTCTTAAACTCTTGCCAGACGCGTTCCATAGCCACCGAGGGGAGGAGTTCAAAGGCATGTGCTCGTATCGCTTTTTCGGTCGCCTCTTCAATAGGAAAATTAAAGCGTGTGGAGTAGCGGACAGCGCGCATCATGCGCAGGCGATCTTCTCCAAAGCGCGCATCGGGATCGCCAATGGCTCGGATGACTCCGCGCTGAATGTCCTCGGCGCCGCCCACAAAGTCATAGAGGGCTTCGGTGATCGGATCGTAGAACATGCCATTGATGGTAAAATCTCGTCTGACTGCATCTTCTTCAGGCGTGGCAGGGTCGATACCGCTGGGTCTTCTGCCGTCGACATAACCTCGGTCTTTGCGGAAGGTGGCCACTTCAAACTGGTGGCCCTCTTGAAGAACGATGATGATGCCAAAAGCCACACCTACGGGAACGGTTTTCTTAAAAAGGGCTTCTACTTCTTCTGTGGTGGCGCTCGTGGCAATGTCGATATCATCAGAAGGGTGTTCCATGAGATAGTCGCGCACCCATCCACCGGCGAAGTAGGCGATGTGGCCTGCTTGCTGCAAACGTTTCACGACACTTGTTGCTGCACTTAAAAAAGACATCTTTTTAGCATATCACTTTTGCTGGAAATGATCGAGTGGGATAATCTATTTTCCATGAGCGCAACCATTTCTCTTTTATCGTCGGGGACGATTGATCAAATTGCTGCAGGTGAAGTGGTAGAAAGTCCCGCTTCTGTTGTGAAAGAGCTCGTAGAAAATGCCCTGGATGCAGGAGCGAAAAATATCAAGGTTGAAATCTCCGGCGGCGGCTTGCAGCTTCTGCGTGTTAGCGATGATGGCTGTGGCATGAATGCAGCCGACTGTGAACTTTCCCTTGTCCGCCACGCAACATCTAAGATTCGTGAGTCTCAGGATCTTTTTCGTCTAACCACGATGGGTTTTCGAGGAGAGGCGCTTGCTGCTATCGCTTCGATTTCCAGGCTTACTCTTTTGTCAGCTCAGGAAGGTGCTCGTGGTACCAAAATCGAAGTTGAAGGGGGCAAGGTAGAAAAGGTTGTGCCTTCTGCGCGTGCAAGAGGAACGACTATTGAGGTCAAGTCGCTCTTTTTTAATGTCCCTGCGCGGAAGAAGTTTCAAAAGAGCAGTACAGCGCTTTCTGCAGAAATTTTTCGGATGATGACGACGCTGAGTTTAGGCTATCCTGAAGTGAGCTTTGAGCTGATCTCCTCGGGGCGTAGAGCTTTTGCAACGACTGGAGAGGATCTGAACTCGCGTGCAGAAAGTGTTTTGGGAGCAGAGTTTTCCGATGGGGCTTTCGCTCTTGAGTGGGAAGAGGGATCGCTGAAATTCCAGGGGCTCATTGGCCCACCCTTAGCGACCAGGCCCAACCGGATGGGACAGTATCTGTTCATTAACCGCCGGGCGGTCTCCTGCGCACTCATTGAAGAGGGGGTGCGTGCGGGCTACGGAACTAGGCTGGACGAGCGGCGCCATCCTCTCTTCCTCCTCCACCTTGAAATTCCCGGAGGGCTTGTCGATGCCAATGTCCATCCCCAGAAAAAAGAGGTGCGTCTGCGCGATGAGCGGCTCTTATATGATAAAATCGCTGCAAGTGTCGCTCAGGCGCTCAAAACCCCTGAAGTCGTAGCACCAGTATCCTTTACTGGCCGCCCAACTGTTGCTGAAGGGTTGACCTTTCAGTTTGAAGAAGCGACCAGCCAAGATAGCTTAGAAAAAAGCTGGGAAGAGGTGATTGGTCTTTTTGGACATTTTCTTTTGATTGCCCAGGAGGAGAATAAGCTGACTTTTGTAGATCTCAAAGCTGCCCGTTTTCGTGTGATATATGATCAGCTAATTAGCGAAAAGGAGGGGGCAATAAAGAAGCAGGGGCTGCTCGTACCCATTCCCGTTACTTTCGATAAAGTAGAGGCAGCCATGTTGCTTTCTCACCTTGAGGTGGTTGAGGCGCTTGGTTTTTCTGTGCGCCCCGCAGGGAAGGAGATTTTTATGATGGAGGCCATCCCCTCATACATGACAGAGTCCGGGGCGCGAGCAGCTCTTGAGGAGCTTGCTGGAGCTCTTCAGGAGTCGATCGGAACAAGTAGTTTTGAAAAAGAGCGGTTGAGGAAGCTTGCGCTCATTGCTGCCCGGCTGGCAAAAGGAAAAGAGGGGTACACTCTCGAAGAAGGGAAGGCGCTATACACGCAGCTTCAAGATGGATGCACTTCCCTACAAGACCCCAAAGGACAACCCATTTTAAAACAGGTGAGCCAAGATGAGATCCAAGCCCTCTTCACCAACACATGAGGCGCGGCTAAAACGCCTTGTCCTAGGGATGAAGCGGCGCGCGCTTGCCGCGCTGGTGATCGAAGATCCGGTCGATATCTTCTACCTGACCGGTTTTCACGCCTCGCTGGCAACGCTTATTCTGACCCCTTCTAGTGGGAAACTCTTTGTTGATGGGCGCTACCGCCAGAAGGCAACAGAAGTGGTTGCTTTTCCGATTGGGGAGTATGGCCTTAAGGCAGTGGAGAGCTTTTTTGCCCGCCTCTCTGGGAAAAAGGTTGGTTTTGATAGTGGGAAGAGCAGTTATGAAAGAGCGCTTGCCCTGAGGCGGTGTGCTAGGCAGGGAGGAGCTCTCCTTGTTCCCATTTCAGAGCCGCTTAAACGCGTTCGAGTCATAAAGGATGGCCCAGAGGTCGCCGCGCTCAAGAAAAGTGCGAAGCTCAACCAAAAAGCCTACGAGCATGTGCTCACTCTTTTAAAGCCTGGGGTGACCGAAAGAGAGGTAGCCAGGTCCCTCGAAATCTTTGCTCTTGAGAATGGTGCAGAAAAGCTTTCCTTTGACCCTATCATCGCCTTTGGAAAGGGAAGTGCCCTCCCTCACTACTCCCCAGGTGATGTGAAGCTCAAAGCAAGCGACATCATTCTCATCGATATGGGGGTCATGGTTGACCAGTATGCTTCCGATATGACGCGGGTGGTTTTGCCTAAAAAATGTCCTCCGGAGATGCAAAAGATCTACGACACCGTCATAGGTGCCTACGAGGCAGCAGCAGCCATCTGCCGGCCCGGGACGAAGATGGGAGCGCTCGATCGCGCAGCAAGGGGCGTGATGAAAAAAGCGGGTCTTGAGAAGCTCTTTATCCATGGACTCGGCCATGGAGTTGGGCTTGAAGTGCACGAATTTCCTAGGATTAAATTTGATGGGATCGATCGCAATGTAATCCTCGAACCAGGAATGGTGCTCACTATAGAACCAGGGCTCTATTTGCCTGGAAAAGGGGGAGTGCGCTATGAAAACACTGTGATCGTGACCCCGAGAGGTCATACAAACCTATATACCTGTTGAGTGGTGAATGAAGTTACGCACGCGACTTTTTCTTTGGATTGGGGTCATCTTCTTTCTCGCCTTTGGCGTGTCGCTTGTCTTTGAGACCCATTCTATCGATAAAAGCTTACTAGAGGCAGAAGCTGGACTTCGCCAGAAGATTCTCGAGCTAAGTGAAAAGCGTCGAGAGCATATGGAGAAATATCTCCACATCTCACTTAGTGAAGATCAAGCAGAGATCGACGCCTTGCTGCTGCATATTGGAAGGGATCCCGCCTTTGGGGCGACCCTCTTTCTGGATCCTAAAAATATCAAAGATGTCGCGCCAGCGCACGTGGCCTTTCTGCAGAAAGATGAGAAATGGGTTAACTTTGCCCAGAGTTCTCGCAATGGGGAGTTGACCTCTCTCTTGATCCCACTAGAATTCCCTATGGGTAACGTTCATAGGGTCTCGATCAATAAAGAGCTGTCCTGGGTATTTAAGAGTGATGATAAGTCCCTCGAGAATCCCTACTTTGGCGTGACGCTACCGATCATCAATCCTGAAAAAGTACGCGGGAGCCTCAGCCTTCTTGTCGATGAGCTCGTTGAGACAGAGTGGGGGATGACTCTGCTATTTCACCCGCGCGATGTAGCGCTTTTTGAAAAAGAAAAAATCATTCCCGATGGCCTCGTGCGCCATGCCGTGAACCTCCCAGCTCTTGTCTCCTCGCTAGAAGCTGGTGCGGCCTATCTCAAGCCTCACCTAGAGCAGGGTGAGGAGTCATTCAAGGCATGGATAGGGCAAGAGCTGAATCAGAAAGGAGCTCAAAAGCTTCTTACGCAAGAGGTTAAAATGGATGCCATCACCTGCTTGGGCTATAGTGGACAAGCCTTGAATATACGCCTCGTACAGCTCTTGCAGCGTGGGGACCAAGCGCTAATGATATCTTCGCTTGCAAACCTGTTTCCCAGCGGTCTGTTTGGCGCGTCCCCGTTCGAACCAAAAGCGCCCGTTGGTATGGCTCGATTTAACAAGGCCTCATCGACCGGAGATGTGCTTTTTACTAAAGAGGTGTTCTTCCAGAAGAAGATGTTTGACGATAAGCAATATATCGAGTCGCACCCTTCCTCAACATCTTGTAAAGGGGTGGGAAGCTCTCTTGCGATCATTGCACCCAAAGAGTTAAAACGAGTCTTCATTGGTAATACCTTGAAGCTTGAATCTCCCAAAAACCCCTCTTTGAATGGGCTCTTAACTTTAGGAGTGGATGCCGACGTTCTTCTAGAGGATCTGGTCCTTTCCATGCACCAAACAGGGATCCTTGTTCATGATGGGAGGGTTGTGAGCGCCTTCAATGACCAAGGAGAAAAGTTCACCCGTTCTGGCAAGGGATTTCCGCTAACTGAAAAGATGCAAAAATCCAGAAGCGGTCTTATCAACTGGAAGGGGCAGTCCTACTACTACCTGCACATGCATCCTTTTAAAGATCTCGATTTGCATTTTTACCTTCTCGAGCCAGAAAAAGAGGCCTTTTCCCTCGTGCGCTCAATAGATAAGGGATCACGAGAAGTGATTGACACAGTCTCTTTCAATATGCGGATCATTGCTGTGATTGCGCTCATTTTGGTTCTGGCGCTTTTGCATAACGTCGCAAGGCGCATTACCAAACCCATTGCAGTGCTTGCTAAGGCTACAGAGAATGTGACTGCGGGCCGACTGGATGATGTGGAGCTGCCCGAGGCTCCGAAAGGGCGCAAAGATGAGATCGGGACGCTCTGTCGCTCCTTTGAGCAGATGGTGACGGGGCTGAAAGAGAAAGAGAAGGTAAAAGGGGTGCTCAATAAAGTAGTCTCTCAAGAGATTGCGCAAGAAATTCTAAAAGGAACCATCCATCTGGGAGGGGAAGAGAAAAAAGTCACTGTTTTCTTCGCTGACATCCGCGATTTTACCCGCATCTCGAGCCAACTAGAGCCCGCTGAGGTCATCGAGATGCTCAACAAATGCATGACCAAAGTCTCACACGTCATCGATGAATTTGGAGGTGTGATCGATAAGTATATTGGTGATGCGGTGATGGCTCTTTTTGGAGCCCCTCTCGATAAAGGGGATAGCGCGCTGAAGGCCATCCAGTGTGGCTTGAGGATTGTAGAAGTCCTCAGCGAGTGGAATACCGAGCGGGTGCAGAAAGGGTTGATTCCCATTGAAATGGGGATAGGGATTCATACGGGTAATGCCCTTGTGGGGAATATGGGCGCAGAAAACCGGCTGAACTATACCGTGATCGGCAACAATGTGAATCTCGCGTCGCGCCTATGCGGCGTCGCGGGGCCGATGCAAGTGCTCATCACCCCGGAGGCGTATGAAGAGCCCCACGTAAAAGAAAATATCGAAGTGGAAAGCCTTCCTCCCATAGAGCTCAAGGGATATGAGGAAAAAGTCTTGCCACTTGCCGTGAAGAGGAAGGGGAATGCGTAAAAAAATCCATTTCCGCAAAAAAATCATCACCTGGCAGATCGTTCTTTTTGCGATCTTTGTCGCAGCTCTCTTTCCCCTAATCAATCGCACCGTCCACCGCATAGTGCGAGATACCCTCGAAGAAAATACCTCTAATCTGATCGACGCCATCGATGATGCCTTTTCTGAAAAAGAGATGATTGAGCTGCTCAAGCAGCAGGAGTTTTTTTCCTTTTATCGTATGAGCATTCTGAACGATAAAGGAGAACTCATCTATGATTCTCACCTCTCACGGCTTTTGGGTTCTAACTTTGAGGCTTTAACCCCCACAAAACACCCCGAAGTTGAGGAAGCTCTTAAAGAGGGGATTGGCTATGCCATCTCCTATTCGAATCTCTTTAAAGGAAGATTTGCCTACGTCGCCGAGCGGTTCACCTTTCGGGGAAAGACCTACATATTGCGCACGGCATTTCCTTTCGCGCAGCTTCAAGAATTGATCCATAACTTTGAGCTCGGTTTTTTGTTTTTTTCCTTCCTCGTTCTGCTCTTTTTCAACACCATCATCTGGTTCATATTTTCCCGCTTCACACGACCTATCAGTACCATCATTGAAGCTGTTGCCCCTTATCAGAGAGGGGAGATGGAAGAAATCCCCGAGATCACCCTGCCATCAAAAGCAGCTCCTGATGATGAGTTCACACGGCTGGCTCAAACGCTAAACTCGCTGTCGGGGCGCATCAAAGAGCAGATCACCAGCATTACCGCCGAACGTAATGAAAAAGAGGCCATATTGCAGTCTCTCGGTGAAGGAGTCATCGCCGTTGATGGAGAGATGCGTATACGCTACATCAATTCCATCGGAAGTAAGATGCTGGGGATGCCACGAAGAGAGCTGCTAGGAGAGGAGTTCCCGTCAGGAAGAGGAAAGGTCAGTGAGCCGCTGATTGAGCGGGCCCGCCAATTGCTCATCACCTGCAGTGAGCAGGAAGCGATCCTTACCGATTCCCTGGCTCTTGGCGAGGAGAAAAAAGTCTATATCGATCTCATCGCGGCTCCAAAAGGAAAAGGGAGCGGCGCCATCATCGTCCTGCAAGACAAATCGAGCCACTATAAAGTGCTCGAAATGGGCAAAGATTTTGTGGCGAACGCCTCCCATGAGCTGCGCACACCGATTACCATCATCAAAGGCTTTGCAGAAACGCTCCAAGACATGCCGGAGATGTCCCGCGAGATGCTCGATGAAATCACAGAAAAGATCGTGCGCAACTGCGAGCGGATGGATAATCTCGTCAAAAACCTGCTCACCCTCGCCGATATCGAAAATATCCCCGAGAGCCGTTTCAAAGATTGTGATCTAGTCACCCTTGCAGAAAACTGCCGCCACATGTTGCGCTCTGTCTATACTGGTGCACAAGTAGATATTGAAAAGACAGAGGAGGAGATGACCATCAGCGCCGATGGAGATATCCTCGAGCTTGCTGTGATCAACCTCTTAGATAATGCCGCGAAATATTCGAAGGCCCCCGCGCATATCACCATCCGACTCTCCTCCCTCAAAGACGATGAGGCCAAAATAGAGATCTCAGACAAGGGGATGGGAATCCCTCCGGAGGATCTAGAGAATATCTTCGGCCGCTTCTACACCGTCGACAAGACCCATTCTAGGCGCCTCGGCGGTGCTGGTCTCGGCCTCTCCATTGTCAAAAACATTATTGATAAACATGAAGGGTTGATCTCCGCCACCTCCACCCTGGGCGAGGGGACCACCTTCACCATCATCCTACCCCGTACTCGCCACAGCCGCAGCTGAAATTGTTTGACTTTTTCCCCTATTTTTGATAAACTTTTTGCCAAAAGTGGAGGAAATATCCCATGCAGCAGCTTGCCTTAGATAGTTATTTTTTTAACCCGGAGCTGGTCGCTTCTCAGGCAAGTGGCGAAAGAGCAACGACCACTTCGCTTTTTCAAAAAATTTCTCACATTTTTTGGACGGTGATTAATGCTCTTAGAACGGTGCTTCATCTGATCACTCTGCCCATTTTCACTCTCTTGGATGAGGGGCTTGCCAATGTTTTGGGCCTGCAGTCCCTAAGACATGGGACCTGCCTCACTAACTATGTCAGTATCCTCACAGATGGGGGCGATCCCTCCCAGGGAGGGAAGGCGAGTGGCTCTTCACTCGGCGGGCAAGCGGTCATAGGAAAAGATATGGCCGAGCACTGTAGCCAGGAGTGCAAAGATTACTTTCATGTTTTTGGGGATAATGACTTTAGCGAATTTTCTAGGGTTCATTCTACAAGCTTTGGTGAAGACGGAGAAGTAGTATCGAAGGAAACGCTTCAGAAGGAAGAGATGACGACTTGCCGAGCGTTGCTTAAGCGAGTTTCGAGCTATATCCTTCCACTGATGCAAACGACCTTCTCTGGGATGGGGACTTTAGTCTCGCCTGAGAGTAAAGGGTGTATGGCAACGGCAGGCAGAGTGGCCGGAGCCGTACTTAATTTCTTTACCCCCACCATCCGTTTCAAATATACCGACACTGAGGTTAAGGACTGTTTTGAATTGGATCCTGACTATTCGGGGGTGGCTTTGCGTACAAAACACAAAGTCGAGCCATGGCGCGTAGGAATTGTGGGATCACTTGCAGTCGGACTCAACCTTGGAATTTTTAAGCGTATTTTTGACCATCCCATAAAGTTCCTTCTCGGTGTGATTGAGATTATCGCCGCAGTGGCCCTTGCCGTCTTAGCGGCCATGTCTCTTGCTCTGATTTAGGCAGCGTACCTAAAGAGGGGATTTTTCCTTCTACGCTAACATGGAGACCGAAGCAAACTCTTCATCGAGTTGGTGGGATTGAATGGTAACGTAGAGAGAAAAATCCTCCCAAAGACCGATATTCATTCTTTTAGGTGCGCTGTCTAATACTCTATTCACTCGCGGGGTAGTTTTTTTTGGACTCTGGAGAGCTTGTCTTGGAAGATAAATTGATCGCTCTTGGTGTGGCTTGTCGAGAAATTAAGTAGAGGCTCATAGTCGGTGGGGTTTTTGCGCTCTTTGAGAAGTAGGTCGCTAAGCTCTACTTTGGTGAATGGGTGCTCCTTGTGGTCTTCATGCCACCGAGCTTCTTCTTCTTGCAGGATTGTTGCAGTCAGGGGGAGGCCTAAGATGGCCTCGAGCACAGGCCTGGAGGCATGGGCGAACTGCATGGAAGCTCTTTTTTTCTCCAATATGAAAAAGTCAGTGAGAGGGGGAAGGCCCACATTGCTGCTTAGTTGATAGTTTTGGGTGCCTCGGAAAAGCTTATAGAAAAGCTCACGCCGCTCTTCGAGGTGGGCGTATGCCTGCTGTAGAGATTCAATTTCAGGATGCTCTTTAAGTGTCTTCAGTAGGAGAGTGAAGAGCTCTTTTTCCATTTCCTCTTCGTATACACTAGTGTACTGGTAGAGGTTTTTGATGAGTGTCATCGCCGCAATTTGCAGAAGCTTCTGATCAGGACTCTCTTCTACGGTAAGGAGAGGAGCTAGATTGAGCTTCGTAAGGGGCTTTTTGTTAAAGACCATGCGCGGGGAGTGGTATTTCATTTCCGTGATCTCTTTGTCTTTGGGCTTATCCTTTTTTTTATTTGAGGTTTTGACTGGATGGCGGTGATAGCTAATGCGATCGAGCTCTGTGAGCAGCACGCGTTCAATGCGATGCGCCCCGCGTACTTTGATGCTTTCAAACTGCACAGCGATCGACTGGTGAAGTAGAGTGTAGGAGCAGAGGGCAAAGAGAAGAGCAAATGCGGTCACCATAGGAAGGATGTTCACTGGAACCCTCCCTTTGGGAGTTGAAAGGTGAAGAGGAGCTCTTGTTTGTCTGTCAAAGTCAGATGGAGTTTAATCTGAAGGGGGACTCTCTTTTTTTTGAGCGTGTCACTCCATTTTTTGGTCTTCAAATCGTAGAATTCCCAACGGATTTCAGAAACATTTTCAAATAACTTCTGCTCTCTCCTTTCATTAGTGGGAGAGGTGGAAGAAAGAAAAAGGCTACTCCCACTAAGTCCCAAGTCCCCCCCTAGGAGAGTGCAAAAATTTGCCTCTAGGTCATAAGGGTTGTCATAGGAAAAAGAGAGGTTATTGTCTAAGAGCTTCAGCTTGCTTTCTTTAGAAAGCGTATTGAAAATTTGCTGAAGGCGCAGCTGCAGAATCGCCTTCTCATGCGTTTTGCCATGAATCCTCTGTACCACACTGCTTTCTTTGGCGATGTGGCGGAAGGTGGTAAAAAGAGAGGAGAGCAAAATGGCTGTGAGCGAAAGCCCGATTACGAGCTCAAGAAGACTCAAGGGCCTTTTTTGCCTTTTGGCCGGACCGTCCATGGCAAAGAGTATAACTCAGAGAGGCGGCCGTGTCTATGGGAGAATGAAAAAGGTGCGCTCAGTTCGTATGGGGGTCTTATGGGGTCCCTGCACTTCGACCTTGGCAGTCATCAGTAGACACTCGCGCTCTTCTTTATCGATTTTGTGCCCTGTCCGTTTAACTGTAATTTTTCCTTTAAATGAACGTGACATATCTGGGGTAAGTCGGGCATGGAGAAGGATCTCTTTTTCACCCTCTACGGGTTCGGATATCAGCTTAATCTGGAGTTTGGCAAGTTCCTTATCGATCTCCCGTTCGAGCTCCATGACATAAAGATTAGAAACCTCTGAGCGCAGATGCTGAAGGGGATATCGGATAAAGGGGAGTGCTGAGATGCTCACAAGAGCAAAGGCGATCAGAAGCTCCAAAAGGACAAAAGGCCTTTTTAGTGGCGTTTTATATAACGGTGACATAGCGGCCGAAACTCTTTGCTTGTTTATCGCTTAAGGGGCGACCAAAAAAACGGAGTAGGATCGCCTGCAGAGCCCTTCCTTCACTTGGCGTGAAGGGGCGGATGTGAGCCCATCCTGCTCTTTTTTCAAGTGAAGGGTGATCAGCGCTTTTCCCATAGCTCTTCATCTCAAAACTAAGGCCAGAAGTCGCTTTTTGGACAGCCTGAGCAGGAGAATAGATCGTCTCATCAGCAGCATTCCAAATCACGACTTTGGTTTTGATCTTTTCCAAGGCTGAAGAGACGTCAACATTGCCAGTAGCACGCAGTACCCAATAAGCGAGGTAGCAGGTGACACCTTCTAGCCCGCAGGGAAGTTGTCCTCTTTGCGAGATGAGCTCCTTGATTGTAGAGGCAAATGAGTGGTAGGAGTTCCAGTTTATCAGCTTAATCTCAGCATCTGGAAAAGCTTCTTGGGCAAGGCCGGCTCCTAGAGTTGCCACGGCACCTCCCATAGAGTGACCCATGAAGACAATCTGATCTGGAGAAAAGCCCCTTTTAATGAGATAGTCAAAGGCGGTCCAGCCATCTAGAGCTAGCCCGGCCTCATCTGCAAAGGGATTGTCATGAGTATGCCACCTGGAGTTGACCATTAAGACCGAAGCTCCCGTTTCCTCAATGTGGGGGTCGCTGCCATGTTGTGTGCCGCGTTGCCACTTGCCATAGAGGCCGGGAAAATAGATGATGGCCATCTCGTCAGATCTAGGGAAAAAGGCAGCATCGAGCAGCACGCCCGTGGGAGTTTTTAGGGGTACCCTATGACCCTTCTTATCCTCAAGCAACGTTGTCCCACATTCTTGATTCCACTCGGTGGTCTCCCCGCGATTGTTGAGGTAGGGTGTCAGTACCTTTATGGCGCACTGTCTCAGCGCCCAAAGGGCAAGCCGCGCCAAACCAATAGGGAAAACGATCACGCTAAAAATGTCCCATGCAATCCGGGCAACCTTTTTCCAGGTAGGCTCAAGCTGAGGATCTAGGGGCCCTGGCCACTTAGCCTGATAAAAATGACTTTCTACCTTTACACCATCCATGGGGAACAATTATACCATAAATAGTAGTTGGTTTACAGCTCTTTGCAGCCATCGCACTGAAGCATTTAGTGCGATAGGTTCGGAATTGACTAGATTCTCCCTGTAGGGTAGCATGAAAAGTCACTTTTATTGATAAGAAAGATATGCAGACAAAAGGACGCGCCCTTTTCAACCTACTAAGGATGAACTGGGTAGAAGACTCACAGCTCTCAGTAGAACCCTGGCAGGTGGAAAACTACCGCACGCTTCCGCTCGAAAAACTTTTTGAGATGGCTGGCGAGCTAAATATTTCTCTTGATAAGGATCGCTTTGTTCACTATGCGACCAGCTGCGAATCACCAGAAGAGTTAACAGAGGCGCTATGGCTTGGGGGGGAGGATCCTTCAGAGCATGATAGAATTTATTTGATCGTCTTTGAGCTTTGGAGGCGCCTGCAGCCGGAAAAGCAGTCGCTCTCTCTATTCTGCGATGAGCTTGACTATCTGATTGATCTATATGATCGTGCGGAGCTCCCAAATGATGAGCCTCTGCAGACAGCACTTTCTGAACTAGCTCGGATCCTTGATGAGAGCGTAGATCGAGGGCAACCTCCTAAAGAGGTCTTTCAGGCGCTCTCGGAATATTGTGCGCATGACCTGGAAGCTTTTATTTATGACCTAGCCGCTTCCCAGATTGACCTTGGAAATAACATCCTCGCATCAGAACTGGTTGATGGATTTTTCGCTTACGTTGAAGATAACAAATGGTTTGAGTTTCTCCATGCGCGTTTAATGTTTGATGCAGATGAAGAGGAAGCTCATTTCATGATTGATCGCCTCATGGAGCGTTTGCAAGAAGAGCCCGATTTCGAGCTGCTTTTAGAAATCGCCCGTTTTATGGCTTCAAAGGGATCACGAGACCACTTTTTCCGTGCAGCCCTTGATGCTAAGCCCTATCTTCAAGTGGAAGAGGATTTCCAGGAATTACTTGCGCTATCCTGTGAGTTTTTGCCCTTCTTTGATCAAGATGAGATGCATGAAGTGTTTACTGACATGCTTAAGCGCCGAGCGAGTGCACCCCTTGAAAAAGAGCTAAGACCTGGTGACCGCGACCTTTCCACCTACTTCTCCCAAATGAAGAGCGTTGCTCAATAAAGCATGCCATGTGCTGCACCTCTGTACCGGACAAAAATTGAATTCAATAGACGACTGCGGCTGTGACAAACCTCTTCTCCTTTCTCGGCCATAGCACTTTGGCCATGACCTGCGAAGTTCGAAGAGCTTTGACTTTGCCTCGCTTTTTCTCTTGAATCTTTTTTGTCCGGTACAGAGGTGCTGCTCACAAATCGGCAATATTAATGATGCGGTAAAAATAGCGGCTGCTCAATAGAGCATCGGAGATAGGGCCTAAATGGATCAGAACAGGGGAGATTCCGAAGCCTTTTGGAATGGCAAGAGAGGCTATTTTGGTTTTCATTACATCGATCACTTCAAGACCCAATTCGCCCCGGCGCATTTTGACTTCACAGGCAAAAAAAGTATTTGACCGCGTTTGAATTAGATAATCGATTTGGCATCCCTTTTTTCGTCCCGAGGCTTTTTGTAAATAGGGATTATCAATAACGATATCTTGAGCGTAAATTCCGAGTGGCTGATAGAGAAGAGGTCTATTTTTCAGCAGTAGGTTTTCGAGTTGAAAGCCCAGCATGGGCTCCCATCCCGGCAAACTGGAAAGAGGAACTTCTAAAAAGGATCCCTGTTCAATTTTTGTAAGGTTGGGCTCGATGTAATGGATGTAAAAGCGAAGGTAGTTATCGGAAAGGCGGTGTAGCGTCAATTTTCCCCGCTTGCCTGTTTTTAAAGACCAATCGGGATGTTTGCTGACAAACCCACAGATTTCAAGAGCCTTAAGATGGTGACTAAGAGTACCACTTGGTGAGTAGTTCATTGCCTTTTGCAGAGTGATCCGATCTTTCATGCCTCTGCCTAATAGTGTAATAAGCTGCTTATAGATCTCTCCTCTTGAGCTAAAGAGATCATTGAAAATCCGATCGAATTCATGAACCAAAAGGCCATTTTTTTCAAAACAAAGACGTTTAATATTTTCATCGGCACTTTGATGGGGCTGAATTTGCTCGAGATACCAGGGCACTCCGCCAGTTACGCTTAGAACCTTGAAAAAATCGAGATCCGATCCCTTGAAGCCTTGAAGAGTCAATAGTTTTTTGCATTGTGGAATCGACAGCTCACTCAGCTCCAGGTAGAGAGAAACCCGTCCAAAGAAAGCTGTGCTGTTGATGATGTTTTTATCGATCCAGGTCGAAATGGATCCGCATAAAATAAGAATGATGGATGGATGGTTTTGCAAGACAAGATCCCACCAGACTTTCAATTTGGAGATAAAGGTTGGATCTTTTGAAGCCATCCATGAAATCTCATCAAAGAGAATGACGGTAGGTTTTTTTGTAAGATGTCTTGACAAATGTGCAAAGGCGTCACTCCAGTCAGTAAAGGTAAAAGGGGGGAGATGAAATATAGTCATCAGTTCGCGTGCAAAGGCGTCGCGCTGATCCTGGGCCGTCACTCCCTTAACTGGAGCCAGTCCGCTGAAGGGTAAGAAAATCTTATCTTTTGCGAATTCCTCCGCAAGCCGACTTTTCCCTATCCGACGACGTCCCTTAATAACAGTGAGACAGGCCCGACCTGATGTGGATAGGTCCTCCAATCTCTGTAACTCGTTATCTCTTCCGACGAAAGGCTTCATATAGACTATATTAAATGAGCAGGATGTTGACGTCGATTCATTATGCCTAAAACTGACATTTGTCGATTTTGAGCATAATGAATTTTTAATGCGCTGGATCTAAGGGGGATATGAGACCTCAATTTGTCATAAATTGGCAATTTCGAGCGGAGCGAAGTTTAAATAATCGGCAGAAGTGAAGAGGTAGCGCACACCGCGTGCCTCCCCAAAAGGAAGAGATCCCTCTTTGACGTTATGTAAATGGCCAAAGACGCAGATGTCGATCTTGAATTCTTCTAGAATTTTTGAGGCTCGACTGGGGTCAAGGGCTTTGCCAATAGGGGGGTAATGGGTGAGGGCAATACGGAGCTTAGCTTTTGGGTCTAGGGCTGAGAGGCTAAGCCTTAGCCTTTCAAGCTCGCGCTTAAAGATACGCTCATCGTCTTCAGCTTTTTCTTCTTGGGGCGGTTTGGGCCTCGCGCGTGGGTTCTCTTGGAAGTGGATCACATCATTAAAAGAGTATTCGGGAGTGTCCCAAAGGCGAGCTCCTCCGATGGCGA
>SDBV01007282.1_pt1 | contig 15157 bp, 10 predicted proteins | sample 2277081 | NCBI WGS metagenome assembly SDBV01 (sample SAMN10402039, study PRJNA504765) | marine sediment metagenome | isolation source: marine sediment core GS10_PC15, 223 cmbsf | place: Arctic Ocean: Southern Knipovich Ridge | collected 2010
GTAGCCGTGCTTCTCGTCGGGATACATCACGAGCTTCACCGTTCCACCCAGACCCTTCACCGCGTGGAACATCCGCTGCGACTGGATCGGGAACGTCCCCGAGTTCGTGTCCTCTTCTCCGTGGAGCATGAGGAGCGGCTCGTTGATCTCCTCGGCGTGCATGAAGGGTGACATGGCGAAGTAGACCTCCGGCGCCTCCCAGAAGGTTCGACGCTCGTTCTGAAAACCGAACGGAGTCAACGAGCGGTTATAGGCGCCGCTGCGAGCGATGCCCGCCCTGAAGATATCGGAGTGGACCAAGAGATTCGCCGTCATGAAGGCGCCGTAGGAGTGTCCGCCGATGCCGACTTTGTGGCGGTCGGTCACGCCGAGGGCGACCAGCTCGTCGACCGCGGCCTGAGCGTTCATCACCAGCTGTTCGACGAACGAGTCGTTGGGCTTGGCATCGCCTTCGCCGACGACTGGCATCGATGCGTTATCGAGGACGATGTAGCCCTGAGTCAGGAAGAAGAGATGCGAGTACCCCCTGAAGAAGGTGAAGCGATTTTCGGATCCGCGCACCTGGCTTCCAGCGCTCGCTGACCTGAACTCTCGCGGATAGGCCCAAACCACCGCGGGGAGCGGGCGATCCTCCTCATAGCCCGGCGGAAGGTAGAGCGTCCCCGACAGCTCGACGCCATCGGCTCGGGTGTACTTGATCCTCTTCTTCTCGATCCCGGTGAGCTGGGGAGCGGGATCTTGATAGTGCGTGAGCGCGGTCTCGCTGTCCGCCCTCAGGTGGCGCACGAAATAATTGGGTGGTTCACGCTTGGACTCGCGCCGAGTGAGGAGCTTCAAACCTTCTTGATCGAGCAGCTCGACGACGGACTCGTAGTACGGATCCTCGGCCTGCCAGAGACGCTGGCTAACCCCCGTCGCGACATCGTAGCTGTCGATGAACGGGTGATCGCCTTCGGGCGATGCCCCCCGCCCCGTCAGAAAGATCGTCTTGGCTTCGCTCCCCATGCGTAGCACGAACTGGCCGGCTCGATCGATGCCCATCACCGGATTCCCCGGATCGCCGTAAGCATCTTCGCTGCTGCGATCCCAGATGACGCGCGTCTCTCCAGGTCGAGCGGGCTGCACGATGACGGTTTTCGTAGCCCGGGTAGGGCGATCCCACGTGCGAGCCAGGGCGAAGCTTCCGTCCGGCGACCAGCGGACCTGGTAAGCTCGAAGCTCGGTGCGCGCGAATTCGGCAGCCTCACCAGAGTAGGGCGAAGCGAGCATCATCAGCCGGTCTCGGTGCTCGACCTCGGCTTTGGGATCTCCTCCATCCAGTGCTTCCGTCCAAACGAGAGCTCCATCCTGGCCCGGAAGCCAGCGGATCGATCTCGGGCCCTCGGCCACGCCGCCGATGGGGACGCCGTCGGCTAGACGAAGCGATGCGATGCTCGCCAGGATCTCTCCCTTCATGTTCCAGACTTCGACCTCGTGCGGAAAGCGAGAGAAGGGTACGAGATAGGAGTAGGGGCGCTCGATGCGTGAAACGAGCAAGCTCTTTCCGTCCGGGGACACGGACCAACCGCGAAAGATCCCCGGGCTCCCGATGGCCGATCGATCGCCATCCAGCTCGATGAGCGTCAACTGAGCGGTGAAGTAGTGGTCGAATAGCTGCTGATCGAACGGGCTCTTCAATAGGTTCTGATAGGTCCTCACAGGGGCGCGCCTGCCGCTGGCCTCCTGGATCGTTGGCCCCACCGGCACGCGCGGTCGCTCGGGCACCGCTGCCCTGTCGCTGGGGATGAGCTCGCAGATGACGCCCTCCGAATCGGGTAGCCAGCTACAGGCTGTGCCGGTAACCGCTACGAGCTCGGGTCCCGTCAGGCGGCGGGCGCGCCGAGAGTCTACCGCCACGACCCAGAGCTCGACGCCGTCAGCGGTCGTGCTGGTGAACGCGAAATGTTCTCCGTCGGGTGCCCAGAAAGGGCTTGTCAGCTGAACTGCCGCCGGCAGCTCGATGGTCCATTCGCGGGCGTCGGCCAGCCGGATGAGGCGGAGGCCGCTGCCTAGAGGCGGCTGGTCGTCGCCGCTCGTCCGCGGATTGAATCGGACGCCCGCTAGACCGATGGCAGGGTCGGCAAGCTGTGCGATCGATGGATAGGCTCGACGATCGAGCAGCGTCATCCACTCTCCGTCGGGGCTGACCTCGACGCTGGGCGGCGGCGGCGCATCGACGATGGCGACCACATCCGGAGGCGGAGTGCGGTAGGGCTCCTGCGAACGGCCGGGACCGACGATGACGAGAAGAAAGAGACCGACGGCGACCAGCGTGCGAGCGACGGAATTCACGATGCCCCTCCTATCGATTTACCGGGCAGGCGACTCTCTGACTGAGGCTCGCCTAATCTCGCGGCGCCGTTCCCAGCCCGCAACCACACGTGCCGGCAGCCGGCTCTCCCCCGGGCTACGAGGGACCTTACTCGCAGCTCCGCGAGTAAGGAAGGGGGATGGCGGCTCAGCCCGGAGTCGCCGGGGCGCGTATATGGCGCGCTCAAAAGCGGGGGGAGCAGTGATCTTCCAGTCGATTTCAAATCCAGTCAATAGGCGCCACGGCTTCAGCCTCGTCGAGCTCATGACGACGCTGGCGCTCGTGGCCATCCTGATAGTCATCGCCACGAATCAAGTCATGGGCGCGAAAAACACCGCCTACCTCGCCGTGATGAGGGCCGACCTGCACGCCCTGGTTCGGGCTCAAGAAGTCTACCATGCGACGACCGATGGCTGGTTTGGGAACGACCCGAACGGCGGCGCGGACGGTACGTACACACAGAAAGAGGGGCGGCTCGACTTCACGCCCAGTCCGAACGTGACCATCCAGATACGCGCCGACGCCGATGGTTGGTCCGCGCGGGCCGAGCACGCCAACAGAGCGTCAGATAGATTCTTCTGCGCGATCTACGTGGGCGATATCAATGCGTTCGCCCCAGCCACTGACGAGGGAGTGGTAACCTGCGAGCCGAAAAGGAAGAAAAAGAAGAAGAAGAAGAGCGCCTAACCGCCTCGCTTGTCTCATTCCGCCCAATTGCTTACTCTGCCTCGCATACGACAGCCGTATCCTTCAGCCGTCCGGGTCTAAGTTTCCGTTATACACCCGGGTCGGGCGGCATTGCCCACCCCTTCGTCACGAGGAGAGCATCATGACACGCACACGCGCCAAGTCGTCTTGGGCGTTACCCGCCGTGCTGTTGTTGGCGCTCGGTCTGATCGCCGGTCGGAGCGCAACGGTGGCGAACCCAGCCGGAAGTTCTCAGTCCAAGCTGCACGAAGTGGAGATCAAAGTCGATTTCGAGACCGGCCGAGTCTGGGTGGAACCGGATACGCTGCGCGTCGCGCGCGGAGACCGCATCAGTTTCAACAGCGATGCCGCCGACTGGTCAGTTCACTTCAACCGCAACACACCTTTCGCTGATGCGAATGCTGAAGATATGCGTGAGATTCGCGGCATGCGCGCCGGTCCAACGCAGCTGCCTGTTAGGGGCAACGTGGAGGATGGAATCTACGTCTACTTCGTCAACGTTTACCTGCAGGACAGAACTGAGTCCATCGACCCGGTGATCATCGTGGGACCGGGGGACTAAGAGCCGACCAGCGCCTGGAAGCGAGGATCGTCCCAGAGCTCGCGGAACGTCCAGTCGGAAGCGATATACTCTTTTCTTTGGGGGATCGCCTCGAGGAAGCCGGAGAGCAGCTTCAGCGCTTCGTCGCGCTCGCCTTGCAGCAGCCGCACACTGGCGGCGTAATAGTCGATCCACGGATCGCCGCCCGCCGCAGCGCGAACTCGCTCGAGCACCGCGGTTGCACTGTCCGTTAGTCCTGCGCGGGCCAGCACGGCACCGACCCAGATGTCAGTGAACAACCTCAGCTGTTCACGCTGCTCTGGTACCGCGAGGTACAGGTTCGTGTCGGCGAGCGCCCACGCCCGCTCAACGTCCGGTTCTGGGCCTTCGGAAAGCGTGAGCACGAAGAGAGAGCAGGAGACGAAGTAGTCTTTCTCCGGAAAGCGACGGTGACCTTCCTCGCACCAGCGCGCCGCTTCTTCCATCTCCATCAACTCTTGGGAACTCTCGTAGAGGCGCCAAAGCACTACATCCGCTTCCCTGAGAAACGGATCAGCCTCGAGGGCGCGTTCGGCGTCTCGCTTGGCCTCGACGAACCGCGTGTCCAGTTGGTGCAGGCTGCTGAGCGTGTTCCAAGCGTGGGCCCGCAGCGGATCGGCCCGGACCGCCGCCAGAAGATCTTGTTCCGCCGCGCTTCGCAGGGCATCTGCGTCGTTCGCTTCCGAGTCCCGTGAAAACTTGAAAAGCACGGATCCTCTGAGCTCCAGGGCGGCGGGATCGCCGGGCTTCAGCACCAGCGCCCGCTCCGCGTGGGCCAAGGCCTCCTCGGCCGCTTCCCTGTCGAAGTCATCCTTCATGAAGCTGGTGAGAGTAGCACGCTCCAACGCTACCCAGCCCCTCAGCACGACTGGCTCGACCCAGTTCGGATCCAGCGATCCGGCTTCGGCGAGCGTTGCATCGGTTCGGCGGAGCTCGCGCTCGGCGGCTTCACTTTCGCCGGCCGCCTGCAGCAACTGGGCCTCGGCTCTCTGCTGTTCGGCATCGGCGAGCAGCTCCAGGGCATCGGCGCTGCGGGTGCCGGCCCGTCGCTCACGCAGGCGAATCTCCACTCCCAGGCGCCGACGTAGCAGATGGGCCACCCGCTTGGCCATGTCAGAACGCAACTCCAGCCAGTCCTCGATGTCACCGTCCAGCGTGAAGCTCTCGAGGCTCGTCTGAGTCGCCGGATCGATCAAAGTCACGCTAAGGACGAGTCGGTCCCTGCTGCCGGAGACGCTCCCTTCGACGAGCGTGCCGATCCGCAGGGCATCCGCGATGCTGTCGAGCGCGATGGCCATCCCGCGGTAGAGCTTCACCCCGCTGCGGGGGATGACGTCGAGCGCCTTGACCTGAGTCAATTCATCGATGAGGGCGCCGGTGAACGCGTTGGCGAGATGGCCTAGAGTCTGGGCTTCGCTATCGTCATCAAAGTAGAGAACCGCGATACGGGTTGGCTCGAAGCCTCGACCTGCGGACGCCGCGGCGATACCCGATCTGGCACCGGCCGTGGATCCGGCGGAGAGGTCTCTGCCCGACATCATCATGGCGATGAGAATGGCCGCTACGACCAGATTCGCCGGTATGCCGATCTTCTCCAGCCGGGTCCAGCCCTGGCCACCTTTCGCGCCATGGAAGTAGGCGAGCAAGAGGACAGTTGGTATCATGGAGGCCCAGATGACGAGACTCAGATCGATCAAGTACGCAGAGACGTTGTAGCGTTCGACCAACCAATTGACGAACTCGAGCACTCCCCATCCGGCGGCGAGGTATATGCCGACGATCTGAGGAACGCGCCGTTTGAAAAGGTCGTGAATGAAACTGGAAGTGGGCACGAGGTCCAGCCTCTTCTGGTTGTTCACTCTCCCGGGCAAAGCACGGAGTGCAGCGACCAAGAGTCGGGGCTATGGGGCGCTAGGGTAATATAAGCGGGGTGCGCTAAGAGTAGGAAGGGCGCGTAGCCGGGCTTGCCCAAGGCTCGTTCGTTAACATAGGAGGGCTCCATTCACGTCTGGCAGAGGAGATAGATAGCCTTGTCCATCCCGGGAACGCATCGCCTGGCGCCGCTGCTGCTGCCGATCCTTCTGAGCTGTGATTCTGCCTCTGAACCCGAAGAATCCGCCGGGCTCGCACCCGCACCCCGGGTCCTGGCGGTGGCGCCCAAGCCGCAGAGCTTCGCGGCAGCGGATGCGGAGATCATCATCCGTTTTGATGGGCCGATCGTCATCGATAGCGCGGCGGCACCGGGGCTGAGCGTGTTCGGCCGTTGGTCCGGTGTGGCGCCAGGGACGCTCACCCTGAGCCCCGACGAAACCGAGCTGATATTCAAGCCGTCGCGCCCGCTCGCCGCGGGCGAATGGGTGACGGTCTCTCTAGCCAATGGCGCCGCAGCCTACAGCTGGAACTACTGGGTCGAATCGGCTCCGGCTTCGCTGGATTTGCTAGCCGTGGGCGGCGTCGGCGTTCGCCGCAGCGGTGAAGGCTGGGTTCAATCGTACGGCGCCTACGCGGGCGACTTCGACGGTGATGGTTTTTCCGATCTGATGATACCGAACGAGCGAGCGAACGATGTGCGTGTATTCCTGAACACGGGAAGCGGAGCTTATGACAGCATGACCGTCTACCCGATCCCGGGTGGTGCAGTGCCAAGCACCAACGAGGGAGCGGATTTCAACGCTGACGGCATCATCGATTTTGCCGTGGGCAACTCCGGCAACAACCTGGTGAGCGTATTCTTGGGGAACGGGGATGGCAGCTTTCGGCACGATGCCAACTATCCTGCCGACAAAGGCGTACGCGGCCTCTGCGTGCTCGACATGGATGGCGATGGATTCACCGACATCTTCACGACCAACCGCGACGCCCCAGGTTCAGGCAACATTACCGGCCTGCGAAACCAAAACGGTTCCGGCTTCAGGATGACATTGATGAGAACCGATGCGGGGGACGGCGAGACGGCTTGTGCCGCGGCTGATGCTGATGGTGACGGCATCAGCGATATCTTCATCGGCTCTTTAGAAAGTGGTGAGGTGACTCTGCTACTGGGTGATGGCGCCGGCCGTTACGAGGAAAGCGCTCGGGTCTCAGTGGGTGGCGGCCCCTGGATGCTGGCAGTCGGTGACGTGAACGGGGATGGCGACGTTGACGTGGTTTCGGCCAACCTGACTCGCAGCACCTTCACCGTCGCGCTCGGCGATGGTGAAGGAGGGTTGAGCTTCGCCCAGGTCTATCCGGTGGGCGATACACCGGTGGCGATCGATCTGGGCGACCTGGACGGCGACGGCGATCTAGACGTGGTGACCAGCAACTTCGGTTCCGCCACCTGGACCCTGTACGAGAACGCCGGTGACGGGACTTTCATCAACCCGCGAACCCTCCAGGCCAGCTCCGCTGGATCGTGCGCGATCCTGCACGATCGCGACAACGACGGTGATCTCGATATGACGGGTATCGACGAGAAAGATGACCTCGTTTTCTTGTTCTTGAACTCATAAACCCTCCGGGGGCCTTTCCTCCTTGCTTCCGCGGCCCAATTATATGCGTTGACGGCGTACGACTCGTTGCCGTCTTGCCTCTGTCTGAGTGTTTAGGGCTTGAGCCAAGATGAATAATCGCCCCTGGCACGCGTTCTACGAGGACGGTATCCCGGCCTCGATAGCCTACGAAGAGCTGACCATCCCGGGCATCCTTGAACGGGCCGCGGTACGCTATGGGGACAGACCGGCTCTGATCTTCATGAACCGGCGACTCACCTACACGCAGCTCAAAGACGAAGTGGACCGCCTCGCCACGGCCCTCGCCCGACTGGGCGTCCAGCCCGGCGACCGCGTGGCCGTCGATCTACCGAACCTTCCGCAAACGGTGATCTCGTATCTAGCGATCCTGCGGCTGGGGGCGGTCGCGGTGATGACGAATCCGCTCTATACAGCGCGTGAGATCGAGCACCAGTGGAACGATGCCGGCTGCACGCTAGCCATCGTGCTGGACGTTCTCTACGAACGCAAGATCATGGAGATACGCCCACGGCTGCGTGTAGAGCACTACATCATAGCATCGATACCCGAGTACCTGCGCTTCCCGCTCAATCTGCTCGCCCCGATCAAGTTGAAGAGACAGGATCCTCCGCTGATCGCGAAGGTGGCGGCCGGTCCGCAGGTACACCATTTCCGCCGCTTGATCCACAGCACGCCGGCGAGTCCGCCGGAAGTGGAGATCGATCCGGACTCGATCGCGATGCTCCAATACACCGGCGGGACAACGGGCGTGTCGAAAGGAGCGATGCTGACCCATCGCAACATGACATCGAACACGCAGCAGCTTGCACTCTGGACGACGAACGTGGAGCCTGGCCAGGAAGTCTGGCTGGCCGTGCTCCCGTATTTTCACATCTACGGCCTGCAGGTGGTGCTGCTGCTGCCTTTCTACATCGGGAGCGCGCTGGTCATCATGCCCAATCCACGCGATGTCGACGGCATCATCAGAAACATCGAGAAGCATCGCGTCACGCTGTTTCCGGGCGTCCCGGCGATATACAACTCGATCAACCAGAAGCCTGGTATCGAGAACGCCGACCTCTCCAGCGTGAAGATCTGCAACTCGGGTTCGGCCCCGTTGCCGGTCGAGGTTCTGGAACGCTTCGAGGAACTGACCGGGGCAATGATAGTGGAAGGTTACGGGTTGACGGAGACTTCACCGGTCACCCACTCCAACCCCTGCTTCGGCATGCGCAAGGTTGGCAGTATCGGTGTCCCGCTTCCCGACACGGATTGCCGTATCGTGGATATCGAAGATGGGGTGACCGACGTCGAGCCCGGCCAGGAGGGCGAGCTGCTCCTGAAGGGGCCGCAGGTGTTTAAGGGTTATTGGGAGCAGGAGGAGGCCACTGCAGCTGCGATTCGTGATGGTTGGTTCTACACCGGCGACCTGGCCACGATGGACGAGGATGGCTACTTCCGCATCGTGGGTCGCAAGAAAGACATGATCCTCGCGAGTGGATACAACATCTATCCGGACGAGATCGATCGCGTCCTGATGGCCCATCCCGACGTCCTGGAGAGCGCCACGATCGGAGTTCCTGACGAGAGGCGCGGGGAGACCGTGAAATCTTTCGTGGTGCTGCATCCTGGTAGAGAGACCAGCGCAGATGAGCTGATCGCCTACTGCAGGGAGAACCTCGCCGCCTACAAGATCCCCCGCGCGATCGAGTTTAGAGACAGTTTGCCCAAGAGCACCGTGCTCAAGGTGCTGCGGCGCGAGCTGAGAGCGGAAGAGCTGGCTCGATCGGGATCGGCCCCAAAATGAACTTCCGCTTTCTGTCGCTGCGTACGCTGGCGGAGCGAGCCTGGCAGACTTTCGCCAGGTTCCCACTTCCCATTCTTGCCGCGTTCGTAGCGGCGACGGCTGCCACGCTCGCCGTCGAGGACATCGTAAACGAAGACGCTCTCATCGCCATAGTCCTGACCGCGAGCCTCGGGATCCCTCTGTTCATCGCGCTACGTCTGCTGGCCGAGAGTCGGGCCTGGCCGCTCTCTAAGCGAGTCGCGGCCGATGGGATCGGGGTTCTGGCGCTCCTCGCCTACTACATCATTCTGCCGGCCGAGCTCCGGAGCGATGATTACTTCCGCTTCTTCGTGCTGGACTCTGCTGCACTCCTCTGCGTAGCCTTCGTTCCATTCGTCGGGCTCAGCCGTCAAGAGAACGGCTTCTGGCAACACAACAGGATATTCTTCCTTCGCTTCTCGACCGCGGTGCTCTACTCGACGGTTCTCTTCGTCGGTCTGGCGCTGGCGATCGCCGCAAGCGAGGCCCTGCTCGGGTTCGATGTGGACGAAAGCACTTACTTCGAGCTCTGGTTATGGATCGCCTTCGCGTACAACACATGGTTCTTCCTCGCTGGCGTTCCCGAAGATGTAAAGGCGCTGGAGGCTGTTCGGGAGTACCCGCGCGGGCTAAAGATATTCACCCAATATGTACTGATTCCGCTGGTGGCGGTTTACGTACTGATTCTTTACGCCTACCTGGCGAAGATCATCGTCCAATGGGAGCTGCCGAAAGGATGGGTAGGGTATCCGATCATCGGCGTGTCGGTGGCGGGCATGTTGACGCTGCTTCTCATGCACCCCGTCCGCGAAACGGCGGAGAACGCGTGGGTCAACGTTTATGGGCGATTCTTCTACCTCGCGCTCTACCCGTTAGTTGGCCTGATCGCCGTAGCAATCGCAACTCGGATCGGAGACTACGGAATCACCGAGCAGCGGTATCTAATCGTCGCCCTGATGCTCTGGCTTTTCGCCATGGCAACGTTCTACACCGTTCGCAGTCGCGGCAGCATCAGAGTGATCCCCATCTCACTCTGCGCCGTGCTCGTACTCACGGCATTCGGGCCCTGGGGCGCCATCGCCACATCACGGCGCAGCCAGTTGGGCCGGCTGCGCCAGCTCCTGGTCACGACGGAAGTGATGCGGGATGGAAAGCTCAGCGAAGAGCGGAAAGTGATCGGTTTCGAGGAGCAGAAGCAGATCAGTAACATCGCCCAGTATCTTCATGATGTTCACGGGCTCTCAGCGATCGGCGGGTGGTACGCTGCCCAGGAAGAAGCGGCTGATACGCTGACGCCGCAGCTGGCGCTCGAGAAGATGGGGCTGGAGTACATCTCGCGTTGGCAGCGGTCTCCCAGCGAATCCTTCTCGCTATTCCTGGAGCTGCCGGCCACGCTCCTGATCGAAGACTTCGACGTCATGTACACGCTGTCGGAGTCCTTCCCTGATGAATCCGCTCAACTCGACGCGACCTTCGGTGACGGCTGGCGCCTCAGACTCGATGGGATGAGGCTCCGTATCTGGCTCGATTCCGACTCGTTGAATGCCCTGACCCTGGATCTGGCCCCCTGGATTTTGGAACTGAGGCGAAAATATGCGGTTGGCTCCGGGGTTCCGGAAGCTGCAGACGCGATTCGCGATGCGCAGAACGAGCGCTACCGGGCCGAGATCCACTTGACGCGCCTGCAGACGTCGGGCGAGAGTGAGGACCTGCGGCTCACCCAACTGAACGCTCACATCCTGCTTGGACTCCGTGAACGGTGACCCGGCTTACTGAGCGTCACTCTCTTCCAGCGACCTGTATCACTCCTTCCGGGCTGTCCTCCTCGACCGTAGCGGTCACCTCGGCACACTGCTCCGGCGCGTAGAGCTGCCACCAGTCCCGGGCCTCGACGCTGCTCCATCCCTGATCGGGCACGCAGGCCGCGAGCCTCTCTGAAAGCTCGCCCGTTGTATGGGGCCGGTCGGCGGGATCCTTCTCGAGGCATTCGAGGATGAGAGCTTCGAGCGGCGGTGGGATGTCGATCTCGGTCCGCCGGGACGGTGGAACGGGCGCGGCCCGCACGTGTTCAACGATGATCGCCATCGGGGTCTCGGCGCTGAACACATGCTGGCCCGTGAGTAGCCAATAAGCGACGCAGCCGACGGCATAGATGTCGGCGCGTCCATCTACATCGGACTTCTCCAGGGCGAGTTCCGGCGCCATGAAGGCGGGCGTTCCAGTCGCCACACCCTCGGCCGTGAGTTGCGCATCTTTTTCGAGCCCATGAATCGACTTCACGAGCCCGAAGTCCAGCACCTTGATGAAATCGTAATCGGGTCCGAGCCGGCAGGTGAAGATGTTCGCTGGCTTGATGTCGCGATGAATCATCTGGCGCTCATGCGCCTCGCCCAAGGAATGGCATGCCTGGCGCAGCAGGAAGACGGCGCGTGCCGCCGACACTGGGCCGAAACGCTCCACGAGACGGTCGAGGCTCAGGCCGTTTAGCAGTTCCATCACATAGAAGAACGCCCCCTCATCCGTCACGCCGAAATCGTAGATGTCCACGGTATGTGTGGAGCGAAGAGCGGCTGTGGCCCGCGCTTCCCGCTCGAAGCGCGTTACCGCGTTCTTGTGGCTCGCCTCGTTTGCCCCCAGGAGCTCGGGCTTGATCAGCTTGATCGCCGCAGGCCGAGCCAGCATGAGATGTCGCGCCGACCAGACCTCGCCCATCCCACCTTCGCCAAGTTTTTCCACCAGCTCGTAGCTCCCGATCTCGCGAGCGCGCTTGAGGCGCATGCCATACTTGAACACGACGCGGGAGATGACGTAGGCGAGGAGGGCGCACAGGTAGGTGGTGAAGACGAAATAGAGGATGGGAACCGAGAGGGGCAAAGTTGGGTCGAGTCGTCCGCCGGCCGCGGCCAGCGCCACCACCAGGGGCGCGGTAGAGGCGGCGGCCAGCGAAGCACCGAGCACTTTCCCTGGTGTATTGGGCGCCAGCAGAGGGAAGATGATGATCCAGACGCACTCCCAGGGAATCCCCATATAGATCTCGGAGATCGTCTCCGCGGTAAGGTTGGGGAAGGGGTCCCAAAAATTCGCCATCGAGATGCCGAACGCCCCCACCACTTCGAAGATGAGGCCGAGATCGAGCAGGCGTTGGGGATCTACTTGCGATCGCTGCGCCAGGATGAAGACCCCAATCCCGACGGCGATCGAGACCACTGCAGCTGCCGATTCGATCCGCAAGAAGGGCTCGCCCAGCGGGTGCTCCATCGTCAGATAGGGGCCAAAGTAGGCGAACAGGTACGTTCCGGCGTAGATGAGGCCGGCCCAGCCGAGACGCTTGGAGGCTTCCCTGAGGATATCCGGGGGCAGCGAGTGCGCAGAAGATATGACCGCTTCGCCAGAGGCCGGCGTTTCACTCGCCTTGCAGAGAAAGATAGAATCGCCCATGGCTGATCTACGGTGCGGTCAGTTCGTCGGCCGGGACTGCCGGGAGAACCCGGGGCACCATCGGGGTCGTTGAAATGCGCGCGCCCTTCCGTTTGGAAGGGCGCGCGATCTTAGGATCAGGAGCTCGGGATCATAAGGTGAGCCGTGGGAGTGCCTGGCGCCATCAACCAGATCTTCTCCCGTGACGGCTCGGCCGAAATCCCCAAAGATTCTACGGTAGCGTAGGGCACGTAGAGGACCTGCCGCCTGCTCGCGCCTGTAACTTCCCCGGTCGCCGCATCGTAGCTCACTGCAGACCCGGTCATCACATAGAGCGCCATCGGATGTCGCGGCATCTCGAGATCACCCGATTCGATCTCGGCAAGGCGCATCCGCTGCCGTTCGTCCCTTTCCTTCCCCTCGGCGCGGAGCTGGCGGCCCCGAGCCATGAAGGGTTCGAGACCTTTCTGATAACAGGCAACGCTCCAGCGGTCGTCACCGGGGCGATCGGCCAGACAGACCATGATGCCGGTACCCTGCCGAAGATCCACCAGCTTCCCATCCTGGTAGCCCTTCACCGTGGCATCCGCCCGGAAGGGTTCTGGCGCCGCCATCACGGCTTCGGCGATCTGCTGTTCGGCTGATTTCTCCTGGGCGCTGGCCTCCGGCTGGCAAGCGATGAGTACGAAGGCGGCGAGGGTCAGGATTCTCGGCATCTGGTCTCCATGTTGTTCGAGTTGAATATTCGGGAATGATAGGAACAAAACCGGCGAGATGCTACGGAGGCGAGAACGCCGTCGCCGCCTTCGCCGGCCGAGCGTATCTTTCAGAGATGATTGAAGAGGACGAGAGGCTGTGAGAGTACATCTGGTGGACGGAACCTACGAGCTGTTTCGTCACTACTACGCCCTGCCCCACCACCTCAACCAACAAGGCCAGGAGGTAGCTGCGACACGCGGCGCCCTTGGCTCGATGATCTCGTTGCTCGCCAACGGCGCCACGCACATCGCGGTCGCCACCGATCATGTGATCGAATCGTTCAGGAACGATCTCTGGGTGGGATACAAGGATGGGAGCGGGATAGAGCCCGAAATTCTTTCGCAATTCGACCTGCTCGAAGCTGCGCTGCGCGCCGCGGGGATCGTCGTCTGGGCCATGGTCGACTACGAGGCCGATGATGCGCTCGGCGCCGGTGCGGCCATGGCGTCGACGGACGAGCGCGTGGAGCAAGTGCTGATCTGTACTCCCGACAAAGATCTCGCTCAATGTGTCGTCGCCGATCGCATCGTGCAGTTCGATCGCCGCAAGCGGCTCGTGATGGACGAGGGAGCCATCATCGAGAAATTCGGCATCGCGCCGGCTTCGATTCCGGATTACCTGGCTCTCGTGGGTGACAGCGCCGACGGTTACCCCGGGCTGCCGGGCTGGGGGGCGAAATCGGCGGCGACCGTTCTGGCGCGCTACCGCCACCTGGAGGAAATACCGAGCCTGGCGATCGATTGGGATGTGCAGCTGCGAGGCGCGGCCAAGCTGGCCGCGACGCTGGCCGAGCAGATGGAGCTGGCGCTCCTGTTCCGCCGCATCGCCACCCTAGCTATCGAGGCACCCGTGAGCTCGTCCGTCGATGAACTGGAGTGGGTGGAGCCGGCCGCAGAGTTTCCCGCTATCTGCGCGGAGTTGGACGCTCCGGAACTGGCCGAGCGAGCGAGACGGATTGTGGAGACACGGGCGAGTCGAGATTGAAAGGCTCGAACCACCGGCTCCGGCCTGGGCACTTTTCTAGAGCGCCCGTTCCCTATAAGCTTCGATTTCTGGCCTTATAGTCGTATCCACCCAGGAAGGACGGAATTCAGTATTGTGAGCCCTTCGCCAGTCCAAGCAGGCGACCGCCGCGGCTACATCATCCCGATCGGTGGCGCTGAATCCAAAATGAGGGCTCGGGCGATCTTGGAGCGGTTCGTCGAGCTGTGCGGCGGTCAGGAAGCCCGAATCGCCATCATCCCCACCGCCTCCGAGCTCGAGGAGATGGGTCCACGCTACGAGGCCCTATTCGAAGAGATCGGCGTACGCGGAGCCCGCTCGTTCCCGTTCGAGAGCCGCGGGGATTGCCGGCGCAAGGATTGGTTGGAGGGCCTGGAGCGAGCTGACGGCGTGTTCATGACGGGAGGCAACCAGCTTCGTCTGTCGACCACGCTCGGCGGGACCGCGGTCGCCCAGCTGTTGCGCCGCATGAGCGCGGAGGGCGTGCACATCGCGGGCACCTCGGCAGGGGCGGGTTTCATGTCGGAGCACATGATCGCCTTCGGAGAGGAAGGCTCGTCGCCGCGAGCCGATATGGTGACGCTGGCGCCGGGTCTCGGTCTGACGAACAAGATCATCGTCGACCACCACTTCCGTCAGCGTGACCGGTTCGGCCGCTTGCTCACGGCGGTCAGCTACAACCCGTTCGCAGTCGGCCTGGGTCTCGATGAAGACACGGCGGCCTTCATCGGACCAGACGACGTTCTGGAGGTGGTGGGGAGCGGTGGGATCACGATCGTCGATCCGTCGGAAATAGAGTACTCGTCCATGGATTCGGCTCATGAGCACGACGCCGTTTGCCTGGTGGGGCTGCGCGTTCACTCGCTGCTCGAGGGTTGGTCCTACGATCTCGAGAATCGCAAGCCGATCTCCGTCGCCGAGACGGCTGCACGCTGAGGTTCCGGTTTTTATGGAAGTCCTCGAACGCTCCGTCTATTTGGGCCCGAGCTTATACGCCCACTTCCCCGTTATTCGTTTCACCATCG
>SDBV01007283.1_pt1 | contig 15156 bp, 10 predicted proteins | sample 2277081 | NCBI WGS metagenome assembly SDBV01 (sample SAMN10402039, study PRJNA504765) | marine sediment metagenome | isolation source: marine sediment core GS10_PC15, 223 cmbsf | place: Arctic Ocean: Southern Knipovich Ridge | collected 2010
TCGCGTCCAGCTTCGTCCACTGCCAAGCCCACCGCCGTGCGGACGCCTGCGCTGGGTACGGAGCCCCAGCGCTACGGCCGGCCGACGAGCCGCCGGCTGCTGCGTTGATCGCTCACTGCCGTGCGCGGCTCGTGAAGGGCTGGGAGGGGTGGTCATTTTCGATCGATCGAGTATCATCAAGCCGTCCAGCGCCCTGGCGAGCACCAGCGTCCCGGACCCATATCGATTCAAGCTCATGACGCTGAGGGCCGATCGCCGGGAACCACGGTCCCAGAGGAGCGTGCATGAAGACCCGCGTTGTGATCATGGCAGCGGCGGCGGCCTTCGGGCTGTTGTTCTGGGTGATTGATGCAGCGTTTGACTACTTCTGGTTTTACGGACAGTCGTTTTGGGGCCTGTTGATCTCAGACGTTCCGGCCCACGAGATCTACGTGCGCACGACTGTGTTCTGGTTGTTCATAGTCTTCGGCGTGATGCTATCCTTGGTCGTCGCAGCCCGGGAGCGGGCGCTGGCGGCAACGCGCGCGAGCGAGGAAAGATATCAGCAGCTATTCACCGAGATGATCAGCGGGTTCGCGCTGCATCGCATCATCTGCGATGAGCAAGGCAAGCCGCGCGACTACGAGTTTCTGAGCGTGAATCCGAGCTTCGAGCGGCTCACGGGCCTGACGGCCAGCCAGGTCGTCGGCAAGACCGTGCGTGAGGTCTTGCCGGACATCGAGCCGTACTGGATCGAAACGTATGGCCGGGTGGCACTTACCGGCGAGCCGGTACGCTTCGAGCACTACTCCGCCGCGGTCGGGAAGCACTTCGAGGTGATTGCGTACCGTCCGCACGAAAGGCAGTTCGCGGCGATCTTCAATGACGTGACCGAGCGGAAGAACGCCGAGGAGCAGGCCCAGAAGCTGGAAGCCCAACTGCGGCAGTCCCAGAAGATGGAGGCCATCGGCCAGCTCGCCGGCGGAATCGCGCACGATCTGAACAATATCCTCACGGCCATTCTGGGAAACGCGGAACTAGCTCAGCAGGCGTTGAGCAATGGTCTGGCCGCCGAGGACCCCGTGCTGCAGGGGCTGGCGGAAATCGATCTGGCCGGACAGCGTGCCGCCGGGCTGGTGCGGCGTCTACTGGCGTTCAGTCGCCGGCAGGTGATCCAGCCGCAAGTGCTGAATCCCAACCGTGTGTTGGATGAGTTGGGGAAGATGCTGCAACAGTTGTTGACGGAGAACATCAAGCTCGATGTCATTCTGGAGTCGGGCGTCAAGCCGGTCCTGGTCGATCCCAATATGTTCGAGCAGGTCGTGCTGAACCTGGTGGTAAACGCGCGCGATGCGATGCCCAGCGGAGGGCATTTAACGATCGAAACGGCCACCGTGGTATTGGACGAATCGTATATTGCCGCCCACGCGGATGCCAACCCGGGCCAACATGTCCTGCTGGCTGTCAGCGACACGGGCAGCGGGATGGATTCGGCGACGCTCGAGCGGATCTTCGAGCCGTTCTTCAGCACCAAGGCCGCGGACAAGGGCACCGGGCTGGGGCTGTCCACCGTCCATGGCATCGTGAAGCAGGCGGGTGGACACGTGAACGCCTACAGCGAACCCGGACGTGGGTCGTGTTTCAAGGTGTACTTGCCGGTGGCCGAGGCGGGCGCTGTGGAAGAGGTCTGCGTGGACGCCGCGCCGGAGCCGCCGCGCGGAAGCGAGACGGTCCTCCTGTGTGAAGACGACCACGCCGTCCGTGAACTGGCACACAAGATCCTGGAGCATGCCGGCTACACGGCACTCATCGCGGAGAACGGCGGGGAAGCGCTCCGGCTGGCCGCCGAGCACGAGGGCACCCTTCATCTGCTCGTGACGGACGTCATCATGCCGGACATGAACGGCAAAGAGGTCTCGGAAGCGCTCAGCGCGCGGCGCCCGGGATTGAAGACGCTGTTCGTGTCCGGCTACACGTCGAACGTCATCGCTCACTATGGCGTGCTGGACACGGCGGTGGAGTTTCTGGAGAAACCGTTCACGCGCCGCGGTCTTTTGCAGCGGGTGCGCGATGTTCTGGATCGCCAGCCGCGCGCCCTGGAAGTGGCGGCGTCGGAATGAGCCCCGCAGTGGCCGGCGCCATCAAGACCACCTTCCAGGCCGGTGGCCCCGGGGGCTGACTTCAGGCCAGGACGCGCCCCACCGCGTCGACGATAGCGGCCGTCGTTGTGTCCGCCCCGGCTTCCTGTCCCAGTTCGATCAGGGCCCGCAGCAGCGCGCCGAAGAAGCTCGTCGAGGTCGTGATGATGCCGTCCTCCACCGTGCCCCGCAGGGTCGGATCACAACCTTCCAAAAAAAGCACCGTTCCCCCCGCGACGGCGGCCGCCCGCCACCACCCGCCGCGCGTCAGCCGTTTTCGCATGCCGTGCTCCTGTGTTGCCGAGCCATGCCGCCCACGCCGCTATCCTACCGGGTTCCCAGCCGTCCGGCCACCGTCAGCCGGGGGGCACGCGGTCGGCCTTCTCCTTCAGTTGCTCGGCCCCGTGCGGGTGGCACCGGGCGTGGGTTTCCCGCAGACGCCGGGTTTGCACGTGGGTGTAAATCTCGGTCGTGGCGATGCTGGCGTGCCCAAGCAGCTCTTGCACCACACGCAAGTTCGCCCCGCCTTCCAGCAGGTGCGTCGCGAAGCTGTGCCGTAGCGTGTGGGGGCTGACCTTGCCGGCGATCCCCAATCGGCGGGCCGCCTGCCGCACCATGCGCCAGACCGTCGTACGTTCCAACGGCCCGCCCGTCCGCGACAGGAACAACGGCAGGGTCGCCGCGACCGCTTTCGAGAGCGGAGTTTTCCATCGTCCCCGCTGTTGTCCTTTCTCCAGGAGCCGGGGCCGCAGATGTTCGAGGTAGGCCTCCAGCGCCTCCAGCGCGTAGCGGCCGATCGGGGTGACCCGCTCCTTGCGGCCTTTCCCCATGCACCGCAAGAAGCCGCCGGCCAGATTCACGTCCCCCTCGCGCAGGCCGCACAGTTCGCTGACCCGGAGTCCGCAGGCGTAGAACAGCTCCAACATGGCCCGGTCGCGCAGGGCCAGCGGGTGATCCGGGTCGGGGGACGTGACGAGTTCCACCGTCCGATCCAGATTCAACGTCTCCGGCAAGCGTTGCCAGCGTTTGGGCAGCTCCACCAGCGAGGTCAGGTCTTTCGGGATCTGTTTGGTCAGGAGCAGCCAGCGGAGCCACATCCGCAGGGCGACAACCCGCCGCGCCAGCGTCGTCTCCTTGTGACCCAGCCGGCTTTGCTCGACCAGGTAGTCTTGAACCAACTCCGCCGACAGCCGCTGCCAATCGTCCACGCCGCGCCGCCGCAGGAACGCCCCGAACCGTTCCAGGTCACGGCGATAGGCCGTGATGGTATTGGCGGCGAGGCCGAGCTCGACGTTTTGGTAGACGCGGAAGCCGTCGAGGGAGCGGCGGAAGTTCGGCGTGCAGGGCGGCTCGGGCTCTCGGCGGGCGTAGCACAGACCCGCGGGCGTGGTGTTCACGACGTATTCGCCTCCATGCGAACAGGAATGCGCGATCCTTGCTCGATAGTAACAGTCTACAACATTCGGCGCGGTTTGGCAGCCCATGTGGGCTCGGCTCGAATTGCGGTAGCCCCGTCACGGCAAAACGGCTATCTTCACCGATCGAGTTGCGAGACGGGCATTGATGTGAGTGCGACCCAGTTTTGGAGGTGGCCCCGTGCTGTATTCCCGCCGGCGCCGGAGAGCCCGCAGACGACGCATCGTATTCGGCGGCGTGGTGGTGATTGCCGCCGCCGCCGGGTGGTGGTACTGGCCGCCGGGGGCGGCAGAGGTGGAGCCGGGTCAGGGCGCCGGGGTGGTGGCCAACGAGCCGCCGCCCGCCAAGACCATCACCGCTAAGCCCTCCGGCCCTCCGGTCGAGGTGGTTCGGCCGGTGGCGGATGAACAGGTTCTCATTCCGGCCGATGCCGCACTCACCAGCGATGTCCCCACGTCGCAGCGCGCGAGCGATGAGACGCGCGCCGGCAACGCGGATATCGAGCACGCCCGGCAGCTTTACCGCGCCGGCAAGCTGATCGAAGCGCGGCAGCGGCTCAATCGCCTGCTGGGGCGCCGTCTGAGTGAAGCGGAGCAAACCGAGGTCCGAGCCTTTCTGACACGCATTGCCAACGAGACGATCTTCAGTGGCCGGCGGATCGCGAACGACCCGCTGCTGGATAGCTACACGGTGCAGCCCGGCGATCGGTTGATCAACATCGGACAGCAGTTCGAGGTGCCGCACGAGATTCTGATGACGATGAACGGCATCCGCGATGCAACCAAGATCCGCGCCGAACAGCGGCTGACGGTTCCGCGCGGCCCGTTTCACGCCAAGATCCACAGGTCCGCGTTCCGGCTGGACGTCTATCTGCAGGACGTATACGTCCGCAGCCTGCGCGTCGGGCTGGGGACGAACAACGGCACACCGCTGGGGATCTGGCGCGTCAAGGAGCGATTACCCAACCCGACGTACTATCCGCCGGCGTCCGCGACAGACAAGCGTATCATCCCGCCGGACGATCCGAACAACCCGCTCGGCGAGCACTGGATCGGGCTGGAGGGCATCGAAGGTGACGCCGTGGGACAGGAGGGCTACGGCATTCATGGGACGATCGAGCCGGATTCCGTGGGCGAGTCGGTCTCACTGGGGTGCGTGCGGATGCTCAATGCGGACGTCGCGTTCCTCTATCAGCTCCTGCTGCCCGGGCGTTCGACGGTGACCGTCCTGCCGTGAGCGAGCTGCCGACGCCGTCACCGCTGTTCAATCCGATCACCAGCAGCGAGCCGCTGTCGCCGGCGGAGGTCTTCGCCAGCCCGTTCGGTCTGATCGCATTCCTGCCGCTGGTGCCGCTGGTGGTGGTGCTGGCGCGGCGCTATCCGCGGGCGGCGTTGATCCTGGGCGGGTTGGCGTGGCTGCTGGCTACGTTGCGACCGCCGACCACGCTCGTGCTGCTGGCGGGGCTGGCGGCGGCGACCGCGTGGCTGCTGCTCCTGGCGGCGCTGCGGCGGCGCGGCGTGCTGGGCGAACGGGGGATGATCGCGCTGGTGTGGATCGGCTTGCACGCGTTGGTCATACCGCTCTGGTGGCAAGCCCAGCAGGCGTGGTATCCGTCGCGCATGGCGGCCCTGCACAATGTGGGCTTCTCGTACTTCCTGTTGCGTTTCATCGCCTGGGGGGTGCAACTCGCGAAAACGCCGGATCTGCCGCCCCGGTTGACCGAGACGATCTGTTGGTTGCTCTACCCGTCGTGCATGCGTCTTGGCCCGGTGATGTTGCGCGATCAGTTTCTGGACCGGTTCGATCGCTGGGTTTCGCGGCCGCGTCCGGCGTGGCGGGAGGGGCTGAAGCGCTTTGGGCTATTCCTCCTTGGCGGCGCAGGTCTGGGCGTGATCGCATATCAGATCCCGCTCGTGCTGCCGGGTGCGGTGGATTTCTTCGCCGCGCCGGAGGATTACAACACGAATCAGTTGTTGCGGGTCTTTTACCTCGTTCCCATTCAGATTTACCTGCTGCTGTGGACGTACAACGAGTTGGCGGTCACGCTGTCGCTGTGGGTGGGGATTCGCGTGGACAACAACTTCGACTGGCTGCCCCGGGCGACTTCGGTGCGGGACTTCTGGCGGCGCTGGCACGTCACGGTCGGGGCCTGGCTGCGCAGCTACATTTACATCCCGGTCGGCGGCAACCGCGGCCTGGTACCGCTGCACATCCTGGCCGTTTTCATCTACTGCGGCACCTGGCACGGGGCCAGTTGGTCGTTCGTGGCGTGGGGCGCTTCTCAGGCCCTCGCGCTGATCGTGCAGCGGGCGTGGGACCGTGTGCGTGTGCGACTGGGCTGGAAAGAAGGGGCGGACGGGCCCCTCTGGACAGCGGTCTGCTGGCTGCTCACCATGCACTACCAGATCGCCACGATCGTGGTGTTTGCTGATTTTGAGCATCTGGGCTGGCGGTTGTTCCGGGAGCTGGCCCGACGGTTGAGCGGGATCGGCGGCTGATCACGCGGCGGCGATCGCCGGACTCGGAGGTCCGGCGCTAGGGACAATGTGGGACCGGTTCTCAACCGGTCGAACGCCGGAGAGACACCTGACCATGCTTGACACCTGGTCCATCATCGAGTCCGAGTTCAACGTGGCGCACAATCGCCACTATGAAGGACTGATGGCCATCGGCAGCGGCACGCTCCAGCAGCGGGCGGCGCTGGAGGAGGGGCTCCGCGACGACCCGCAGGACGCGGAGTATCTCCGCCTCATCGGCAACGTCAGCGTCGAGCAGTTCCCCAACTTCAAGAGCCGGGTGGGCACGTACCTGCCCGGCGTCAGCGGGCCGCACCCGACCTGCCGGGACGAGATGATCAACCTGCCCGCCCTCCACGGGCTGATCATCTACACCGCCGGCGAGCGGCTCGACATGGAGAGCGCTGCCACCAGTGCCTACCGCCGGCGGCTCGATCTGCGCACCGGTCACCTCGTCCGCGAATTCACGTGGTTGACCCATACGGGCGCGAAGCTGCGCATGCGCTTCGAGCGGTTCATCAGCGCGCACCGGCGACACGTCATGGTCTTGCGCTGCGCCATCACGCACCTGGACGGCCCGCCCGCCGAGCTGCGCTTACTCGGCCCGATCGACGCCGAGGTGCGCACCAACGGCTTCGACCACTTCGAGTCGATTGACATCACCGGCGAGCACGAGCCGATCACGCTGATGGTGCGAACGAACTCGGGGATCGACGTGGCGGCGGCGGCCCTGCTGACGTGCGATCGCGGCCTGGCGTGGAGTGTCGAGATCCAGCCGCGGTGGGTCGCGTGCTGCGGCGGCTGCACCGTCGATCCGGGGCAGACGCTGACGGTCGACAAGTTCGCGGCGATGACGTCCTCCCACCACGTCGCCGCGCCGCCGCTGGACGTGGCCCGCAAGCTGGCGTGGGACGCGGCGGCGGCGGGCTTCGACCAGTTGGCGGCGGAGTCGGACGCGGTGTGGCGCGAGCGGTGGGAGAAGACGGACGCGGAGATTGAGGGCGACCCGGAAAGCCAATTGGCGCTGCGGGTCTCGCTGTATCACCTGCTGCGGGCGGTCGTGGAGGACGATCCACGCTGCTCGATCGACGCCAAGGCGGCGGCGGGCGAGGCGTATTGCGGCCGATACTTCTGGGACAGCGAAATCTTCATGCTGCCGATGTTCCTGTACACGCGGCCCGAAGTGGGCAAGACGCTGGCGAGGTTTCGCGTCGTCTCGCTGGACGGGGCGCGGCGCAATGCGGTGCGCCTGGGCTACCCGGGGGCGCGGTACGCGCGGGAGAGTTCGCCCGGCGGCGACGAGAACTGCGCGATCTGGCACGCCGCCGATCACGAGGTACACATCACCGGCGACGTGGCGTACGGCCTGTGGCACGCGCACCTGACCAATCCGACCGACCAGCGATTCCTGCGGGATGCGACCGAGGTCTTCATCGAGACGGCGCGGTACTGGTGTGAGCGGGTCGCGTATAACGCCGAGCACGACCGCTGCGAGTTGCTGATGGTGATGGGGCCGGACGAATACACGCCGTTCAACCGCAATAACGCGTACACCAATCGGCTGGCGGCGTTTGGGCTGCGGCTGGCGGCGCAGGCGTGGCGCAAGCTCGCGCAGGCGGATGCCGCCGGCGCCGACGAACTGCGGGAGCGGCTGGCCCTGCGGGATGAGGAGCTGGCGCGGTTCGAGGAGATCGCGGCGAAGCTGCACATGCCCTTTGACCAGGAGCAGAACCTGGTGCTGCAATCCGACGATTTTCCGCACCTGGAGCAGTTCGATTTTGACCGCTGGTGGCCGGATCGGGCGCGGCGGCTGGGGGCCTGCGTGAGCCAGGAACGCCTCTTTCGCAGCCAGGTCCTCAAGCAGGCGGACGTGGTGCAATTGCTGGCGCTGCTGCCGCACGAGTTCGACGCCGAGCAGATGCGCCGGGCTTACGAAGTGTATGAGCCGCTGACGTCGCACGATTCGAGCCTGAGCCGCATGGCCTATGCACTGGTCGCCGCGTGGACCGGCCAGGACGACGAAGCGCTGCGATTGTGGCGCGCGTCCGCCGGGCTCGATCTGAAGCTCGGCGAGGCGGCGGAGGGCATTCACGCGGCGTGCGCAGGCGGCAACTGGCAAATCGCGGTGCTCGGCTTCGGCGGCGTGCGGACGCGGATGCAGACGGACGTCCTGGAGATCGACCCGCATTTGCCGAAGAGCTGGCAGGCGTTGCGGTTCCCCTTCGTCTGGGAGCACCAGCCGCTGCGGATCACGGTGGAGCACGCCGGCGTAACGATCGAACACCGGGGCAGCCAGCCGCTGGAGGCGAGGGTTTGCGGGCAGGCCGGCACGCTGAAGCCGGGCGAGACAAAGACCTTCAAACCGGCCCATTCATCATAGAGGCGTGGTGCCACAAGATGTCGGAGACCGGGGAAAAACAAGGCGCCGCGCCGTCCACGCTCAGCATTGTTCTGGCACCGTGGTGGGGCATCTTCCGCCCGCGCGCAGCGGCGGCGCGCTTCGCGGAGGCGCGGTTTCTCTCCGTATTCATCGCCGCATTCTGCACCGCGTTCGTCTGGAGCCTTGTTCTCAGTGCCGTATTCTTCATGAGCCAGACGCGTTCGTTTGAAAGGGGGAGTCCCGGAATCGTCATCAGAGGATCGGCTCCGGCACTGGGGGATGAGCAGCCCATCATGGTGTACGAGCACTACGGCTCCGCGCCCGTTGTACATGAACACAGCTTCACCGAAGTATGGACAGATTGGCTACAGACCGACTTTGTGCAGGTGTCAGAGAGCTGCGTGATCGTCTTCATGTGTCTGCTCACCGCTACGTTGATCTTCGGAATACTACGCGTGCCCCGAATCCACGAGAATGGCCCCATTCAACGCTCCCTGAAGGTGGCTTTTTGCGGTGCAGCCTCTGGGACCGGGATGCTGGGGTTGCTGATCGTGCTTACGGCGTCTCTGATTCTCGCGGTCGAGTATCTCCGGATGGTCGCGGCGGTCCAGCACCCGATATACTCGCTCACTGATCCTTGGTGGATCACCTTGCTCGAGCAGGTCGAGTTCTTGCCGGCGGTGGTCAGCATCATCTGGTTCGGTTGGGCCATTCGCGGCGTGCGGCCCAATCCGCCGACGTGTGATCGCCCGCCGTTGTGCGAGGGCTGTGGCTATGATCTGCGCCACCGACCGATCGGCGGCCGCTGTACGGAGTGCGGGCTGGACCTCGCTCGGTCGGTCGATCCGGAGCGTGCTCGCCGGGGGGCACGCTGGGAGAACCACCCGACGCCGAGGAGCTGGTTGTCCACCTCGTTTGCGGCCTTGTTTACGCCGCGGCGGTTCTATCGCGAGCTGCGCATGCGGACGGCCGCCGACGCTTCGTCGATCTTCAGCATCCTGCACTATGTTGTGGCTGCCATGGCCGTGGGCGTGATCACATTCGTCATGGATGCGTGTGTATTCGGCGGGCGCTGGCCTTATATCCTCGGTGACGTCCTGAGTCCGGTGGTGGGTCTGACGCTCGCCGGCTGGGCCCTGCACCGGGGCCTGGGGCTGCTCGTGTATATCTGGTGGCTGATATGGCGCCGGCTGCCCAACGCGCGCTGGTGCGCGAAGATTCAGGACTACGAGGTGGTTTTCGTTTGGGTGTTGCTGGCTTTGGCGTTCACCGTCGAGTGCGTCAGGGAATTGGTGATCCCGCAGGTCTACTCGATGTCCTCGCCGCCGCCGGTCTGGGTGATCCGACCGCTTGCGGGGGCCGTCCCGTATGTGCTTGCGGGGATTGCGACCGCCCTGTTCTGGCTGTGGCGGTACCGTGTCGCGTACCGCGCCGTGCGGTGGAGCAACACCTGATTCTCCGGGTCGCGAGGCGCGGGCGGATGATGTGTAACAGGGTCATTCCGAGCGCAGCGAGGGATCTTGCTGCGTGCGGGGCCAGATGCTTCGCTTCGCTCAGCATGACGTTCAACGATTCTTGCTCCCCGTAGTATCTGACGACTGACGACTGACGACTGACGACTGATAGCTGACAGCTGACTACTTCTCCAACATCAACACCGGCTGCTCGTACTTCGGCCGGTATTTCTCTACCAGCGCCCGCAGCTTGTGTTGATCCGGGTTCAGCTCCAGGCTGGTGTGCCAGGCCTCGACCGCCTGGTCGCGCAGCTCCACCTTGGCCGGCGCGTCGAGATACTGGGTCATGAGCACGACGCCGTAGCCCGCGTGGCCCGCCGCGTTCTTGGGGTCCAGCTCGATCGCGGTGTGGTAGCTGTCGGCGGCGGCCTGGTAGGCCTGTTCGCGCCACAGCGTATAGCCGAGGCGTTCGTGGGCGGCGGAGAGGTTGGGGTCCATCTCGATTGCGATTTTCAGCGTGCGGTGGGCCGTCTCCCAGCGCTCCTGATTGAGGTAGACGGTGGCGAGGTTGACCAGGACGATCGGCTGGATTTCGTCGCATTCCAGGGACTGCTTGTAGGCGCGGATGGCCTCGTAGTCCTTGCCCTGCGTGGCCAGGGCCGCGCCGAGGTTACTGCGCACCATCGCATTCCGCGGGTCGAGCTTCATCGCGGCCCGGTAGCTGTCGATCGCCTTGTTCAGGTCGCCGCTCTGGTGATAGCAGGAGGCCAGCCGGAAGCGCAGAGCGGAGTTTTGCGGATCCAGGTCGCACGCCATCAGATAGGCCCGGATGGCCTGCGTAATCCGCTCCAGCAGGCGGTATACCTCGCCGAGCTGGAAGAAGGGCTTGGCGTTGGTCGGGTCGAGCTTGGCGGCTTCCTGCAAGGCGTCGGCCGCCAGATTGAGATCGCCCTTCTGTTTGTAGACCAGGCCGAGTTTGAAGTGCCCCTCGGCGTAGTGCGGGTCGAGCCGGACTGCCTCCTGGAATTCGGCCAGGGCGATGTCCAGGTCTCGACCGGCCAACGCGGCGTCGCCGTCGGACAACCGCATCTTGGCCATGTCGCGGCCGATCGTGCAGCCGCCGCAAAGCCCGCAAGCAGACAGGATCAGCAGCCCGAGGCTCGTGTATCGCAAATGCGTGACCATGGCCGCCCAGCCGTTCAGTAATCGGAAACCGTGAAGCCGCCGGCAGACCGCACCGCCGACTGCGTGCCCTTTTACCATTGTCCACCCCGGTACGTCAACGCAATCAGAGCGCACAACATCTGTCCCATGATGGACTTATCGGAACCTAGGGCTGTGTTTCCGTAGCAGAACCCCGCGCGCGTTGGCAGCGACGGAGCAGAGCCGCTTACTTCTCGGCCGACCACCGCTTGACGTAGCTGTCGGCCACGGCCCGCACGAGTTCGTCCGTGTCATAGCCGGCGATATCGCGGGCCCGCTCGGCGAACGATGCGCCCTGCCGGGCGAGAACCCGGACGGCCATCAGGCGCACCAGCCAATGGGGAGGCTCCAGGCAGTTATTGACCGCGTCGACCATTTGGCGGTCCAGGCCTACGACCTGCAGGGCCTCCAGGGTGCGGACGCGCACCTCCCACGCCGCGCTGCTCAGCAGGTTCAGCAAGGCCGCGTGCATGCGTTCCGCCGGCACAGCCTGCGGCTCGTAGTTCAAATGTCCGAACTCGGCGCGCTGGCGCTCGCCCAGAAGTTGTGCCAGGACGGTAATCGCTCGCACGCGGTCCACCTGGGAATCGCCGGCCAGAGCGCTGAACAGGGCGCTGAGGGCCTCGCGCCCGGTGACGGCCGGCCGGCGATTGAAGTACACGGGCCGGAGCTGCTGTCCGCCCAGGCTGGCGCGCCATTGACCGTCCGGCCCCTTCTCGGCGTCCAAGAGCACGTTGAGAACCACGCGCTGTAACTGTTGCGGCGTCTGTTCGGAGACGTGCCGCGGCGGGCCTACGTCGAGTGTTCTTTCCACCTGAACTGTCTGGCCGGGGCGCAGGACGCGCGCGTGGTCAACACTAACCGTCAGTAGCGCGGGGTATTTGCGTTTCCGGTCTCCTTCGAGCTCATACGACACGAGGAAGACGGGGTTGACCATCGCATCCGGCCCGAGCGTGATCGGGAACGGGCCGCGATTGGCCAGTGAGAACGTCGCCCGCCACGGTTGGCCGGGCGCCGGGCTCTTGTCCAGCATGCTGACGCGCGGCTCGAGGAAACGGCTCGGGTCCTGGTAGAACTCGAGCACGCGCTGGTCGAACTGCGCCCATGCCTTCGCAAGCCGCGGATATCGCTCCGCAGCCGGCTGTGTGGTCGCAATCGGCAAGTTCAACGTCTGGAGCAGGTCGAAGTCCGGCCCCGGCTGGGGCGGCGGATCTGCGGCGCGGGCGGCTTGCAGCGCTCCCACGGCGTCGCCGGACTCCTGGAGCAGCTTCGCGACGACATAGGCGGCGTACGCATCCTCGGCAACCAGCGGCCGCAGGGTGCGCAGAGCGTCCTCGGTCTGGAGATTCAGAGTCTGTGCCCAACCCAGCACACGCTGAACAAAGGGGTCGCCCGGGGCCCGGCTGGCCGCCGCTTGGGCGAGCATGGCGGCCCGCTGCGGCTGCGGTGTGATGGTGCAGTAGAACCACGCGGCCTGCGCGACTTCGTTGACGGGCCACTCCGCCGGCTCACGCAGGGCGGCGAACCGCTCCGCGAGCTGGGCCCCGACCGCGCGCGCGTCGGCTCTGCGGCCGCCGCGTTTCAGCAGGTAGTACAGGTACATGCCGGCCTCCGCGGCGACCTGCGGGTCGGCGGCCATGGCCTGGCGGGCGAGTTCGACGGCCTGGTCCGCGTCGTCCAGAGCAAAACGGTTGTGAGCCATGTCCAGCAGGAAGCGCCCCGAGACCGCGCCGCGCACAGCGACGCGGCGATGCAGGTCGTGCACGTGATCGAACAGACGCCCGGCCGGTTCCGCGAACCCGTATTCATCGAGCATGAGTGCGGCCTGCCACGCGGCCTCGATGGCCCGCGGGCAGAGCTGCACGTACCGCAGGGTCGCCCGCAACCGCTCGGCGTCGGCGTCCTCCGCGAGCCCCGCCAGGACCAGGGCCGCCGCCTCGAGACAGGCGGGTTCCAATCCGAACGCCCGCTCCAGATGGTCGTCCGCCGCGGACTTGTCCAGCCGCTCCAGTGCCAGGCGTGCCAGCTCAACGTGCACTAACGCGCGTTGCGCCGGCGGCCGCTGGGCCGCAACCGCTTCCAGCCAGGCACCGCGCTGCTCGGTCGTCTGCTGGACACGCAAGCCCGCCGCCAGCCACAGCGCGAAAGCGCCCTGGTTCGTGGGGGCGGCGTCGAGCAGGCCCGCCAGCCAGCGGCCGGCGGCCGCCTCGTCGCCATCGAGCATCGCCAGCTCGTATAGCAAAGTGTGGGCTTCCGCCTGATGGGGGTCGAGCCGCACGGCGGCCTGCAGCAGCGCGCGCACATGCTGGACGTCGGCCGTGGTCTGCTGGCCGCGCTGGCTCAGGCCGTAATCACGGGCCAGATCGACGAGCAGCTCGGCCGTCGTCAGCGGACCGTCTCGCCCGGCTGACGCCGCGGACACCACACACATCGTGCAGAAACCGAGGGCCAGGGCCGTCCGCATTCGTTTCGGCATTGCGACCTCCAGGTGCCGTAGTCAGAGGGCACATCATAGCCCCCGTGGCGCAGATTGCAGGCCCGCGATCTGAAGTAACCGGTCAACAGGAAACCGGTAACCGGAAACCTGGAACCGGCCAATGTGAGGCTATCCGTCGGCGGGTTCGAGGACGGCGCTCATGGCGCCCTGGCAGCGCGCGATGCGCCAGTCGGCGCCGTAGGCGTGAATCTGCTGCTGCTTGAACTCCGCCCGCTCGTAGACGGTCGTGTCCACGATCACCCGCCCGGTGTTGTCCACTTCGCAGGCCATGCGGTAGGCCGTGTTCTGGGTGTGCCCGAACAGCTTGCAGAGCATCTCGATGACATAGGCATAGGTGTGGTCGTCGTCGTCCAGGAGCACGACGTGCCAGAGTGGCGCGGTCCGGGGCTTCGGTTTGGCCGCCGCGACCTCCGGGGCAGCCTCTTGACCGGTCGTCATGGCCTTGACTCCACTCCCCGCTAAAAAGCATAACACACGCACGAGGTGAATGCAGACGAACGCTGGCAGTGGGGAGTCTTTTTCGGCTACAATGCGATGCTCAGAGGTATGCGTCGCGTGCGGCCGATGTCGGCCGCTACGGCGGACCTGCCGCCAGGGAGTAAGCTATGTTCGCAGGGCACGCCAGTGAAGGCCCCGAGAGCCCTTTCAGCCCCGTCGACGAGATTCTCGACGAGCTGCGTGAGGGGCGCCTGATCGTCCTGGTGGACGATGAGGACCGCGAGAATGAGGGCGACCTCGTGTGCCCCGCCCAGGCCGTCACCCCCGAGAAGATCAACTTCATGCTCAAATACGGTCGCGGCACTCTCTGCACGGCCTTGACCCAAACCCGCTGCAAGCGGCTCCAGCTCACGCCCCAGGTAGCCGACAACACCACGCGGCTCGGGACGAACTTCACTGTCACGGTCGATGCGGGACCGCATCTGGGCACCACGACGGGCGTATCCACCTTCGACCGCGCCACCACCATCCGCCACCTCGTCGCCGAGGAGGCCGTGCCGGAGGACTTCGTGCGGCCCGGACACGTCAACCCGCTGACGGCCCGCGACGGAGGGGTGCTGGTCCGCGGCGGTCAGACGGAGGGCTCGGTGGACTTGTGCCGGCTGGCCGGGCTACTGCCGGGGGCCGCGTTGATCGAGGTCCTCAACGACGACGGTACGATGGCGCGCGTGCCGCAATTGATCGCGTTTTGCAAGCGGTACGAGCTGAAGATGTGCACCATCGCCGCCCTGATCGAATACCGGCTCAAACGCGAACGGCTGGTCGAGCGGGTGGAGAGCGTGCCGCTGAAGAATCAGTATGGGGACTGGCTGTTGATCGCGTATCGGGCGTGTACGGACCCCAACACACACGTGGCGCTGTGCCGCGGCGGTATCGGCGAGATCGACACCTCGGGGGCGGTGAAATCATTGGATGAGCCGACGCTGGTGCGCGTGCACTCGGAATGCCTGACGGGTGATGTGTTCGGCGCGGCGCGGTGCGAATGCGGCCAGCAGCTTGACGCCGCCATGCAGATGATCGCCCAGGAGGGCCGCGGGGCGGTGGTGTACCTGCGTCAGGAGGGTCGCGGCATCGG
>SDBV01007284.1_pt1 | contig 15154 bp, 6 predicted proteins | sample 2277081 | NCBI WGS metagenome assembly SDBV01 (sample SAMN10402039, study PRJNA504765) | marine sediment metagenome | isolation source: marine sediment core GS10_PC15, 223 cmbsf | place: Arctic Ocean: Southern Knipovich Ridge | collected 2010
CTGCAGAGGGGGTAGAGGCATGTTCAAACGGATCTTAGTTCCTCTTGACGGGTCTTCCTTAGCCGAGTGCGTGCTGTCTCATGTCGTCGCTGTTTCCCAAGCCTTTGGGTCGAGAGTGCTGCTCTTGTTCGCCGTCAATCATGAAGATTCCAAAAACGGTCATCCCGTCGACCCGGTTGACTGGCATGCGAGGAGGGCCGAGGCCGAGATCTACCTAAAGGGGATCGCGGCAGAGCTCGAGAAGATGGGCCTAACGGTCGAGCGTGCCGTCATGGAGGGTCCACCCGCTGAGAGTATCGTCGACACTTCGCGTTCGCACAACATAGATCTTATCGTCTTGAGCACACACGGCCAAACCGGTCTTACGCGCTGGAACTCCGGAGGCGTGGTCCGCAAGGTTGTTCAGCGTGCCTTCGGGTCTTTGCTCATCGTGAGGGCGTTCCGGTGGAACATGTCGAGTGAACTGAGCGCGGCGGCGTACCGGCACATCTTTGTGCCGCTGGACGGTTCGCAGCGGGCGGAGTGCGTCTTGCCTCTGGCGATCCGGATGGCCCAATATCACGAGGCCAACGTCACGCTGGCCCATGCCGTGAGCAAGCCCGAAATGCCGTGTAGGTGCCCGATGAGCGAGGAGGACTCCGAATTGGAGAGTCGGCTCATCGAGCGAAACCGCAAGGTGGCGGATGAGTATCTCGAGAGCATTGGCTCGCGCCTGTCACCTGGGTACAAGAAACGCTTAGTCGTCAGCGCAGACGTTGCCTCAAGTCTCCATGAACTGGTCGAGACTGAAGTCCCCGACCTTGTCGTTTCAAGCGCCCATGGTTATTCGGGCCAACGCAAATGGCCATACGGCAGAGTCTGCTCCTCATTCATCGAATACGGTACCGCGCCATTGCTTGTCCTGCAGGACCTGTCTTACGACGAAGTTGAGGCGACCGAGGCAGAGTTGGTGGCTCAAGAGTACAAGGGCCACTAGGGAATGGCGGCGCCACACACGGAAGAAAAACAGAAATCAAGCACGACGACCGATGCGCTGCAAGATGAAGGCGTAGAGCAGTTTGCGCGGGAACTTGCCGCGACCCACCAGAGCTCTGAATCGGGTGGGCGCCACATTGACCACTTGCACGAGCTCGCGGGCTGGAAAAAGACCCTCGAGAGAGCGCACTCCTCCCTGGCAGGCGTTGTTCACAACGACCCCACGCGTGCCTACGTGGCCGAATGGCTGCTGGACAATTTCCACATCGTTCAGAAGGTGCTGCGCGAAATCCCCAAGGACATGCCCGCCGCCTTCTACCGAAGACTGCCGATCCTTAGCGGCGCGCCCTCCGCCAACCTTCCCCGGGTGTATGTTCTGGCGCAGGCGCTCGTCGAAGAGAGTGGCGCACGCGTCACGCCCGAGCTCTTGCAGTCGTTCATTCAGAGCTACCAGACGGAGCAGCCGCTGACCACGGGCGAGCTCTGGGCGCTTCCACCGATGCTGCGGGCAAGTCTCATACGTACGCTTGCGGCCACGGTGAGCGCCCTGCTGGAAAGCAAGGAACAGGACGGGGACGAACAACCGAAGCTCGCAGCGGACTTAATCGTTGCGAATTGCATCCAGGGCCTGCGGCTGCTCGACGTGCATGACTGGGAAGCCTTCCATGAAAGCGTAAGCGTTGTGGAAGAGCGCCTTCGGACGGACCCCGCGAAGGTCTACCAGCAGATGGACTTCGAGACGCGCGACCGTTACCGGGAAGTCATAGAGGAGCTGGCGGCGTCGAGCGGCTTTCACGAAATTGGGTTGGCCGAACTCGTAGTGCAGATGGCGCAGGATGCGGCATCCGGCGAGGCCGGCTCTGTCCGCGAAAATCATGTGGGCTACTACCTCGTAGACGCCGGCCGGGCGGCGTTGGAGAAGCGTATTGGATACCGCCCGAAGGGCCTGCAGCGCATTCGGAAACGTCTTGTTCGCCATCCCTCCGCGTTCTTCTTCTGCGCCGTGGGGGCGTTGAGCGCACTTATCGTAGCCGGCTTCGTGCTATACGGCCTAAGCGGGGGGGCCACCCTCCTTGCCAGCGCGATTATATTGCTGCTGGCCGTCATTCCCGCATTGACTGTTTCGGCCAGCCTGGTCAATCTTGCCGTAACGTCTCTTCTTCCGCCGCGGGTACTGCCCAAGCTGGAATTCGGTGACGGTCTCCCGGAGAACGCCCGCTCGCTCTTAGTGATTCCCGCGCTTACCGGCAGGGAATCCGATGTCGATGCCCTATTGCAGGATATCGAGCTTCATTATCTGCGCAATCAGGTGTCGAACCTGTGGTTCGCGGTACTTACGGACTACACGGACGCCGCCACGCAACAGACCCCGGTCGACCAGGCGCTATTGGAGCGGATGGAGGCTGGGATCGAGGACCTTAACTCGCGCTATGAGCGCGATTCCGGCCCGCCATTCATGCTGCTTCACCGCGAGCGTCTATGGAACCCGGCCCAAGGCGTATGGATGGGCTGGGAACGAAAGAGGGGCAAGCTGGAGGAACTGAACCGGCTCATTCTTGGGAAGGGGGCAACGTCTTTTGTCACGCAGGTTGGCGCCGTTGACGTCCTGCAAAGCATCAAGTACGTCATTACGCTCGACGCCGACACGGTACTCCCGCAAAACGGGGCGAGGCGTCTTGTCGGCACCCTTGCCCACCCACTGAACCACGCCGAATTTGATCCTGACACAAACCGCGTCATCAACGGCTACACGGTCCTTCAACCGAGGCCCGAGGTGTCTCCCACGAGCGGCAACGCCTCGCTGTTCGCACGGATTTTCGCCGGGGACGTGGGCCTCGACCTGTACACCTTGGCCGTGTCGGACGTGTACCAGGACCTCTTCGGAGAGGGGATCTACGTTGGCAAGGGGATTTACGACGTTGCTGCCTTCGATAGGAGCGTGGACGGGCGTGTGCCCGAGAATGCCCTCCTTAGTCACGACCTCTTCGAAGGCGTGATGGGGCGCGCGGGACTGGTAAGCGACATCGTCGTTTTGGAGGACTATCCCTCCAGCTATCTCGTCTTTACGAACAGACTTCATCGGTGGATTCGGGGCGATTGGCAGTTGCTGCCGTGGCTCTTCTCGCGCGTACCGAACGCCAAGAGGGAAAAGGTGAAGGGCCATTTCGGATTGGTCGCGCAATGGAAGATCGCGGACAATCTACGGCGCAGTCTGCTTGAGCCCTCTCTTATGGCCTTGCTGCTTGCAGGCTGGCTCTGGCTTCCGGGGAACCCGGTCGTCTGGACCGCACTCGCGCTTGGAATTCCGATGGTCCCGCTGATCACAGCGTCGATGACGCTGATCGCGCGCGGAAGGACGACCAATCTGAGCCCCGATATTCGAGCGCTTCGGACGGACCTCATTCGTTGGCTGGCGGCCATCGTGTTTCTCCCGTACGAAGCGTTGATCAAGATCGATGCCGTAGGGCTGACGCTCTACCGCCTTTTCATAGGGCGTAAAAAAATGCTGCAATGGACGACCGCGGCGAATACGGCGAGGCGTTTCGGGAACTCAACCGGCCCGATGAGAACGTGGAAGGAAATGCGTGTTGTGCCCATAGCGGCGCTGGGTCTCCTTGCTCTGGTGTTCGTGACACGGGCGAGCGTGGCGGGCCTCGTCGCGCCCTTCATTGTCACGTGGTTCTTTTCGCCCCATATCGCCTATTGGCTCGGCCGGCCCCGCGTCCGGAAGACGCCGCGGCTCGACGCGGACGGAGAAGAACGGCTGCGGCGCATCGCACGCCGTACGTGGTTCTTCTTCGAGCGCTTCGTAGGGCCGGAGGACCACTGGCTTCCGCCGGACCATTATCAGGAATTCCCGAAGGGGCTCGTGGCCCACCGCACATCGCCCACAAACATTGGATTGTATATGTTGTCGGCGCTCTCAGCCTACGACATGGGCTATATGGACGTCCTGGCGCTGACGGCGCGCCTGAAGAGTACGTTTGCGACACTGGGCCGGATGGAAAAGTACCAAGGCCATCTGCTCAATTGGTACGACACACACTCCCTCGCCCCGCTACCTCCGCGCTATGTCTCGTCCGTGGACAGTGGCAACCTCGCAGCCTGTCTACTCGCCCTCCGTCAGGGGTGCCTGGAAATCGGCAACGATCCATTGCCCCGCTGGGAGCGCTGGGAGGGGCTCGCCGATACGATAGCGGTAGTGGCGGAGTTCATGGAAGACCTCGTGGCGGCGGACGTCGATGGGGCGGAGAAACTTCGTGACGACGTTCTGGATCTCCGGAAAATGATCCTTGAGGCCAAGGAGACCCCGTCGGCCTGGGCCGACCTGCATATACAGCTCCTTACTGTTCACCAGCCAAAGCTCGCCGCGGATCTAGTGGACTTCTTGCGGGAGCACTCAGGCGAAGTAGATCTTCGGACACTGCACAATCTGAACACGTGGTCAAAGCGTGTCCATGTCCATCTGTCGAACATGCATCGCGAACTGCTCTTGCTCGCGCCTTGGGTCCTGGCGCTTCTTGAGACACCGCAATCGCTGACCCACGCGGAGCCGAACTCACACGTGGGGCAGGCGTGGAGTGCGCTGAGGGCCGTTCTGCCAGCGCAAGTACGGCTTGGCGATATCCCGGCCGTAAGCGCCGAGGCATTGGAGAAGCTTTCGGTATTACTTGAGAGCATTGTCTCGGCGGGACCCGAGATGGACCTACGGGTGGCGGAGCAATGGTGTAAGGACCTGGAGAGGGGCCTGCTGGATACGCCTAATCTCGCCTCCAACGTGCTGAGCTCCTGCACCAATTCGGCCGATTTGGCCGACCGCTTCCTCGATATGATGAATTTCCGGTTCCTGTTTGACGAGCACCGGAAGGTGTTCCGGATAGGCTATAACGTCGATGCTGAAATGCCTGATGCTAACTACTACGACCTCCTTGCGTCGGAGGCGCGGATAACGAGCTTGGTCGTGATTGCGATGGGGGGCGTTCCGCTAAAGCACTGGGTCCATTTGAGCAGGCCGCTGACCCAGATAGGCGGAAAACGCGCGCTCATGTCCTGGAACGGCACGATGTTCGAGTATCTGATGCCCTCTCTCTTGATGCGCTCGTATGAGAACACGTTACTCGACGAAACCATAGACGCCGCGGTGCAGAGGCACATTGACTATGCGCAGAAACGCGGGGTCCCATGGGGGATATCCGAATCGGGGTATTTTCATTTCGATGCAAATATGAACTATCAATACCGCGGCTTCGGTGTGCCGGGGCTGGGATTCAAGCGTGGACTTCATGAAGACCTGGTCGTTACGCCCTACGCCTCCTTCTTGGCAGTGGGAGTCCGTCCCAAAGAGGTGGACGAGAACATAGACCGTTTCGAAGAACTGGGCATGTTGGGCGATTACGGATTCTATGAGGCCGTGGATTTCACACCGTCGCGCCAATCCCTTGGACATGAGTATTCCATCGTCCAGTCCTACATGTCGCACCATCAGGGCATGATTCTCATTTCATTGCTCAATCATCTGCGCGACGGAATCATGCCGCGCCGCTTCCATGACGATGCATATATACGCAGCTTTGAAATGCTGCTCCAGGAGCAGATTCCGCACTACGCGCCCGTCGAGACCTTATCTTCCGAGAAGCCATCGGAGGGGCCGGTGGCCGATCCTAACGTTGCGGCATCGCCATGGAGCGTGCCCATCCGGAGTCCCCTTCCGTTGGTCCATTTCGTCTCGAACGGACGCCTGGGCACGATGGTGACAAATGCGGGAAGCGGCTACTGCACTTGGCAAGAGAACGACGTGACGCGGTGGCGCTCCGATACGACCCTCGATGACCACGGTTCGTGGATATATCTCCAGGACGGCGAGTCCGGCGAGCTTTGGTCGCTCAGCGAGCAGCCGCTTCCCGACCCGACGCACCACCGCGAAGTGAGTTTCCACCCGCACAAAGCGGCCTTTCACTGCACGGCGCACGGTATTTCAGCACGGATGGAACTGCTGGTCGCAATGGACGATGACGTTGAGATCCGCCGGGTGAAGTTGACCAACGATACGTCGAGAAGCCGGCAGATTAGGATCGCCAGCTACTCTGAGATGGTCCTGGCGCCGCACAGCGACGACCTGCGAAATCCCGCATTCGGCAAGCTTTTCGTCGAAGGCGATTTTGACGAGGACGCCAACTGCCTCACATTCTCAAGGCGCACCCGCAGTGCCGAAGACCAAGCAATACATGTGGCGCACACGGTGCTCGCCGAGGCAAACCACGATCCCGTGTTCGCCTACGAAACCGATCGGCACGCCTTCATCGGCCGGAACCGCAGCACCCGGAACCCACTAGCCTTGGAAGACAAGCAACAGGAGTTTAGGTCGGTTGTGGGAGCCGCATGCGACCCGGTCGCTGCCCTGAGCAAGACCTACGTTCTTGAGCCACACGCATCCGTTGGCCTCGTCTTTCTCATGGCCGTTGCCGATTCGCGCGCGAAGGCCGTCGCGGCCGCAACGCATTACAGGGACTGGACGCGGATCGGGCATGTCTTCGGCCAATCCCTCGTTCAGGCGGAGTTGGCGCTGAGGAAATTCGAGATTGGCTCCGGAGAACTCGAACGCTATCAACAGTTGCTGTCTGCCTTGATCTATCCTCACAAGGCGCTCCGCGCGGCCCCGGAAGTCCTTTCGAAGAACACGAAAGGCCAATCGGGCCTTTGGGGCTACGCCATTTCGGGCGACTATCCGGTCCTGCTGGTGAAGGTGCGCGGCGATCAGGACACCCAGTTGATCATCGAGGTCTTGCGGGCCCATACCTACTGGCGCAACCAGCTCCTCAAAGTGGACCTTGTTATTGTCAATGAAAAGGAAAGCAGTTACGCGCAGGAAGATCAAGGAAGGCTGCACCGGCTTCTCATTCGGATGAAGAGCGACGCCTGGCTCAACCGCCGCGGAGGTATCTTCCTGCTGCGTGCCGACAGTATGAGCCAGGAGGACAGAATAGTACTGGACAGTACGGCAAGCCTTATCCTCGAAGGGGAGAAGGGTCAGCTTGAAGAGCAACTACGCCCTCTTCAGGAGCACGACGTCGCCTTGCCGGTCCTCGAGCCGACCGGGGGCTCTGAGACAGCTCTGGATACCGTACCCGCGCTTCTTCGCCCGGACAATCTGCTTTTCGACAACGGCACAGGCGGCTTCAGCCCAGACGGACGCGAGTACGTGATCTATCTCGAGCCCGGCCACTCTACGCCCGCTCCGTGGGTCAATGTGATCGCCAATCCTGATTTTGGTTGCCTTGTGTCAGAGTCAGGCGCGGGATTCACTTGGTCGATGAATAGCGGCGAAAACCGATTGACACCGTGGGCGAATGACCCCGTATCCGATCCTCCCGGCGAGGCCCTTTACCTGCGCGATGAGGAGACGGGGACGATTTGGTCGCCCACACCCTCACCGGCGGGCGACTCTGCCCCGTACCTCGTGCGCCACGGCGCGGGATATTCAGTTTTCGAGCACGCGAGTCAGGGACTCATTCAGCGCATGGACGTGTTCGTTGCCCATGACGCTCCCGTTAAGGTCGTCAGGCTACGCGTAAAGAACGTATGGCCCCGCGTGCGGCGCTTGACGGCCACGTATTACGCCGAATGGGTGCTGGGAATCGATCGGGAGAATATCCACTCCTTTATTGTCCCCGGCTACGACCATGACACCCAAGCGCTTCTTGCGCGAAACACCTACAACGCGGAGTTCTCGAACCGGGTCGCGTTCTTGGCCGCCAGCGAGCCGGTCCATGGATTGACGACCGATCGCGCCGAGTTCTTGGGCCGCCTGAGCGACCGGAGAACGCCGGACGCGTTACGGCTGGTGGGTCTTTCGGGCAAGCTGGAGGCCGGCGTGGATCCTTGCGCCGCCATCCAGGTGCATCTAGACATTCCGCCCGAAGGCGTCAAGGAGATCTACTTCATTCTGGGTCAGGAGTCCGATCAGGAGGCCGCCTTGCAGTGCATTCGGCGCTTCAAGGATGCTCGGGCCGTCGAGGAGGCCTGGGAGCAGGCGCAGGACTTCTGGAACCAGCTTCTTGACAAGGTCAGTGTGGAGACTCCCGAACCGGCAATGGACATTATGTTGAACCGGTGGCTGGTGTATCAAACGTTGTCATGCAGGATTTGGGGGCGTACGGCACTGTATCAGGCGAGCGGCGCCTACGGTTTCCGGGACCAGCTGCAGGATGTGATGGCGGTCCTTCTTCATGCGCCAGAAATAGCCCGCGACCACATTCTCCGTGCCGCGGCCCATCAGTTCGAGCGTGGCGACGCGATGCATTGGTGGCACCCGCCTTCGGCGAGGGGTGTGCGGACGCGAATCACGGACGACCTGTTGTGGCTTCCCTATGTGACGGCGCAATACGTTTCTTCGACTGGCGATACATCCATACTTCGCGCGGAGATTCCGTTTGTCAAAGGCGAACCGCTTGAAGCCGATGAAGTCGAACGTTACACCGAGTATCAACATACAGATTCTGTGCATTCCCTGTACGAACATTGCGTGCGCGCGATCGAGAAGGGCACGTCGGAGGGCCCGAACGGCCTGCCGCTGATGGGGGCCGGCGACTGGAACGACGGCATGAACCGCGTCGGCGTCGAGGGCCACGGCGAGAGCGTCTGGCTGGGCTGGTTTCTCTATGCCGTGCTCGTGGAGTTCGCGCCCCTGTGCGAGGAGATGGACGATTCCGCGCGGAGCGACGACATGCTCAAGCACTCCGACCGCCTTCGGGAGGCGTTGGAGCAGCACGGCTGGGACGGCAAGTGGTACCGGCGCGCGTATTACGACAATGGTCATGTTCTGGGGTCGGCGGAGAACCAAGAGTGCCGTATCGATTCGATCGCCCAGAGTTGGGCCGTGCTCTCTGGGGCGGCGAACCCGGAACGCGCAAGACAGGCGATGGACAGTGCATACGAGGCGTTGGCGCGTAAGACGCATGGCCTGTTTCTTCTCTTCGATCCGCCTTTCGACAAGACGACCCAAGATCCTGGATATATCAAGGGGTATCCCCCCGGCGTCAGGGAGAATGGCGGGCAGTACACGCATGCAGCCGCCTGGGCCGCCTGGGCATTTGCCCTCCTTGGCGACGGCGATCGGGCCGGGGAGATCTGCAGGTACCTCAATCCGATCCATCACGCCGACAGCGAAGAAGCCGTCAATCAGTATCGCGTCGAACCCTATGTCGTTTCCGGCGACATCTACAGCGTCGGGCAGAATGCGGGCCGTGGCGGGTGGTCGTGGTATACGGGCGCGGCCGGCTGGATGTACCGGGTGGGCCTCGAGGCCATCCTCGGAATAAAGCGCCGCGGCGCCCACATGCTCATAGACCCCTGCATTCCGAAGGCATGGCCTGAAGTCACCGTGGTCTACCGGTACGGCAATTCGGCCTTACGCATTCGGATCGACAACAAATCGCACGTCAATCGCGGCGTCGTTCAGATCTCATTCGACGGCGACGTGCTTCCAACACCCGAGGTCCCTCTCCTAAACGATGGACAAGAGCATGAGGTCTTCGTGATCCTGCGAGACTCCACCGAAAGCGCGATGTCCCTCGCCGGCGAAGAAACAGGCGAGTGACCGGGCGTGCGGCGGTGGCTTGTGGGACACCGCCAAACGAGTTTGGCGGTGGCACCCATTCTCGGGGGCGGCGCAGGGCCTACTGATGGAAATGCAGGCTCTCGTCCAGGTAGGGGTCCTTGAGCGGCACGAGCGGCCACCGGCCGAGCCCCCTGAGGACAACGATTCCCGCGACGCCTATGGCGCCTAGAGTGATGCCGATTTCAGGAATGCCGAACACCGGGACGCTGGCCGAGATGCCGGGAAATATCTGCAAATACAGATCCAGCCAATGCCCGATGAGGACCACCACGGCGACTTTCACCATGAGGTCGCCGCTTCGTTTGACGCCTCTGGGCATAAGAACGATGAACGGCACGAGCCAGTTAAGCACAATGTTGAACACGAATAGTGGGCCCCACATGCCGCTCACCCGGGTGACGAAATACCCGGTCTCCTCGGGAATGTTGCCGTACCAAATGAGCAGATACTGGCTGATCCACATGTACGCCCAGAAGATACTGAAACCGAAGAGCAGCTTGCCGAGATCGTGAATGTGGTCGTCGGTCACGATGCCCCGCAGGACGCTCTGGCTTCGAAGCCACACGACGACGATGATGACGCCGGCGATGGAACTCGTACAGATGCCGGCGAAGTGGTAGACGCCGAAAATCGTGCTGAACCAGTGGGGCTCAAGGGACATGAGCCAGTCAACGCTGGACAGCCAAACCGTTAGCGCGAAGACCACTAAGAATGCGGCGGAAAGCGCGACGTTCTTGCGCGTGTGGCTTTGCTCGCCATCGTTATCTTGCTCGCGCGAATGGCCCAGAATAGCTGAGGCAAAAGCGAGCCAGAGGGCGGCGTAGACGAAGGCCCGGATCAAGAAGAACCCACGGCCCAGCCACAGCGCCTTGAATCCGATGAAGTGGTCCCCTTCCTCGCCAAATGCCGGGTAGAGTGAGCTTCCGGACACGAGGACTAATCCGATGCCGAGGACGGCGATGGGCAGCAGCCCCACGAGGGCCTCGGGGATTCTGCGCAATACGGCGCCCCAGGCCGCGGCAGTGATGTAGAGCGAGGCGACGAGAAAGAGGCCACCCAGCGCCAGTCCAAGCAAGTACATGCTGTTCATGAGCACGCTGCCCCACACGCGTTGCGGCGCGAGGAAAAGCTCCACCGCGAATACCGCCATCCCAATCGCGACGAAGACCTTGCAGATGTCGTAGGTGCGTGCCGGCGGCGCAAAGTTCCGAATCGAACCGGACGCCAAGCGCCGCGTCATGTCGAAAGCGCGGCGGGAGTGTCTCTCGTCACGGCTCTGAATGGCTGTATCGCTCATAGTTGACCTTCTTCGCTCCCAGACGCGGCCTGCGCCGCCTCGTTGGCAATGCGCTCCAGTTCAGCGGCCTCCTTCTCCTGAAGAGACCGGATATGCAGGACGGCCTTCCAGCGGTCCTCAGGCGCCACCTGGGCCGCATAAGGCGGCATATTTGCCTGACCGTAAGTGATGACATGGAAGACCTGGCCATCCTTCATGTTCAGGCTGTTCTCGGCAAAAAAGGACGGCGGCGGTGGAAACCCGCGTCTCGCAACCGGGCCGTCTCCCCGTCCCCCCGCCCCATGACAGGGGATGCAGAAGGTGGCATAGACCTTCGCACCTCTCTGTAGAACGTCAGGCTCAGGCGCGAAGGCGTTCTGCAACTCTTCCCCCGCCCGCGCGGCGTCCTCGGGGGTCGCGGCGTAGTGCAACGGCATCTGGCCCCGTGGAATGGTCCCAGGGACGGGCGCCTGCATGGTCTTCCCGTCGGGGAAATGCTCATTTGCCGCGAAGGCGTCGTATGGGACCGAGTAGAGCATCCCCGGCAAGAACTCGTAATTGGGTTCTTCCGTGTTGCCCCCAATCATCCAGCTCACCACGATGAGAAGGACGATGCAGGCCGCCAACACAGGGTTAAGTATCGCTCTCGGCATCAGTCGCCCTCCACTTCGCGCTCTTCGATGTGGACCGAGTTGAAACTTTCGCAAAGCTGTCTTACTTCGCCGGGATCGAAGGTAGCGTCGAGTTCCTCGAGCAACAGCGCGAAGCGGTCGTTGGTGACGCCCTCAAAAGGCAACTCGGCCGCTTTGCCCGGCCAAAGCTTCGCGCGCGCGAACAGAACAATGACCACGCCCACGCCCGCGAAGAGGACGGCGAGCTCAAAAATAACGGGCACAAATGCTGGGAGCGAATTCCAGGGCTTTCCGCCAACGTTGATGGGCCAGCTAACGGCCGAGGTCCAAAACGCGAACCACGTCATAAACGTGGCCCCCGTCAGCCCGAGCAGGAAGGCCACGATGGGCAGACGCGACGGACCGAACCCGCCGACGCGCTCCAAGCCGTGGATGGCGTAGGGACTGAACACGTCGACAATGTTGAGCCCCTTCTGCCGGGCGGCAGCGACAACGCCGAGGATGTCTTCCTCGTGCTCGTAGACGCTCATGAATATACGGCGGTTCATACCTGTGCTCCTTCGGCCCGGCTGCCCGCCGACGCGAGCTCTTCTTCACGATTCGCCGGCGCTGAATGCGCTTCCTGCCTCGGCGGGCGTCCGTAACTCAAAACGCCCTTGATCTCCGACATGGCGAGGATCGGCAGGAAGCGGCAGAACACCAAGAACGCGGTAAAGAACAAGCCGAAGGACCCCAGAAGCGTGAGGACCTCGATAATGGTCGGCGCGTAACCGGCCCAACTCGAAGGCAGGAAATCGCGGTGAAGCGAGGTCACGATAAGGACAAAGCGCTCGAACCACATTCCAATATTGATGACGATGGACAGGGCGAAGACATAGACGAGGTTGGTGCGCACCTTCCTGAACCAGAGCAACTGCGGAGAGATGACGTTGCACGTGATCATGGTCCAGTAGGCCCAGGCAAAGGGCCCCAGCGCGCGGTTCTTGAACACGAAGGCCTCGTAGGGGTTCCCCGAATAGGCCGCGGTAAAGAACTCGGTCAGATACGCCAGACCCACCAGGCTACCCGTCAGGATAACGATCTTGCACATGGCCTCGACGTGGCGCACGGTGAAGTAGTTCTCAAGGGCCATGACCTTGCGCGCGATCAGCATGAGCGTGAGCACCATGGCAAAACCGGAGAAAATGGCCCCGGCAACGAAATACGGCGGGAAGATGGTCGTGTGCCAACCCGGAAGGATGCTCACGGCAAAGTCGGTACTCACAATCGAGTGCACCGACAGGACCAGGGGCGTCGCCAGACCGGCCAGCATGAGATAGACGACCTCGTAGCGGACCCAAGTGCGATACGAGCCGTTCCACCCGAAGCTGAAGAAGCCGAAGATCTTTTTTCTCAGACCGCGGGCGCGGTCGCGGATGGTAGCGAGGTCGGGGATGAGGCCCAGGTACCAGAAAACAAGGCTGATGGTGAAATAGGTCGAGATGGCGAAGGCGTCCCATACCAGAGGCGAGCGGAAGTTAATCCACAGCGGACCCCTGAAATTGGGATAGGGAAGATTGAAGTAGGCTAACCACCACCGCCCCATATGGATGAAGGGGAAGAGGGCCGCGCAGGTGACCGCGATCAGGGTCATGGCTTCGGCGGCGCGGTTGATGGACGTGCGCCAGCGCTGGCGGAAAATGAATAGGACGGCGGAGATAAGGGTCCCCGCGTGGCCGATTCCGATCCAGAACACGAAGTTGGTGATGTCGAAGGCCCAGCCCACGGTCTTGTTGAGGCCCCAGGTCCCGATCCCCGTCGCCATCTGATAGATGACGGCGATCGTGCCTACGGCGAGCACGGTTGACGAGACCGCAAGGGCCATCCACCATAGGCGGGTGGGGCGCCCCTCGATAATCTTGCAGACGTCGTCGGTCACGTCCGCGAGCCCCTTGTTCCCAAGAATCAGGGGTTCGCGCATGTTGGTATGATGATCAGACATTGTGCTCCGTTCCTTCTCCCTCGCCCATCTCCCCAGCCCGATTGCGCACGAGCGTGAGGTAGCCTACGGAAGGCAGTACGTTGAGCTCCTCGAGCACCCTGTATTGGCGCGGACCCGCGAGAAGCTTCGCGATCTTCGAGTCGGGGTCGTTCATATCGCCCATGACGATGGCTTGCGCCGGGCAGGATTGCTGACACGCGGATTGGACGCTTTCGTCCGACACACCCTCACCCTTGCGCTTCGCTTCGAACTTAGCTTCCTGAAGACGCTGGACGCAGAAAGAGCACTTCTCCATCACGCCGCGGTCGCGAACGACCACGTCGGGATTGAGCGTCATATTCTCAAGCGGATCGCGGTTCTTGTTGTAGTTAAACCAATTGAAGCGCCGCACCTTATACGCGCAGTTGTTCGCGCAGTAGCGCGTGCCCACACAACGGTTGTAGGCCTGCGCGTTCAGGCCCTCCTCCGTGTGCACCGTGGCCAGTACGGGACAAACGTTCTCGCACGAGGCGTTGTCGCACTGCTGGCACATCATCGGCTGGTGATACACATCCACGTCATCGCCTTCCCCCGAGTAGTAACGGTCGATGCGCATCCAATGCATATCGCGGCGCCGCCGGACCTCGTCCTTTCCCACGACGGGAACGTTGTTCTCGGCCTGGCACGCGATGATACAGGCGCCACAGCCCGTGCACGCGCTGAGGTCGACCGCCATGCCCCAGTGGTGGCCCTTATAGGTGTGGTCGCCCGGATATAGGTCCTTTTCAAGCAAATGCGGATGGAAGCTGCCGGAGCCTGGGTTATCGGCGTAGGCCGCCAGCGCTACTTCCTGGATGTCGACCTTGCCATTCTCGGCGAGGGCCTCCTCCATGTTGGCGCGCTCACTCGCACTCCTGGCAATGCGCTCCTTGATGGCCGCAGGATTCGCCGGATCTTCGGCGAGGACCTTCTCAAGGGCCGTGGTATCTCCGGCATTTTCCGTGAGGGCCTTCTCGAGACCGGCAGCTTCTTTGTCATGTTCGGCAACGACTCTCTGGTAGTCGCCCATGGCCCTTTCGTGGCCCTCAAACGTTGTTTCCTGAATGATTTCGCGGCGAAGGCCACCCGCCGGAGCGAGATGTTCCGGCACGGTAATAAGGTGATAGGTCTGCGTGCACGCCAGGGCGTGTTTCCGGCGCGTCTTCGTGATGCTGACGCCGCTCCGTTCAAAACGCAACGCCCCGGCGTCCAGCGAGAGGAGCGGCGCGGCGTTCGCGCCCACCAGGCCGTCTTCGCCAACCGTCGGCTTGGCCTGTATCCACGCCGGGCCAATGTCAGCGAAACGGCTGGACGTTTCGCTCCCATAGCCGAGCGCCACCGACACAACACGGTCGTGTTGCCCAGGCTGGACGTACACCGGAAGTTCCAATACAAGACCGGCCGTTCCGGCGTCGATTCGGACCACGTCTCCTTCAACGACATCGAGCCCGTCGGCAGCAGCCACGGAGAGACATGCGTAATTGTCCCACGTCACCTTGCTCATCGGATCGGGCAATTCCTGCAGCCACGGGTTGTAAGCGTGGCGGCCATCACCCAGACTGACCTTGGGATAGAGTACGAGCGTATACGCCGACTCGCCCGGACCGGCGGCTCTGGTAACTGGGCGGACGGCGCTTTCGTTGAAACTTCGGGCC
>SDBV01007285.1_pt1 | contig 15154 bp, 12 predicted proteins | sample 2277081 | NCBI WGS metagenome assembly SDBV01 (sample SAMN10402039, study PRJNA504765) | marine sediment metagenome | isolation source: marine sediment core GS10_PC15, 223 cmbsf | place: Arctic Ocean: Southern Knipovich Ridge | collected 2010
TCGGTTTGAGCAGTGATCTTCAAACCACGGAGCTCGTCCAGTCTAATCGATCTATCCGAATAAGATTGGAGATGGGATGTGAGCTGGTGCGCCCTAAATAGTAATTGTTTTGGAATGGTAGCCAGTTGCCCCGTTGGGATGAGTATTTGATTTTCTTTCCGTTTGGACTTCGCCCTCACCATCAATTGCTCGAACGGTGATCTCATGTTTACCTGGAGGCAGCTCAAGAGAAACCCGCCAAAGCACCCAGCTAAGTTGTGAAAGTGAGCGGTCCAAATCGACAAGCCCCCATTCTCCCTCATCGACGCGTAATTCAACTGATTGGATGCCCCGCGCGCCAGCAAAAGCGATTCCACCAACCAGTGTCTGGTTGGTGGAATCTGTCTGGAGCGTATCAATTACAGTAGTGGTTTTGACAAAGCCGCTTTCACTCCAGCCTCGTTGCTGCCAGAATCCTTGATAGTCAGTGTCGATCGCCTCAATTTTGATCAACCACTTAGGATTTTTTATTCCAAATCGGTCAGGAGTGTAGAGCCTCAGAGGTGCACCATGCTCTTTGGTGAGGGCTTGATTGCCCATTGAATGGCATAATAGTGTTTCAGGATGTAATGCAGCTTGCACAGGGAGTGATTCCGAATAACCATCCACACTAGTGAATTTGATATCTATCACGGTAAGGTCTAATTCCGCGGTTTCCAGGATATCCATTAAGCGCACACCCTGGAACAAGGTCGTACTGATCAGATCGCCCCCGACAGGATTAGAAATACACTCCAGGGTAGCGAATTGTTCGACCCTTGGATAGGATTTGAGATCTGCCAGGCTTAATGAGAGCGGATTCTTAACCAATCCATCGACCAACAATCTATAGGAATCTGCAGGGAGATCAGTTTCACCCCCTTGTGCGAGCAGGCGTTGGACAAATGGATCGCTGCTGTCTAAGAACTCGGCATCTCCTGGAGGCAGGAGGTTGATATCCACGCGATAAAAATCCTCGATGGGGGTTATTTCAAGACGTGTTCCTGGTACAGGTTCGAACCCTACTTTGGTTGATGGGGCAGTGGGCAGCGGTTTAGTCGCTTCGGGAGTTATCGTTTTCCCTGCAATCTCAACAGGTTTAGGTGGGGGATTGAGCCAGCGCCCTAAGCCGATTGCTATGCCTGTTATTGCCAGCGAGCCAGCTGCCAGCTCTCCCAGCACACGCCTGCGATCGCCATCGATCGCTCCTGAGACTGAGAGTAAAAATCGATCGACTCCCCAATCAAGCCCAATACCCCAAGCCAATCCGGTAATCAGCAGCCAGCTGAGACCGATCATGAGGCCGGTTTCACCCCAACCTCCCCAATTAGCTAATAGAACCGCGAAGATTGTCAGGAAGAGACCCGCCAGTACTCCACGCACCATCCAAGGGATTTTCAACCTTTGCAGAGTAATGGCATATAACCCGCCAAGTCCGGACAAAATGATCAGACTCAGGAGATAAGCAGCTGCGATCTCGACTGCTTTCCCGGCTGATGAAGTCTGGCCCAGTCCAATGAATGATACGAATTGGATCAGCAATTCGATTCCTAATGAGACAATCCCCCCCGGTAGTAACCGGGTAAGGAACTCGAAGAGATCGAATGGGACGAGGGGTAAACCCGCGAGCTGTTGTCCGGCGTACATCAAGGCCAGCCATGGCAAGCTGATTAAGAAGCCAACTGTGATTCCGGACAAAAGGCGAGTTTTCATTTCATTCAAGATTCAGCCCTGCTGACCTCTGCTCAGGAGCCTTTATTTTTCGACCTGCTGGCTTCATCCAGGAATTGCTTCTCATCACCTGTCAGCCGCAGACCAACGGCTCCCAGGTTATCCTCGAGTTGATCCAAGGTGCGAGGACCAATGATGGGGCTGGTGATCGATGGATCGGATAGCAACCAGGCCAGTGCAATCTGTGAAATCGATTTATCACCTTTCTCGCGGCCGAGACTTTCCATCTTATCTAACAGCTCCCAATTTTGCTGTGAGAAATAGCGTTGGGCACCTTTCGCCCGTTGACTATCTACTTGCGGGGAATCAGCCCGGTATTTTCCGGTCAAAAAACCTCCACCCAAAGGACTGTAGGGGATCACACCCAGTGAATACGTCTGGCAAATATCCGCCAGTTGTTGTTCAAATTCATCGCGGTGGACGAGGCTGTAATGCGGTTGGAGAGAATCATACCGGGCGAGATTGTGCCTATCTGAGGCCCACAAAGCCTGCATTAATCGCCAGGCAGGATAGTTGGAGCAGCCAATATAACGCACTTTCCCCTGGTGAACCAGGTCATCTAATGCGGATAGCGTTTCTTCTATCGGCGTGTTCTCATCATACCAATGGGTTTGATAGAGGTCGATGTAGTCTGTACCCAAGCGATTTAACGAATCTTCAACTGCTGTCATTATATGGGCCCGTGATAGTCCTTCATCGTTGGGGCCATCACCCATTACCCCGCGCACTTTGGTAGCGAGGATTATCTGGTGCCGTGGAATGTCGTTCTTCTTCGACCAATCGCCGATGATCTTTTCTGAGACACCACCTGGATTCCCTTGAGCCCAGCGTGAGTAGACGTCAGCGGTGTCAAAATAATTAATCCCACCCTCGAAAGCCGCCGATAGTATTTCAAAAGATGTGGCTTCATCAGCAGTCCAGCCAAACTGCATCGTTCCCAAGCAAAGTTCTGAGACTTTAAGACCGGTGTGGCCTAAATTTCGGTATTCCATATTCAGATTCCTGTTCTCCAATGACTGATACTTTTTTAGATTAATGGTGGAATTGCTGATCAATTTTTGAGTTCTTGCCGCAATCTTCCTCGGGATCAACTATCCGTGAGGATCGAATCATTTGAGGAGCGAAAAATATGTTGGGTCGCCTGGCCTGGTTTGTCTCTATCAGGGAGAAGCAACAATCCCAGTGAGTGGTTTATTCGTGCGATTCTATCGAAAACTTGTTCCCCTCAGGATCCACGCCATCACACACCCAGATTCCAGGTGCAGCAGAGCGAATTTCACCCATCTCGACCTCTTGATCAATGAGCGACTGCCGCGCCGCTAGAATGTCGCTTACCCGAAATACAAACTTGGGTGCGTCTGTCCCAAATCTACGCTTGCCTCCAGCGTGGAGGGCTAATGAGCAGGAGCCGGTGTCTAACTCGACCCAGAATTCATTGCTGTAATCTGTGGATTCTTGAGGAGTTTTCACTTTGAATCCCAACTTGTCCCTGTAAAAGGAGACTTGTCCGTTCATATCATCAACGTAAAGGATGATTTCCATGATCTCACCAATAGCATTTGTCTTAGCCAAGGTCACCACCTTTTTTGAATCATGTTGAATCAAAGAACAAGTTATTATTTCGTGCTGTTTGATGAATTCAACTAGGACGAAATTTGTCCCAATTATACTCGTAAAATCCAGCGCATTTTATTAATTAGGTCGGGAAATAACGACGAGCGATGATAGCCGATCTTTCAATAACGGATCATCATCGCTCGTTGGTGATGTTCTCAAGATTAGAGATTATTGATCCCGGGCAGCCTCCAGAGCAGTCTGCATTTGCTCAAGATGAGAATTGAAATGATAGGGATCTTGAAGCAGATCATAAGCAATTCTCCAGTAGGCACCCTTATTGGTGACAAATTCCTCAGGGAGATTGGCTAAGAAGTATAAAGTCTCAGCCAGATTGCGCTTGTATTCCTGGACCATTTCTTGAGTGGTTGGATAAACGGCTATGGTTGCTTCAATTAACGCATCGACATTGCCGCCGTAATCATCGGCGAAGCGTTCATGACCACTGACCAACTCAGCGATATACTGCTGGATGAAACGCTCACCCTGGATGAAATGTCCCAGGTTGCCTTTTATACTCCATTCGGATGGAGATGGTTTGAAGGAAGCCTCGTCCTCACTCACTCCAGCAAGGAATTCATCCAACATTGTTTCGATGTCTTTATAGAGGACAGCAACTGCATCCGCCAATCCTTGAGCAGTGGTGGGAATCTCGGGGATCGGTCGACCCGAGAGTGTCATCATTACGCTTTGTTTTTCAGCCTCCCGGTAGAAGATGACTTCAATGGTGTCACCAGCCCGGTGAGCGTTAAGGGCTTTGTTTAAGGTGTCAAAATCGATGGTGGGCATCTCCCCCATGCTGACTAGAACATCGTTTTCCTGGAGGCCGGCAGCTTGTGCTCCCATACCTTCCACTGTGCCGCCTAAACGAATTCCCTCTGCAATCGGCAAACCGAGTTTCTTGGCGATCTGCTCGTTGAATTCATCCAGGAGTATGCCCAGCATCGGGCGTGAAACAAAACGAATGTCTTCACCGGTTTCGATCACTGAAGCCAGGTTCTCAAGAGCGCTTTCCCAACCTTTTTTGATCTCTGCAATGCTCTGTGACCATTCTTCGCCCGATCCCAAACCAGAATGATCCACAGAGACAAGGGTGCCACCATCTTGCGCAGTGAAAGTTACTTCGACTTCAGATCCGGCAGGGTCTCCCCTTCCAAACCAGGTAAAAACAGCCTTCTCACCGGATTCGGCGCTCTTGAACTCGCCGTTGGTGTAATATCCGGAGTTCCACCACATGTAGAGCCTGCCACCGGGGCGGGGGACCACCGTTGCCACATTGCACAGCCACCCCCGCAGCTCTGTAGCATTGGTAAATGCGCGGTAGGTATTCTTTGGACTGGTTTTAACCAGCTGCTTGAAAGATAGAGTTTGTGAGCTCATAAATATCTCCTTTGGTGAGTTGGGAAAAGGTAGCTTACTCCATTGGATCAGCTAATAATGATTGTAAACGGTTCAATCCTCTCATGAAATTCATGATCAACTTATCTATTAATCGAATTATAGCACAAGTGTTCTGGTTAAGATAATTTCTCAAGGTTTGAAAAGAAGCAAACTGATTGAGAAAATTAGTGAAGTACATGATAAATCTCAACGGGATAGATAGCTAACGCGCGAGGTAGATCAAAATGATAGTAATTCATCGATTTTTCCCCTGATCTTCTCCACACTGGGCAGGATGGCTTTCATCATTGGCACATTGTATGGGATGGGGATATCGGGTGTTGCCAGACGTTGGACCGGTGCATCCAGGTCGGTGAATGCCTCAGCGGCGATCGAGGCGCTGATCTCTGCCCCAAATCCAGCTGTCAGCGAATCTTCATGAACAATGAGGGCTTTTCCTGTTCTGCGTACGCTTGCCAGCACCGTTTCCTTGTCCCAGGGGATGATAGTGCGTAAATCCAATACAGTAACCTGCCCCGAGAAGTTTTGAGCAGCCGCCAGACAGCGATGAACTGTTTCACCCCAGGAAATGACTGTCAATTCATCACCAACGGCCAAACTGGCGGCAACCCCGAATGGCAGGCAGTAACCATCGCCAGGGTACGGGCGTCGACCGGCGGAGGTATCCAACAGGGCGCGGTGCTCAAAGAAGAAAGTCGGGTCATCGCCCCGCAGGGCGGTGCGCAGCAACCCAACTGCATCTTCGGCGTTGCTGGGGAAAGCGATCCGCCAACCAAGGGTATGGGCGTAGATTGCTTCTCCGCTAACACTGTGCCAGGGATCGCCGGTAGTCTTACCATAACCAACGGGGATACGCACCACAACTGGAGCGGCGAAATTATTGGCGGTTCGCCAGCGGATTGAGCCGATATCAGCAAGCTGTTCGTAAGCTGGATCTGCATATTTGCGGAACTGGATCTCTGGAACGGGTAATAAACCAGCCAGGGCTAGTCCGATCGAGCGCCCGATGATGCCTTCTTCGGAAAGGGAGGTATCAAACACTCGCTCATTCCCAAAATGAGTCTGCATATCGCGCGTTGCACCGTGTACTCCGCCCTTTACTCCCACATCTTCGCCAAAGACTAAGACCCGCGGATTGAGTGCCATCTCCGTTTCTAATGTCTGGCGGACAGCATCGATCAGATTGATCCGCGCATCGCTGGGTTGAGAAGAATCGCTCCCCAGATCTGGCAGGGAATTTTCAGGGCGCAGACCGCCTTTCTGGGGTGATGTACCATCGAAGAAAAGGTAGCGAGCAGCAGTATCTGGGTCGGGTTGGGGTGTGTCTTCTGCCTCTTCAAGAGCTGCAGCAATCTGTTCTCGGATGGCTGCCTGGAGAGTATTCCAATCCTTTACGGAGAGGATCCCCCGCCTGGAAAGATAGGATTTTAACTGCTTCAGCGGGTCACGGCGGATTTCAGCTTCCAGCTCAGAAGGATCTCTGTAAGACTGATCGTCGATGAATGTGTGGCCTTGCAAGCGGGGTACCTCAAGCCTCAGCAGGCAGGGTCCTTCACCCGAACGGACATGATCCACAGCCGTTTGAATTGCATCCCAGGCAGTTCGAGGGTCACTGCCATCCCCATCAATCACTCGCAGATTCTGGAATGAGGCCAGGTTCGCAGCGATATTGCCACCCGGGGTTTGTAGATCTGTTGGTACAGAAAGACTGTAGTGATTATCTTCGATGAAAAAAAGTACCGGCAGGTTGAGAGTTGTGGCGATATTGAGTGCAGCCCAAAATCCGTTGGTGGCCGTGCTGCCATCCCCACCATGGGCGACAGCAATCGCCCCTGCCCAATCTGATTCGCCAAGGACATTCCGGTAGTAGAGGCTGGCTTGCGCCCATCCGGCTGCAGGTGTGAACTGGGCACCGACATTCCCTGATGCCGGGAGCACGGTCAAACCTGTTTGGCGGGGTATGTTGTATACCACACCCGTATCACGACCCTGGCTGGGTGTGTTGGCACGCGCCATTCCAGCCGCCAGAGCAGTCGCAGGGCTCAACCCGCTGGCAAGTAAAAATGGTCGTGAGCGGTAATAAACAGCCGCGGCATCATGGGGGTGGTCAAGTGTCTGGGCGAGCAGAACCTGGGAGAGCTCATGACCCTTGGCGGAAAACTGGTAATTTATTTTTCCTTGGGGAACAAGCAGCTCTTCTTCGACCAGATCTAACTCCCGCGAGAGCAGCATGAGCCGGGCGACTTCCTGCCAATCAATTTGGAATTTGCTCATTAATCAGGGATCCTGGCAATCTCATGTAATTATGGCAATTATACTGAATATAGTCATAATATTGGCGCCAGATAGATCGAGGTGATCATTTGAAGAGTTGAAGGCCTCAACCGAAGATACCCTGCTTTAAAAGCACCCCGGCGAAGATAACCAGAATAATGATGCTGAGCAGGAGTAAGACGTGGACCACACGTGGTCCCAAACGACGGGCTTGAGAAAAAACCAGGGCGATCCCCAGCAAACTGAGAAGCATGATTCCATAAAACCCGATCAAGAAAGCCGCACCAAAAGTGAACGATTGGCGCAAAGCAGCAAGCATGATGGGACCGCTTACCAATACCCAAAATAAATAAGGTCCGGGGGTGAGAAAATTAGCAATCACCCCGCGCCGCAGAGTTCCTTGCGAGCTGCTGGTATCCTCCTCAGGGAGGTCAGCACCTTTTCGCCACTTATTCCAGAGTCTCCAGGCTAAATACAAGGCAAACGTCCCCCCAGCTAAGCTGATTATCCGTAGGAAGTTTTCGGGCAGTTGATTTAGCAGGAATAAGCTGAGTAAGATGATCGGCAAGTCGCTGAGCAGTGGCGCGAATGCGACTGGCGCTCCTCGCCGCCAACCGCCTGACAGAGATTCGGAGATCAGGTAAGTTTGAAATGGGCCTGGGGTGATCGCTGCTGCAAAACCCAGCGCAGCCCCTTGTAGAAAGTAAGAGAGAAATGAGGCATCGGTCATGGCCGTTTGATGGGAGCCGTGAAGAATAATCCCCTGGTAAATTTCTTAATCTGCGGAGCTGCCAATTGGGGCAGGGACGACGAACAAATTATCTCTCTCCTGGGCGACCCGCTCATCGGAGCGACTGCGGTACCATAACCACAGGGTTTGCAGGAACATTGCCATGGTAAATGCTGCCATCGCCCAATATAATCCTGTGACCAGGCCCCTGGTAACACCAATCCATAAGAAAGCTGAACAGGTCACCATGAAAAGGACAACCGCCTCGGTGATGCCGCGCGTGCGCCCTCCATGAAGAATAAGACCCTGGAACCAGCTCTGTAGGACAGCAAATCCAGCAGTCGGTATGGCGATCATCAAACCTATCACTGCCATATTTGCCATATCAGGCTCCAAACCGGATAGGACTCTGAACCAGAGCAGCGATAAGGGTGTCAGCGCCATGATCAGGATCAACAAGATTGTGATTACGGTCAATATGCCGGTAAATCGGCGCAGGCTGTGGGTAGAAAGAGGTTCTTCTAAAAGCGCCAGCACGACCTCATTGTAGGCGACACCGATACTGCGGAACATGAAAGTTATTCCTGATAATACCGGCCATACTGCCAGTGATGCCAGGGCGACAGGCATACGGCTCAAAGCTGCACTGCCGATCGGCAGTACCAAAAGTGTCAGCAGTGAAGTCAGGATGAGGGGGAAATAGAATTTTATAAAACGGCTCTGGGTAAGTGCTGGTTCGATGGCTGGCATCACCTTTACTTGATTCTTGACCACTGGGCGAACCACGATGCCTGAATAAATCGCCTCACTGATCACGCCTGCCGAGACAGCACAGGTAGCAACAATAATGCCCTGGATGGTGCCGATGGAAAAACCGATCACCAGGACGATCAGGTCAGCGCTCAAGCGCACCACAGTGCCTATTCCGACCTTCTTAGAGTGGTTGTAACGGATCAAAATTCCCTGGTTGAAGCGGCGGTAGGCGATCGACCAGGTCCAAGGGGTCATGATCATCAGACCAATCCGACCTGGCTCAACGATCACCTCTGGTGCTCCCAACAAACGTTCGGCAACGAAGTAATACAAGGGAGTGAAGGCGATCAAGATATGAAGTACGGTCAACGCGGCTGCGGTGAACATCATGAAACGCCGGATTAATTGGTAAGAGGCTTCGTCTTTTGTGAGCGCTGTAGAAGCTGCCAGAAGCATGATGATCGGTGATTCGATGATCAATGCCAGTGGAAAAACAATGCCACCATAAGCGGCCAAGTTGATCGCTGGATTCGGCATGCGGGCGACGAACGCACTCAAGGCAGGCAGTTCGATGCCCATCAGCAGCCAGCTGGCAGCCAGGGGCCACCAGGTGTTGAGGATGCGTCTGTAGGTCAGTGGATTAGGGGAGGTTGTAGAAGTCACCCCCAAATTATACGTTACTTCACGGCGATTAGAACATCTGGATAGGTATGGTGATTATCGCCTGAGAAGTTAAATTTCTGACAAATTGATTAGGATTCGCTTCCTGCTGAAGAATCCATAAAAAGGATGATATCCTTGTATACTTGGCGTGAATATTAAATTTGGCGAGCATTGTTCCAGGAGATTAATATTGGAAAACGAAGAATATATTGAGGTAAATCCATCATACCTGGATGCCGCTACCCAGGGAAATTCTAGCGTATGGCGATACATTGTTGGCACACTGTCAATTCTGTTTATCTGGTTGGTCATTGGAGGGATTGCCACCGCGGTTCTGCTGATCATATTCAGTATTTTCCAAGGGTTAAATCTGGCAGTTATCACCCAATTGATAAGTGATCCCAGCCTTCTGGGTTATATCCCCTACTATTTAGTGATTAATCTCGGGTTCGCATTCTTTTATATAGGTATCTGGTTGACAGTCAGGTTGTTGCATGGCCGGCCGCTGCGCAGTGTGGTGATACCAGGCAGTTCAATCAGCTGGCGGCGGATAGGGGTTGGATTTGTGATCTGGGCAGGACTATTACTGGCAGGCACTTTGCTCGAATATTTGGTTTGGCCGGAATCGTTCACCATCACCTTTGATGCCCGTGTGTTCATCCCCTTTGCTATTCTGGCTATCATCATCACCCCTATTCAGGCTACAGCGGAGGAGTTATTCTTTCGCGGTTATCTGGTACAAGGTGGGAGTTTGATCAGCCGTAATTGGGTATTTCTATCAATCTGGTCGGGGGTTCTTTTCGCATTACCCCATTTCTCAAACCCTGAGGTCGCCTCAAACACTGTTGTGGTAATGTTAACTTTCTTCGTATTAGGCGCGTTTTTAGCCTGGATATCCCTCAAAGATGGCAGTATAGAGCTGGCGATCGGTGTGCATGCCGCGAATAATCTAGTCGCTGGTCTGGTCGTGACTTTTCCCGATTCGGTACTGCCGACACCTGCGATCTTGACCACCACCCACTTCGAACCCGTCTTTTCGCTGATCGCGGAGTTGATCATAGCTACATTGTTATACCTGCTGGTTTTCGTGTGGCGCGGGGGTACTAAGCGGGTTGTAGAAGCGGAAACAAGCATGGGATGATCATGGAAAGGAAAAGCTGAGGTTTCATTGCGCACACCATCCTCAGCGAAGAGCTGCGCAGGATGATCTTGAAAGAGGGGCGAGAGCAAAGTGTAACCACGATAGATTTGATGGGACCATTGCTGGCGTGTTAGTGGGACTCTTGTCGACGCTGCCGCGCTCCGAACCGGGTATCTTCAACCCAATTGGTCCCAGCTAACTTCAGCGCATTGAGGCGATCGATTTCACAGTGGGCCATGATGATGGTCAGAATTATTATGACCTTGATCAGCCCGAGATCGTCTTGGTCGGTGTCTCCCGAACTTCGTTGACCCCGTTGATCTTTTACCCGGGTTACCGTAGTTGGAAAGTGGTCAATATGCCTATCGACCTGGAGGTTGAACTGCCAAAGGAGCTGTTTGAGTTACCATAAGGTCGTGTTGTTGGGTTGAACGTCAACCCGGGACGTTTATTCGAACTGTGCAAAGTCCGCGCCGAGCGCATGGGGACGTTCAGCCAAGGTTACGCAGATTTAGATCATATCCACCAGGAAATGGTTTACGCTTTCCATCTCTATGTGCGGCGGCGGGATTGGCCTCTGGTTGATGTCACCACCAGGTCGATCGAGGAAGCTGCCGCGGAGGTGGGGGTCTTGTTGGGCAGATCGTTAAAGGCGTATTGACTTATATTTTGCGGTCCATGGAAATCAAGAATTAACCGCTGGCGTTTCATATTTTTCAGACCAGGTATAATTGCCAGTAAACTAACCTGAATTATCCATCTATCGAAATTGAACAATTACTATGGCTGAAGTAAGTCTCGATCCCGGAAAACAAGAACAAGCTAAAGAATATGCCCGTATCCGCCGGCGGTTAATGCTGGGTGATCTGGCGTTAGCAGGTGTGTATGGCATCATCTGGTTGACGACAGGCTGGTCAATTGATTTGCGCAATAATCTGCTCAGTTTGACAACCAATGAATGGTTGCTTGTCGCTGGTTTTGTATTGATTTTTGGGGGCATCTATTTCGTAATCGATCTGCCGTTGGGATATTATTCCGGTTTCATCCTGCCGCACCGTTACGACCTCTCTACCCAATCGCTGAAAGGCTGGATTGGCGACCAGGTAAAAGGGTTGCTGGTCGGCGGTGTTTTGGGTTTGGTGGTGATTGAGATCGTGTATCTTGTGCTTCGCATATCTCCAGGCCTGTGGTGGTTGTGGGCTGGTTTGATCTTGCTGTTCTTCAATATCATCCTGGCCAACCTGGCTCCAATTCTATTAATGCCGCTTTTCTTCAAGTTTGTACCCTTGGAAGAGGAACACGCCGATCTGGTGGCGAGATTGATCAGCCTGACCGAACGGGCAGGGACGCGGGTGCGCGGTGTGTACAAGTTTGACATGAGCCGGCGCACCAAAGCTGCCAATGCAGCGATCGCTGGACTGGGTAATACCCGCCGAATTATCCTGGGGGACACCCTGATCAACGAATTTACCGGGGATGAGATCGAGACCGTCCTGGCACATGAACTGGGTCACCAGGTTCATCGTGATATCCCTATCGGCATCCTGGTGGATAGCGTGATCACTTTAGGTGGTTTGTATCTGGCGTCACTGGTCTTAGAGTGGGGAATGGTGGTATTTGGCTTTGGAAGTATTTCTGATATCGCCGCGCTGCCTCTCTTGGCTTTGGTCATCGGTGTTTACGGTCTGGTGACGATGCCCCTCGGAAATGCATACTCTCGCCAGCGCGAACGCCGGGCGGACGAATATGCCCTGAAGGTGACTGGAAAAGGAGCAGCATACGCCTCTGCCCTGACCCGCCTCGCTAACCAGAACCTGGCTGATGCTGACCCGGAACCCTGGATTGAGATACTGCTCTATTCACATCCCGCCTTAAATAAACGTATCGCTATGGCAGAAAATTATCAATCTTGACCTTAACCTTGAATTAGAATGTTTTCCCCGCTCAAGTTATTCGCAGAGCGGGGAATTTTGTTATTTCTATGTGCTAATAAATTGGCAGGATTAATGGATTTCAGCGAACAGAGGACACTATGCTAATGAACCAATTTCATCTTCGACGCTTTCCAAGATCTCGCCTGATTGAACCAGGGATTTCATCTGGTTGTGGTCCGGATACAATGGCCGGTCTTCGTCGAGATGGGTGACGTACTTACGAATCACCTGGTGAGCTGCCCGCACCCCCCGACCTGGTGTAAAATCTCGAAAGTCCAAAGCCTGGGCGGCGGCCATAAATTCGATGCCCAGCACACCATAACTGTTATCCAGGATCTGGTGGTTTTTAATGGCGGTGTTCATGCCCATCGAAACGAAATCTTCCTGGTCGGCCGCGGCCGGGATCGATTGGATGCTGGCAGGTGCAGAGAGCATGCGCTGCTCGACGATCAATGCATCAGCGGTATACTGGCTCAGCATCATACCTGAAAACATGCCTGCACCTTTAGTCAGGAAAGCAGGTAAACCTACGCTCAAAGCCGGGTTGGTCAGGCGATTGAGCCGGCGTTCAGACAATACGGAGACCATGGTGATCGCTGCACCAGCCATATCCATGGGGAGCGAGACGGGAGAACCTTGAAAATTGGCACCGGTCAATGTGAGATTGTATTCTGGCAGGAAAATTGGGTTGTCGCCGACCCCGTTCAGCTCGATCTCTACCTGAACGCGAGCGAACGCAATTGCATCAAGGGCTGCACCAATCACTTGCGGTGAAGATCGCATCGAATAGGCATCCTGAACCTTGGTCTTGATCTTCCCCGTAACCAGATCGCTGCCATCCATACATTGCAAGATGGCTTTGGCGGTGCGCACTGCCCCTGGAAATCCGCGCGCTTCATGCAGCCGTACGTCGTAGGGTTTTAAATTAGCGAGCAGGGCTTCCAGGCTCATGGCGCAGGCGATTTCAGATTGCTTGAGCCAGCGGTTCATATCGTAAAGCTGCAGCGCGCTCATTGCCGTGAGCAAATTTGCGCCGTTTATCACCGCCAGCCCATCTCGGGCCTGCAATCCTGGAATTGCTATACCTGCACGCTGCATGGCTTTATCCCCAGGTAGACGTTCTCCCTGGTAGAAGGCTTCGCCTTCGCCCATCAGCAATAGAGCGATCTGGGACATGGGTGCCAGATCGCCACTGGCACCTACTGAGCCTTTTTGGCAAATCACAGGTGTAAGACCCTGGTTGAGCATCTCAATCAAGGTCAGAGTGATCTCAGGCCGGCAGCCCGAGTTGCCATGGGCATGCACGTTGATCCGACCGGCAATGGCTCCACGTACATACTCAATGGGAGTCGGATCTCCAATACCAGCTGCATGGTTGTAAATCAAGTAACGTTGGAATTGAGAGACCTGATCGTCTGAAAGAACAACCTCCGAGAACTCCCCAATGCCAGTGTTAACGCCATACATGGTCTCACCAGCCTGGATCTTACCCTCCACCATGGCGCGGCAGGTCAGGATTCGTTCGAGTGCCTGCGGGTGTAGCTCAACCTTTTCCCCATCACGAGCGATGCGTACCAGTTTTTCAATGGTTAGCCCTGAGCCATCTAGCGTGATTGTCATTGTTGATTTCCTTTTAGGTGAGGTGATATGTCAATGGGTAAATTTCTATTGGATGATTTGCAGAGTTTCATCCGAAGTTATCTGAGTAGACTGGGTGCATCCAGCATTGATAATTATATTACGATTGGTACTTGATCGCGATTAACAGTGACTAAACGATCAACATTGAATAAACCTAAACAAAATACCCATAATCGAGATCTGATCCTGTTCGACATCCGTGAAAGTTATCCTTTATAGTTTTCAATCAAAAGTTTCACCAAACGCGACCTGGGTCCGCAGAATGTGTGGATGTGTGCAGTTTTGGGTTCTAAATTGGCAGTTGTCCGTGTTTTTAATAGAAAAAGTTCGATTATTTTCAATTTGAGACTTGACAAGCATGCATTAAATTTACTAAAATAGTGGTGAATAACACAATCAACCAGTTTTGAAGAAGGGGTATAGAAATGGATGTCTGGTACAGCGTCGCAAAAGGGCTCGTCAGAACCTATATGGCCTTATTCATGGATGGCGTCCAGGTGGATGGTAAAGAAAACCTGCCGTTTGGTCCGAAGATCATTGTTGGCAACCATCCCCATGTGACGGATGCTTTTGTGCTGCCCTTCATTATTCCGGAGAAAATACATTTCTTTATTCAAGAAGAAACCTTCAGCCTGCCAATCATCGGAAAGCTTCTCGAATTAGCCGACCAGATCCCGGTTGTGGTTGGTCAGGGTCAGGACGCGATTGCCCTGGCCCGCGAGAAGTTAAAAATGGGCAATGCGGTGGGCATATTCCCGGAAGGGCGCGTAACCGGTTCGCGGGAGGTGCGGCGTGCGGGTGCTGGTGCGGCTCTCTTGGCCATGGAAACCGGAGTACCGCTGGTGCCTGTTGGATTTTACGTGGAACCGAAGTTTGTCAAAGAGATCAAGGGTCACTTCCACGATCGCGATACGGTCGGTTGGTGGCAGTTCGGCGGCCAGTGCGTGGTAAATATAGGCGAGCCCTGGCAGCTGGCAGTTCAGGATAAGACCGATCGCAGCTACCGCTATTTGCGAGACCTGACCGACAAACTGATGAACAATGTCCAGGAATTGGTCAATCAGGCGGCGAAGTCGTTTAATTATTAATCCTGGCAAATGTGGGATTCAAACCGCACGCGTATACGCGTGTGGTTTTTTTGATCTAATTTCGTAACAGATTCTAACCCGGTTGGCAAACCCCAGTGATGCGATTGTTTGAGGAATAATGAAATATAGATATTTGAATATCGTTAGTCAAATTCAACCCGCATTT
>SDBV01007286.1_pt1 | contig 15154 bp, 14 predicted proteins | sample 2277081 | NCBI WGS metagenome assembly SDBV01 (sample SAMN10402039, study PRJNA504765) | marine sediment metagenome | isolation source: marine sediment core GS10_PC15, 223 cmbsf | place: Arctic Ocean: Southern Knipovich Ridge | collected 2010
CACCAATGCGCCCGGCCCGGCGCCGGTAGGCGCCGGACTCTCAGTCGGGCGCGCTAAGGCGCCCGGCCTCTGCCTTCCGCCCGGCGGCGGTAACCGCCGGACTCCGGTCGGGCGCCAACGCGCCCGGCGTCGCGCGTAGCTGCCGTATGATCGGGCGCAGGTAGAACTTGCCCATCAGACCGACCATCGTCGCCAGGAACCCGGCGTAGACGAACCAGACGCCCTTGTCGCGGGTGACCCCGAGCCTCGACCAGCGCAGCCGCCTCTCGTCGTAGCCGACCTGGGAGAGCTTCGTGCCCTTGTGCACGAGCGGGTCGTTCACGCGGATGACGTGCCGCCTGATCACCTGCCCCGCTTCGAGCACCTCCACCTCGCTCTCGTACTCCTTCACCCGGCTGGGCGTTCGCACGTACATGAGGGTCAACCGCGGATCCCACGGGCTTGACACGGGCTTGGCTTGCGCCAGTCTGAGAGGGAAACGTTGACGATCGGCTCCGGTGGAGGCCTGTACGACGCCCGTGAGAAGCGGGAAGGCGGGGTGCAGGAACCGGAGGTCCGTCTCTCCAGGCTTCACCGAACCATGGCCAGTGCCGCCGAAGTCCGGCACTTTCGCGAACAGCCACCTGGGGCGGCCCTGCTTGCCGTCACGCACGAGGGCGACCTGGAGGGCCGGGTTTATCGGTCTCCAGGTGTCGCTTGCTATCCTCTTTGTCTTGATGTCTATCTTGAAAGCGGGCTCGGAGCGAAGGATCCTGATCCCCAGCTTCTTCCCGTCGAGCTCGTGGGTCGTCCCAACCTTGGCAGGTATGCTCCGCGTCTTACCGTCCGGCATGGCGACCTCGACGGAGCCGTGATCGCTTTTCGGAACGAATTCGATGTCGGAGAGGCCCCATTCCGTGCCGGGGATGTCGAGCGCCTTGCCCGGTCGCACGCGAAGCCTGAGCGGCTCCGAGCCCCTGCGAATCAGATGCAGGTAGTCCGTCGGCGGGTAGCACACGAGGCGGAAGTCGAGAAGCTTGACGGCGAAGCCCAGAGGCACTTCTCTTCCCTCGACGTAGTAGTCCGATGCGGTGGTCACGTCGCGGTGGGGACCATCGGTCAGAATGAGTGCGAACTCGCTCGCGACCGAGGCGATCTGCCACCTCCCGTGACCGTAGACCGCGTAGTCGCCGGAGGAAACGCCGCTTGTCAGGAACCGGGCCGAGGCGTCGGTCAGCACCTTCGTGGCCGCATCGAACGTGGCTGCCCCCCGCGCCTTCGTCCCTTCGGGGGTGAAGGCGTCCAGCTCATGACCCTCCCATAGTACAATGCGGCCCCGTTCGGCAAGAATGAGCGTCACCATCGCACCGGCCAGGACCAGGATGATCCCCAGGTGCGTGAGCAGGCTCCATATCCTCGCCATCCCGATCCGCCTGCGCCAGAGCATGCAGGCGAGGAGGTTCGCGCCCAGGAGCCCCAAGAGGACCCGGAACCACAGCTGACCGTAGACAAGCTTCCCACCGACCGGGTCGGGCAGAACGGTTCCAACGACGATTGCCAGGGCGACAGCGGCGAGCACGATGATGGCGGTACGGGTCGAGGCGAGCACCTCCATCAGTGCCCGCAGGGCCTGCCATACACCCGGCCCGACCGATGACTCGCCGTTCGTACTTTCCTGGCTCATCTGGCTCCCGTAATCCGCCAACAGACCGACCTCGCGTCGCCGGAGGCCTTTCGAGCATCACTGCCCTGCCACGGCAGCTTGGCTGCACGTCGCCGCTACGCATTACCGCTCCCGGTGGGGGCGGCCCGCACCTTTACTTCTTGGCTTCCTTCTCGTAGTCCTCGTGCGCCTTGTGGGGCTTGTGGCATTTCGCGCATTTGGTCGGTGTCTTGATGATGAGGGCGTCGATTTTCTCCTCGGACTCCTCCACCTTCGCCGCTTCGGCATGGGCACTGCCCGGGCCGTGGCAGGCCTCGCAGTGCACTCCGGTCAGATGGGGCGTCTTCTCCTCGCTGAGGTAGCCGCTGGGCTCCTTGTATCCCGTGACGTGGCAGACGATGCACCCCGGCCTGGTCTTGTCCTTTGCCTCGAGCGTTTCCCACGTCTTGGCGTGCTTCGACTTCTTCCACTTCAGGAACTGCCTGAAGTGGCAGATCCTGCACTTCTTCTGGCCTATGTAGGTGGCGTCCTTCGGAGGCAAGGCCTGCGCGCGCCGGCCCGCGGCCAGCGCCGTGAGCACGACGGCAAGGCACGCCAGGAGAATCAGGCTTCTCAGGTTCGCAAGCACAAGCCTCTTCACGGTCGCTTCCTTCCCGGGGTACGGCGCGTCCCTCGTTCCCTTCGCAGGAGGACCGGTTTGTCGCACCGGGCCCCAACGCCCACGCGTTCACCTCGTGGCGGCTGCGAGGGCCTCCTTCAACCCCTTGGCGGCCCCCGAAATGACCGAATACAAGTACTCGAGGTTGTGGGCTCCATGACTCCCGTCCCGCCGGACGAGATCGATCGCTTTCCCGGACGCCGCCAGGGCCTGCGAGAGCGTCTCTTCGGCCTCTTTCGAGAGTTCGATATCACTGTAGAGAAGGGCCCTCCCCTTGCGCCTGAGCCGTTCCAGACCCTTCAGCTCCTCCCGGATCCCCTCCTGCCACTCGTCGAGGATCTTCCCGTAGGCCTTCTTGTTCTTGTGACATTCCACGCAGAGCTGGCGGATCCGAGTGCGTTCGTGCTCTCGCGCGATCCTGTCGTGGCATGACTCGCAGGTCACCTCTTTCTTGCCCTTCTTGGCGGCATTGGCATGGGGGTCCACCGGAGCCTTTGTGGTGTAGACGACCGCCTGCAGGGCGTGGCAGGACTCGCAGCCCTCCGCCTTCTCCTTCTTGTGGTGGCAGGCGTTGCAGTCGGTAGTGGCCTTCGCGGTCTTCCCGTGCTGCTTCTCGTCGAAACCGGCGAGAGTATGACACTGCGAGCACGCCGCGCGCGGGCTCAGCACGTGCTCCGCGTGCGGGAATTCCTTCTTCGCGTACTTGAGCGTGCCGACGGTCTCCACGCCGATGTGGCACATCTTGAAGCACTTCGCGGCCTCCTTCTCGTAGGTCGGGAGCACCAGCGCCGTGTCCTTCAATCCCGCCGGCGCGAGGACCTCTGCCAGCCCTGCCTGCGCCTGCCTCATGCAGAGCGCCGCATAGCGGACGTTGTGGACGCCGATTCCTCCCCTGACGACGTCGAGGTTCGCGGCGGCCTCGCCGAGGAGCCTCTTCGCCCGAGGGCTCGACCCGTCGATCGAGCGGGCCTTCTTGAGCACGGCATCCAACCTGGTGGAGTAGCCTTCAAAGGCCGTCTTCCAGCGCGCGGCCAGCTTGTCGTAGCCCTTCTTGTGGCAGTCCACGCACGAGCGGCCCGTGACCTCGCGAGGGCCGCCCTTCTGGGCGACTTTCCCTGGAATGGCAATGGAAGCGTGGCACCCCGTGCACTGGACGCCGGCGGCGAGCATCGGGTCCGGGAGGTCCTTGACACCCATGCCCCCTTTGCCTTCATAGAGCTTCTGAACGCCCACGTGGAAGCCGGTGTGACACGACTCGCACGGTCCCTCCCCGAGCGCCGCGATGGCCTTCTTCCCGTGACGGATCTCGGCGTGGCACTCGAAGCATGCCACCTGGTGCTTGGTGACGTGATCCTCGTGGACAAGCTTGGTCTCCGCGTACTTGTCCACATGACCCGTGCCCAAGTGATGGCAGAAAAGGCACCGCTCCCGGACGGCCCGGCCGTCCCCCTGTGTGATATGCGCGTGGCAGCGGGCGCAGTCCTTGCCGGGGACGGCGTACTTCCCGTGGTCGAATTTCAAGCCGGCCTTCGTGACGAGCTTCTCCGCGATCTCGTGGCAGTCCTCGCACTTGCCCAGCTTCTCGCGGGCTTTGCGCTCCTCGGCCGTTTCCTTGGCCCCCCCCGGCTTGAAGTGGCACGTGAAGCAGACTCTCTTCGAGACCTTGCCGGCCTTCGAGTGCATGCTCGTCGAATGGCAGGTGGCGCAACGGAAGTGAATGCCGCGAAGGGATTCGCCCAGGTGCTTCTCGTGGCCGAAGCGGGCCTTGCCCACCTTCAGCGGTTTCTTCTTCAGCTCATCGGTGCTGTGGCACCCCTCTCGCAGACAGCTCACGTCGGCGACCTCGGAGCGAAGCTTGGTGGGGTAGCCTCCAACTACGTACTTCACCACTTCGACGAGGCCGTTCACCTTACCCATCACGTACGGCAGCATGCCCGGCTCGAAGTGGCAGTCGGTGCAGGTGACTTGCTCCTTCCCGTGTACGGAGGTCGCCCAGCTGTCGTAGTGCGGCCCGATGTGGTGACAGCTCTTGCAGAAGCTGGGGTACCCGGACCAGATCCCGACCACGCCTCCGCCGAGCATCATGACGGCGATCACGCTCGCCGCGCTGTAGAAGAGGATCTTGCCGCGGCGCGTCTTGGGAAGGTGTGCCTTGAGCCGCCCGACCAGCCCCCCTAGCCCCGCCATGATCTTCCCGTTCTAGAGAGCCAAAAGGCTACTCGCCGACGCTGCCGCCTTGGCCGCCGACAGGTAGTATGCGAGTCTTACTCCGGCGTTTCCAGAGGCTCATCCGAGTGGTCCTCATCGCCTCAACTCTGGCACGTTCACGTCTGTGAAGTGGACAGGCGGCAGCAAAGCTTGTCGATCTCCTTCGCCAGGTCAGCGTTCACAACGATTTGGTTCTTGCCCGGCAGGACGGTAGCGGGGGCGAGATTCAATATCGCCCGCACGCCGCTTCTTTCAAGCAGTCCGATCACGTTGCTGGTCGCATTCGCACGTCCCGTGACAACGCCGATCTTTGCGCCCAGCTTGGGAACGACCTTTGTGATACGCGAAACGTCCTCGATCAACAGCCCACAAAGCTTGGTGCCGACCTTTTCCGGGTCAGAGTCGAAGATGGCAGCCAAACGAAGGTCCTTTCCGACGAGTACATCGTGGATGAGGAAGGCAGCGGCGAATGTGTTAGCCTCCCCAACACCACATCCCAGCACAGTCCGTTTCCCAATACCTTCCCAATGCTGTTCCGAAGCTCGCCGACCAGGTGCCCTTTGCCCCGCGTGCCGGGGTGACCGATGCTGGCGAGATCCCTGCGGATCTGAGAGGGACCGCACCCGACGAGACCCGTGAGTTCTTCCGAATACGTGACCTCGCGCCCCTGGCCCCAGAGCTGTGCGCAGGCACGACGGTACCGGACGAAACGATCCAGTTTGCACTCCGTGCGCGATTGTTGGGATGGATGTGCGTGTTTGCTCGAGCGGGCCCCCAGTGCCTGCCGAGTAGCGTCCGTCGAGGTCGGGATCACCGTCATACGTGCGCCCAGCCCTTCTTGCACACGCCGCCGCGGACGAGGGGTCCGCGCACGGATAGGTATCTGCGGGCCGGAAGGCCGTCTTCGCACCGTTCCTGCGCATCTTCCACACCCAATCAGGAAACGACAGGAGAGCATGTGCGATCGCGCACAAGCCACCACCCATAGGCTAGCTGCTGTACCGCCATCGCGCAAGCAGTTCCCAAGGAAATTTGGGGCTAGCAGCAATGCCAGGGACTTAAGGAAACCGGAGACGGACCATCATATCGGCGGACCGGGAGCTGTTCCCCGGCCCGAGTATAAGAGCCATGTGGTCCGCCCTTTATGTCGGCATGAGACGAGCCGGGCTTGAGGGCGGTTGCCGGGGAGAGCGCTAAAGTCCCTGGCATTGGGGCTAGCCTCGGCCTCGATGATCGACAGGGCGTCGACCTTGAGTCGCTCACCCGGCCCCGAGAGCAGGAGTTGCGCGTACCCGCGGACGCAGGATAGGGTGTTGCGGAGATCGTGGGCGATGCTCGTCGACTGTGCGCTGATGGTAGTCTTCGAGCGACGCGGCCTCTGCTGCTGTGCCATCCGCCCCCCCCGGTGCTTCTTCACAAGACGAACGGCTCGACAGGGCCCCGACATGCGCGACCGGTAGCCGGACAGAACGCACTATAGGAGTTTACCGGGATGTCCTCTGCCTGCACGCCGGTTCGGCCGATAGGGAGTCTCATTTTCGCATAGGATATCATCCTAGCCGTCCGTGGTGGGAACGATGAGGCTCTGTAGGCGCATCTTCGTCGCCGCGGCCATCGGCCGAACGCGGCGACCGGGCCGCAGCGAGACCACTGCCATCACGGCTCGCCGGCCGCCATGCGTGGCGAGGTCGGAGAAGGGCCAGAGCTTCGATCAGGCTCCCTCGCTGGCTTGCGTCCACCGCAGGGCGGCGCGCGCGAGCTCGGCCGCATTCCTGAGCCCGAGCTTCTTCTTGATATTCTCGCGGTGCGTGTTCACGGTCTTGATGCTCCGGTGAAGATCCTCGGCTATCGCGTGCGTAGTCATGCCCTGACCCATCATATGGAAGATCTCGAACTCCCGGCCGCTCAGGGGGGCCACGAGCGAGGACGCGTTCTTGCGGCCCCCGGCGGTGAAGCATCGCAGCATCGCGGGCGCGAGATCGTCGCTCACGAAGACCTTGCCATCGAGCACCTGCCGGATGGCGGCGAGAACCGTCTCCGGAGGCTGCCTCTTGGTGACGTAGCCCGTCGCGCCAGCGCCGAGGGCGCGCTCCGCGTAGGTGGGCCCCCTGTACATGGAGAAGACCAGGATCGGCATATCGGGCCTGCGCGCCCGCATTTCCTTTATCAGCGAGACGCCGCTCGCGCCGCCGAGCGATATGTCGACGACTGCCATATCCGGCTCGCGCTCCCATATCGCCTCGAGGGCCTGAAGAACATCCTCGGCCTCGGCGCAGACCTCGAGGTCGGCCTGAAGGTTGATAAGGCCCGCGAGCCCTTCCCGCAGCATGGGATGGTCGTCGACGAGGAGTATCCGGACCTTGTCGCCGCCGCGTTTCCGGCGCCTGGCCATTCACCTACCTCCCACTAGGCCGGAGGTCTCTGCCGGGATCATTCCTTCATCGAAGAAGCTGAAGTAGGACGAATCGCCGACGATCACGTGGTCGAGCATGGGGACTTCGAGGACTTCTGCGGCTCTGACGAGCTGCGCGGTGATCACCCAGTCCTCGGCGCTCGGGTCCGGGTCGCCGCTCGGGTGGTTGTGAACGACGACGATGGCAGCTGCCGATTCTCTCACCGCTCGACGGAAGACCTCGCGCGGATGGACAAGCGAACCGGTGAGGCTCCCCTCCGAGCAGACTTCGTCGGCGAGGAACCGGTGTTTCTGATCCAGGAGGACCGATATGAAGACCTCTTTCTTGAGGTCGCGGAGCCTCGGGCGGTAGTGCTCGAAGAAGTCCTCCGCGTGCTTGAATGCCTTGCCGATCGGGCGCTCTTCCACGGCCCACCTGCGGGCGAGTTCCATCGCCGCCGTGATCGCGCGCGACCCGCGCCTGGGAATCCCCTTCACCTGCGCGAGCTCTGCAGGAGATCTCTTCGCCAGACCGCGGAGGCCCTCTCCGCTCTTGAGAAGGTTCTCGCACGCAACGACTGCCTCGCCTTCCGCGTCGCGTCCGTCACGGGCGACGAGCAAGGCCAGCAGCTCTTCGGAGGACAACGCCTTCGTCCCCTCTGCCTCCAGTCGTTCTGAGGGGCTTTGGCCCGGACCGTGTGGCATGGCTTCTTCCACGAGGAAGTTGCGTTCAGGCCACTCCATGTCCCCAACGGCACCCTCATCCTGATGCAATGGTGGTCTGCAAAGCACACCGAGTGCCATGGCTGGGAGGGCGTTCGGGGATAACCGTAAGTCCGGGAAGCTACGGCAGTTGGCCCCCAGGGCGGGCCAGCTGCTCATGGAAAGGTGCGGAAGAACCGTCGGTATCCCGACGGCCCGTCTGTATCCAGACGGATCAGTCGCCCTTCTGCTCTCGGCGGATGCCGAGTTCGCGCATCTTGTTCAGCCAATCTTCTAGCGTCTTCCGACGACTGGAGACGCGCGTCGATGTTCCCACACAGAAGCGAGAGCATGTTGAACAGCATTCGCCTTCGCACTCCGGGCCACCTCCCCTCGGGGTGGCCCTTATCGCAACATACGGTCGCAACTACCCCACCGTTATTGCGATTCAAGCGCCGCACGCCTTCCCTGCCGTCGGAGGGCAGGCTACGCCACCAAACGGTGGACAAGAGTCGGCGCGCCTGCCTGCGCGAAAGGCCGGGAACCGGGTGTATGCTACGGCTTGCCCACCGGCCCCTTGGCAGGCAGGGCCGCCTGTGCGTCGGCAGACAGTCCCCCCTCTTCGGGGAATGTCTCCGCCAAGGTAGCAGAGCGCGCAGAGATGGTCTCCAACCACTGCCGGAGCAACATTGCCGATCTAGGCTGTGTCTGACGATCACGTCTTGGAACAGCCGGGCTCTCTTCAAGGCTCAAGACACACATTAGCATGACACGGAGTGAAACGGCATGACGTTGGAAGTCGGTGGACTGCGGAGGATTATGGAGGCGGCGACCGGATTTGAACCGGTGTATGAGGGTTTTGCAAACCCAGCCATCTGACGCAGAACATCCCGAAGGCGCAACGACTTACGACGCGGGCGCCAGCGACTTACCGCCGGGCTTACCGGAACTAGATGGACATCAGGAGATCTCAGCGGACCCCGCAGACCTTCCCCGCGACCTTTCCCGCCTCGCCTCGATCTGGCCGACGCTCCCCGACCACATCCGAGCCGCGATCGTGGCGCAGGCGGAGAGCTACGGAAGCGGCACGGGAGCTCCCGTAGACGCCGGCCGACAGGCGTGGCTGCTGCTCCCCGAGGAAACGCGCGCCTCGATCATCGAGTCGATTGGGAACGCGATGAAAGACCTGCTCGAGAAGGAGAGGCGCCAGGACGAGCTTCTTGAGAAGTCCATGGCCCCCGAGGAAGACCACATCGAGGAACGCTGAGCACGGCCCGGTGGTCGCGGAAGAGGAGGAAGGCGGAACCTTCGACCGTTCCAACCACTCGCACTGCCACGGCCCCGAACCCGCCTCGGTAGCTTGAGGCAGTGATTGCCCTCGGCGGGATTGCTTAGGCGCAACAATCAACAGACTGTTGAACACTGTCACGCCCGTCCCACGAGCTTGCCAAGAAGGTGTCGGTGGGAGAGACTGTCGTGCCGGGGATGGCGAGTGGGAGGCGGAAGATGAGCGAAGACAGACAACGGTTCGAGGCGTTCCTCGCCAAGTTCGGGGACTGCTACAAGTCCGTTGAGGTCCGCGTCATGTGCGGCAGCAAGGGTGAGGAGTGGCGCAATATCTGGACCCACGTGGAGTTTCGTCCAGAATCCCCGCAGCAGTTCAAGCCACTGCCGGACCTCCCGAACACAGATTATTTCCGGGCGATGCACGAGTCGCTTCCAGTCGCAGACGCCGCCAAGACGATAGACGCGATTGGCGCAGGTTGCCTGGGGGTTGGGGGTATCGATGTCCTCTTCATCTCAGACAGCCATGACGAGAAGCCCGGACTGAGGCTGTCAGGTACCTACAGTGAGCGTGGCAACGCAGGAGTTCCTTGGAGCCACGCCTACCTTTGGGGCAACGGCCCTGGTGTGCTAAACGGCTACATCGACAAGGCGGGCTACGATCTGGACCTTCATCTCCGAGGGCCAAGGCATTCCCTTGGAGGCTTGTGCCAATACCTCCGTTTGTTCGGGCGGCTTGACATACAGTCCTTCGACAGGACTGGCGTGCGCATCTGCGCCCCCTTGATGCTGCGCTTCTGCCGCGACGAATGCGAATCCGAGGACGAAAGGCTGCTCGTCAGTCTGGAAGGCGTGCCGCCCTTCACGTCGCTTCCTTCACACATCACAGTCGTCCACCACGCCTCCGAGGGTATTTCCCGCCGGGAAACCAGAGACCTGCGGGAGAACGGATGGGAAAGCAAGGGCGACCTGCTGGTGAGAAGCGAGGTCTTCAGGCTGCGCGCCGGTGAAGGCTTCATGGCGACCCTCTCCATCAATGATTGGCCTGCCGATGAGATCACGTCGGAGGAGGACGAGCCCACCGAATACGATGTGCGCGAGTTCCCGTCAAAGGAAGTCTGGACCGGGGAAGTATTGGAGCAAAGTAGAGGGCTTTCTGTTCTAGAGGAGCCGCCCGTCAGGCCGAGCAAGAGCGACGAGGCCATTGCACTGGCGAGGGATGTGCTGGAAGACCTGGAAGGACAGGAGAACAGGAGGAAAGACCTCTCCGTCGTCCTGCGGAAGGCGAGACGCTTGGCTGACCTTGAAGGTGACAGCAAGATGAGGCGATGGCTCCGCCGTGAACTAGAAGGCTTTGATGAGGAGGAGCCTGATGCTCTAGAGTTCATGCGGGCCGCAGGGAGGGGAGTAAGTGACGAAGGCAGCTACCTGACGGCACCTCTGCCGAGACTCAAACGTGCGGTAGACAGGATAGAGGCAATGGGAGGTGACGAGCCACTGACAGCGTGGCGTGAGCACGAGCGGATACAGACGGTCATCCAGTTCTCACTGTCGCTCCTTCACGACTTCGCAACGAGCATCTACCACAAGCTGGTATTCAGCGGACAGGCGGAGAGCATATTCGAGCGGTATAAGGCGTTGGTGGATTCGAGGCTGGCTGACCGTTGTGCAGATATTCTTGAGAAGATGCCTACGGTGGACGAACGTCTCGCGGACGGCGACTCGGAGGCCGTGAGTCACGCGATGACAACGTGCCGCCGGATAATCGCGGGCGCGGCGGATGCTCTCTACCCGCCGCCGCAGGAAGCCGTGGTCCGCAATGGGAAAGAGGTGGAGCTCGGCTCAGAGAAGCAGAAGAACCGGCTCTTGGAATACGTTCGTGAACGAGTCACGAGCGACCGACGCAGGGCGCGTCTGAGACAGACACTCAACAACCTGTGGGGCAGCGTGAGCACGAGTGTACACGGCGAGATCGTGCCATCCGAGGCGCGCGCCCTGTTCCTGCAAACATACCTGTTCCTCGGCGAGATGCTGACACTGGCGGAACCGAGCAAGAAGGTGAATGAATAGGAAGCAGAGCAAGACAGCCACGCGCGAGGCCATCCTCCTCGTGAGCGCCAAGACGCTCTCCGAGGAATGGCAGGTATCTCAGAGCACGGTTCACAGACTTCTCGAAAGGGCAGGAGTGAGACCCTACTGCTTCCACGATAGTCAACACTGGCCCGGTCACGCCGTGGGAGGGATGGCGACATGGCAAAGCGCAAGGTCCGCAAGACCAAGATTGATTGGGACAGCAAGGAGGTAGCCGTAACCTTGCAGAGCGAGTTCTACCGCATTGCACTGGATAACCTTGCCACCGCCATCGAGATTCAGAGAAGGCTTGAGGGGAAGACCGAGGCAGAACTGTGGAAGAGCGATAAGGAGTTTCGTGAAAAGGAGAGGCAATACCATGCCATCCTAACGTCCGTCGTCTTCTCAGCCCTGACAGCCGAGGCTCTCATCAATCACTACGGCATCACGCGACTCGACAAGGCGGATTTCGACAGGTTGGAGAAGCTCACACCGGAATCGAAGTGGATTGTCATTCCCAAGCTCGAAAGAGGCATCTCTCTCGATCCAGGACGGCAACCATTCCAGGGGTTGCACAAGTTGATGACGCTTCGGAACACGCTGGTTCACTTCAAGTCCTTCAATAGGCCTCTTACTGAAGCATGGAAGGCTCGGTATCGAGCGGTATCTGTTGAGGACGCTGACGGCGCTGCGATGACGGTCAATCGGCTCGCAAAGTGGTTGCACGAGAACGATCCCGATTTCGAGTTGGGCGAGATGATAGCACCCTCTGAACGATTCGAGGGCATGGACTTCCTGGAAGCCTACAAGCGTGTTCTCGGGAAACGCCCACGATAGAATCGCGTGGGGTAACCCTCGCGCGCGGCCTTGCACCGTTCGCATCCCACTCAGGCAGGGCCGACCTCTCCTATCTAGATGAACGCGAACAAGTGCGCGCCCGAGGACACAATTCCCGGATTGTCCTTTCTGACGACCGTCAGGACCGCGACGTTGAACGGTTCGATGACCGTATCTCGAAGGACCGCTCTCTGCCTGCGTCGTTCGCCGAACACGAGGAACCCGCTCCGTTCCAGTTCGTCGATCTCCCCGTCGAGTTGGAAGCGTGTGCGAACGGCGTGCATCGGCTCGACGGCGTCGGCGATATCGCCCCAATCCTGTGCGTTTTGCAGAAATCCGCCGACGAGTTCGACCTCCCCCTCGTGCCGCAAGTCATCGTGATCGAACCGAGAGGCGTCGCAACCGCATAGCAGGGCGAATAACTCTCTGCCGCTCGCCACGCGGGGCAACAGTACGGGCTTGCCGTCCGGTCTCTCCTCGGTGTCCCGAGCCGCATCACCGGCGCGTTCTGCCTCGCTGCGAAGCCTGACGGCGACCCATTTCTCGTGCTCCACCTTGATCTCTCGGAGCCTACCTGCGCCGTATTCCCTCTCCTGGTCGTCCACGAGCTTGTGGCAGACCTTGCAAAGCAGTATCAGATTCTCGCAAGCGTCGGCATCATCAGGACGGTCAGTGACGTTACCGCGTGGGCCGCCGGGCTTGCGGGAAGCGATATGGCACTCGTCGCCGACTACAGACTCCTCGTCCGTGTCCGTGGCGTCCATCACCAAGTTGCGCCTGCAAAGGGCGCACTTGCTGCCGGAGCGTCCCCACAGTATCTTCCGCGACCGGTCAGAAATGCTCATGTGGAGGAGTATAGGCTGGCCTGAAAGCCACGTCCACTACGCCTACAGGACTGTACCAAGGGCGAACGCGACCGCGACGGCCGTCATCACAGCCGGGCACAGCTTCATCGGAATGACCGCCGTCCTCGCGCCCGTGAAAAGGTGTCAGACGGCCCCGATGACAAGGAACACCGCGCGCGAGACAGGATTCGTTGGGCCGCCGACGAGTGTCACAACGACCACGAGCGCGCCGACGAAGGCGAGCGCCAGCCCCTCGCCCACCCACTCCATGAGGATGATACGTCGGTTGTCCTGCGAGATGTCGCCAGAAGCCCTTTACCACGCCTCTCGCAGGCGCGATGTGGGCGATGCCCCAAAGTGCGATGATGACCGGCAGCCATCGCGGTTGCCTTTGGCGGGGGACGGTCTGGACGACCGTCGCGGGATGACCGGCCTTCGTTGACAGGGCGGCGGACAGCCACCATATGGGTATGGTGGCAGGGGATCGGGGGGTGTCAAGAGCCTTCTGGCTGCGCCTTCACGGCATCGCGTGGCCTGCGACGATTCGTCCAATCTCGCTTTGCCTGCGTAGGTACTGCCGAATCAGGTCGCGCGTGTAGTCGTGATCCTCGATGCTTGCCACTACCTCGTGCATCGAGGACAGAGCTACCTGCGTGCAGAAGAACCAGATGCCCTGATTCAGCTTCTCGGGGCTGCCGGAGTTCTCGACGACGTAGGCGGCACATTCGGGGTCGCCCATCCTATCGTCGCCTGCAAGCCGCTGCACGACGAAACGAATCCACTTGTCAATCGGTTGGAGCAGGGCTCTCGGCTCGACGGAGGCGACCCCATACAGCGTAGCAACGTCTCGCAGGAAGAAAGGCGCGACCTTCACGCTGACGCCGTTGACCTCGCATACCATCCTGTGAGGAGTCTCCGCGTCGCCGGTGGCAAGCTGCTCATGCGCCCAAGGGACAATGCAGCGCCCGCCCAACCTCTCGACGACGAACTCGACTGCCGAGAACCCGTTCGTCTTGGCCGGGCGGACCTCTCCCTTGTACTTGCGTTCGTAGCACGTCCCCTTCGGGCACATGGGGTTGTTGGCGTGATTGAGGCCGATGCCTAGCTTCATCAGCCGTCGCTCAACCGCAGCCCAAACCTCTCCCCCTCTGCCCTCGGACATCTCCTTGCCCATGAACTGGTCGATGACGTGGACCGCGACAACCGAGTAGTCGGCAGGCCGTCCCCGTCGCTCGAAGGCGTATCCACGCAGGAAGAACTTGATGGAATCCCAAGTGTCGGTCTCGTAGTCGGGAGCGCACTCCTTCACGCCGCCGACAACAATGGCCTCGTAGAGTGCTGCGAGCTTCTCGCAGTCTTCAAGGAAGAAGTGGGCCATCGCACACCTCCGCTTCGTCACCCATCAAGTGTGCCGTACACATGAAGGAACAGCTTGTGGACTGACTTCTCTAGCTCGCTTCCGCCCGTGAGTCCGAGGTGGTCATCCATCTTCTTGAGCGTCGGCTGCCAGCCCTCTGCATCCTTGGGGCAGGTTCTGCCCTCGAACTCATCCCCGACGAAGTAGACCATGAGCAGCTTCGCGGGGAGCGGCTGGCTGCGGAGGAAGTGTAGCGTCGCCAGTCTATTGGCGTACTGGTAGTAGGGCTTGAACCAGTCCTCGTGTTCCCCTATTCCCAAGGCGGCCCGTGTGTCCTCGAAGCGCGCGCCTATCTTCTCCTTGCTCTTGCCCCCGCCTACGGTTTCTCTCCCCACTTCGCCTGTGTGAGCCTTGGCCTCAACCAGCAGCAGGTGCTCAACGCCATCGCACATGGCTTTGCCCACTGCATCCCAATTCTGCTGTTTGCCCGTCTGCGGCCAATACTTGCACCACGCTGCATGGACCTCCGGCTTCTCGTCCTTGAGGAAATCGAGGCCCTCCCATTCGTCGTCCCCAAGGTCGGCGCTGGTATCGAAGTGGAAGTCGAACCACGCAGTCACTTCTCCACCGATGAGGTCGCCAACCTGACGGTTCAGTTCGTTCCGGTGGTGCCCCAAGAAACGCATCATGTGCCACGCACTGCCCTCGCCAAGTCGCATGTGGAGCGTCTTCGTGTCGCCACTCATGTCGTCCCCCTACTCCTGTGCGCGCCACGCTGCCAATCAGACCACGGTGGAAACCTGTCTAGTCTCCCATCGGGAGCAAGTGCTTGCGACGCGAGGATGCGTGACCACGCCTACATAGGCTCGATGGCCCTCGCAACGTCGTCATACATCTTGCGGACCGTATCCAGTAACCCCTGTGCGCGCTCGACCGTGGGCCTTGGGCCGGGCTTCTGGTATCGAGCGGCTGGCCGGAAGCCATGCAGTCTGTTGTAGGTTTCGACATACTCCATCTGCGTCCTGTGAGTGATCATCCCGGATTTCCCAGATAGGCACTTGTTCTGAGCGAGCGATTGTGTAGAACGAGGTCATGGAACGCGCGGCATGGCAGATTCGGGGGGTAGAAACGGAGCCACCCAGTGGGTGACGCCAGAAAG
>SDBV01007287.1_pt1 | contig 15151 bp, 18 predicted proteins | sample 2277081 | NCBI WGS metagenome assembly SDBV01 (sample SAMN10402039, study PRJNA504765) | marine sediment metagenome | isolation source: marine sediment core GS10_PC15, 223 cmbsf | place: Arctic Ocean: Southern Knipovich Ridge | collected 2010
CTGATGATCGCTGCACCCGCCCTCCAGTCGATCCAACAGCACAAGCCATTCATCAAACGGGCTAACGGGAAAACCTGCACGACGAAGCAGATACGCCTCCGCCGGATCACTAGAGGTCATCAGAGTAGCGATAATGGGAATGAAAGTTCCCGCATCCCGCAACTCAAAAAGTTTGGTTTCCATTTTATTCTCCTAGAGTACTGCCGGTCTCATTCCGGCCTCAACTGGTACTTCTATTTCCAAAACATGAACAAGGTGCCCAAACGGGCCAATCTTTCCGTACAACACTTCGTCGTCAGTTGGGATATTCATGCTGCTAAACCCAGTTCGCATTGCATACACCAAGCAAGCTGGATTCCCGTTAGCGTTCATCCATGAACGACCCGTTAAGCGGTCCCACCAATCCTCAACATGGAAATCTGAACCCGCGAAGTCAGACACTTGTGGATGTTCAACTCCGACTTTGATTTTTACCGTCTTGTCGGCTAATGGCGATTGATCGTGATGTAACATGGTTTACTCCTGTGTTACTGCCGGTCTCACCCGGCCCCGCGCCCCGCGGATTGCGGATGGTTGTCGTTGGATGACGACGCGGGTGAAAAAGAAAATGCGGCGGGCCGGGATTTATCACGTCCACAGACGGCCACTTGCTCCCGTAGGCTCCGGCCAGTGGTATTGGTGACGTTACCGCCACGCCGCCGCCGCAAAGAAAAAGGATTACTCGACAAGCTTAAACTTACTGGCTTCTGTAACTTCGTCCGCCGAATAAGGTGACTTCTTGACCGCCTCGGCAACGGTGTTAGCCGCGACAATAGACCAATCAGTCTCAGTTTCAATGAGCCATACAAACATGATCTTTCTCCAGTAGTAAAAGAAAAAGCGGCGTGCCGGCCTGAGCTACAAGGCTCGACACGCCGCACGACAGGCATCATGCCCGTCACAAGCCCCTGGCGGGGAACTCGACTTAGAAGAATCGGGGAAGGTCGGGACTCGCACCCGCTATTGGCATCTAGCTTGCCAACACAAACCTGCCGTCGCAGATTTGCACCAGGCACTATATCTGGCGTCAACCCCATAAAAAAAGAATGCGCGGCCCGACCCGAAACCAAGCGGATTTCAATACCTGTTTCGGGTCGGTGTCGCGCGGAAGCGGCCGGTGTCACACGACTCAGGCAAGCCGTCGGCCGCGGGAAGCAATCAAATAAAAGAAGGGCTCCGGGGCCGAAGCCGGCCGCCCCGGAAGCCCTGTAGCCGGGGACTTCCATACCCAGCGAGAAGATTATCCGTAGATGCGTAGCAAGGGAGGCTGGGTTTCGTAGATGGGCTTGTCCAGGCGGCGTTCCGGCTCTGGATCGTCCGGTGAATCGTCCAGCGGATCGAACAGCACGTCCACGGCGGATCGCTGGCGAACAACGGTTTCGTCCACGTAGCTTCGCAGCGTCGTTGCGTAATCCTTGTGGCCGGCCGTCCGTTGTGCAATGGCCGGATCGACCTTCGCACAGTACGTTATCGTGGTTCGGCGGAGCTTGTGAAACAGGTTGCGCTTGCCCTTCGGTGCCGGCAGACCAACCTCCTCGACGATCTCGCGGAACTTGTGCCAGACGGTCCACATCGACCACGGACTGGGCCAGAGCATCTTGCGCCCGTTTGGCTCCGTCCGTTCGATAATTCGACGACACGATTTTGGCAGTTCGTGCCACAGTGGCTGATGGTTTTTCTGCTTGCGGACTAGCAACCCTTCGCCGTCGTAATCGTCTGTTACGACGGCCATCATCGAACTGATCCGCGAAGAGGTCCAGTGAATCGAAAGGACAAGCGACAACCACCAGTCTGAAGCTGTGATGTCGCAGATGGTTCCGTCCAGCGTAGCCAAGTACGCGATAAGTTTCCTGATCTGTTTCTCCCTCCAGCAGCGCGGCGGCTCGCGGTCCTCCTTGAGTTTCTTTATGCGTCTGGGTTGCGGGAGTTCGGCCAACAGTGGGATCAACTCCGCCCGGTCGGCTACATCCAACCAGAACGAGATAAGTGTTGCTCTCTGATTGTTGGTCGATCGAGCCGACCACGCCTTGCGATAATTTGCTAGGTACGCACAGACATTTACGACCGTCAGGTCGCGGAGTTCTGCCGGACGCCCCAGGAATCCGGAAAACCGTCTCGCCACTGAATACAGATTCCTCTCGTATTCTCTGGCGAGTTTGATGCGGGCCGGTACGTAAACCGACCGTATAAACGTGGGCAGCAACATGATGCAAAACTCTTAGATGCGCAACACCACAAACGGGCTGCCCTTTTATAGTATACCATTGCGTCCTGCGGGTTGCGTCCAAGCGGGCCACGGCAACACCCTTGTTGCTGGAAGTCAGCCACATCCGGCCTTATAGAAGGGGCCGAAGTGGTCGGAGTCGTTTCGCCGAGGTCAGCACCCTTTGATAGGTGTTTTCCTCAGCACGTGAGCTATTGAAACACAGTCAGAAATTTTTGTCAACAGAAAAAGCACGACGCGGCGGAACAAAGAGGCCGCCGCCGACGACTCCTGCCAGTATGGCTGAATTCGGTGTTCGACCCTGCCTGGCCCTTACGGACAGGCCCTCACGCATCGTGCTATTTCCCTGAATTCCCCGCAAAAACGAGGTTTTGTAAAAATGCGGCCGGGTGCTTAACAAAGCCGATTGCAGGCAACACTCGACCAGCCAGAAGGGCTTGATTCAAACCCGCTTTCGACTCCCCGCGCCTTTCAGCAAACGGACACCAAACCGCGCTTTATTCGCGTTTTTCCGATATTTGACAGACACGGCTGTCAAGGTGCCGAAGAAAGGACTTGAACCTTCACGGGGCGTTAGCCCCACTAGGACCTGAACCAGGATTGACCTGAAAGATTTTTTCCAAAATACCCCGAGGTGAGGGCGGATTTTCGGGCTGAAAGCCGAATCTCGCGGTTCTCCACAACATGAGAACCCGTGTCGGAAATACCTGACAGAAATCGAAAGCTATACAGCGAAAAGAGTTGCGGATTATCGAGAATCCGCGGGGCGGCCGGCGGGCGTCAAGTGCGGATTATAGCGGTGGCTGGAAACTTCCTCTTGTATCTGCCGCCCAAAACGGTATCCTCTGTGGTTTGCTTCCTGAAACACCGGTACTGTCCCGCTGAAACCACACGGTTGACGTAAGGTGAGGGGGGCGAAAGGGTTGAGGATTTAGGGATTTTTCACATATTTACCCCCTCTACAGAACCATTTTGGAAAAAATATCGTATATTGGTATTGACGAGGTGTACTGGAATAGTTGACAACGCCGAAGCGTTTACTAGACTGAAGGTTTAGAATGGGAGGGGATGGTCCTGTATTATTTTGGCAATGCTTTTCCCCGGCGTGGTTAGCTATTGTTCTGTTGATAGCTTAGGGAGCGTTCTATGACTGAACACGCCGAACTTCGCAATCACGCTGATCTATTCACGAACAAGCCCCTCTATAATTTTACTAACGCAACAGGGCTAAAGGTTAAGGATGCAAAGGATTTCTTTGCAAACTATCAGCGTGATTTGGTGCCGGATTATACAAATTTGATCCGCCTCTTTCGTAAACGCAGAATTGACGAACCCATTCCTAATTCAAATTACATTCACGGATTGGGGTTGATTGCTGGCATGTTCTCTGAAACTCGGCAGACACTTCGTATGTTGACGGGAAATTCATGCGAAGCTGTGCCAGAACTTCTTTTTGGCTCATTTGAGGAACTACTTGGCCGCCTTAAGCGATCAGGTGGCGCTGCCAGGGTGATAGTTATTGACGGTGAGTGTTCTGAATTGACCCCGTTGCTCAATAGATATCCAGACACGCTTCAGGTAGCATTCGGAGAAATGACAGAAGGCTCACGATTGGGTCATTTTATTGTCTGCGATGATGATATGGTGCGTGAAGAGGAATATCATGAACGACTCAGCAATGAATCTCCGGCTGATATGGTGAAAGCATCTGTATATTGCGCAAACCGGGGCAGGGCCAAAGCGGCGGCAAAATCCTTTGATGGCATTTGGGATAAATTGACGGCTGTGTAGCTATGCTGCCACTATTCTCTTCAGTCAATACGCCGCAGCCGCTGTTTCTTTTCACAATGGTGTCGCTAGTATTGGCAATTTCTGGAGCGACATACTCTGCGCTAATGGCGCTACGCTCATGTTTACATGAGACTGTAAGGGATGTAAAAAACTCCAGTGAAAGTTGCGGTTCAACGTTTTCTAAAGCAAGTGATTCCGCAGATAAAAAGAGGGGGATTAGAAAGAATCAGATCGTTCGCTTAGGGCTTCATGTATGGCGATGGTCTATTGTGGTTCCGATTGCAGTTTTTGCGGTAGTGGTATTTACTTTGGCATTTTATACTGTATCCCAAGACACATTTGATCCTGTCTCAAGGCTGTCTTGGTTGTTTTTTCGCTGGCTTATATTATCAATGGCAATCTTGGATATTGTTTGTTTCATCACAGCGTTGTTGGGATATTTATGTCTATGGTTTTTCATGGACGATGTGGAGTTTCATCGTTATCAAATCACCAAAGGGCAGGTGCAAAAGCAAACAAATAAACCAGACTTGGTATCTGATGATCCCGCCACTGATTCCCCTCTTCAAGCATCTGGCATTAATCCGATCTCCGAGCTGTCTTCCTAGTTCATAATCTACGCTACATAATGCAGCATGGTTTCGATGCTCCAAAGATTATCCGACAAACCGGCGGCCCTAGGTTTATAAGACGTGGACCCCGACCGAAGCTAACACCTTCGTTCGAGGTCGGCAGCCGGGGCAACTGTCGAAAAGATGCCTCCTGGCGTTCCATGCGGATGTCAGGCAATAATGCTTAACGACTCCCCGCTCCCTCATGGGTGGTTAGGCCGGTCTACACGACCGGCTTTTTCATGCGCCCTCCCTAGATCGGGTTATTGCGGCGACGGAGCGACGTGGTAGTATAATGTGCAGGAGACTAGGCCAGTGTTTCCGCGAAGATTACTGCCGTCGTCTATGCGCTTCTTGACTGGCCTAGTCTCGCGCACGGGCGGCGGCTTCAGGAGGAGTAACATGCCCCGCACCACCTTTACCCCCGATCCCAACCAAGACGACATTACTCTGGCCGAATGGTTGAAAGAGCAGGTGGTTTTTCTTGGTATGTTCTGCGATAACTGGGACGAACAGCGGATCGCCGACCCACAGAGTTATCCCGAGAAAATGCCGCATGAAGATTGGGACAAGCGGTTAGAAGCCTTTGCCGAGGAAGCAGTGGACGCAATGCTTGAACCGTTACGCGAGGCAGGAAGACAACACAGGGCCGCGCTGAAAGAGGAATAGCCGTGCCATTAGCCGCTCACCGATGATCGACAAACCATTTTGTCGCTCACGAAACGCGGAATATGATCGACAAACTTGTGTCCCACGGAATCGTAACCCGAGACGGTTCGCTTAGGCTGATAGACGAGGGGATGGTATGATCGAAACCATCGGCTACATCGTGTTCGTGACGTGTGCCGTCGGGATGATCCTCCCGTTGCTCTACCTCATTCGCTCAGGGAACCGAACATGACCCGTAACGCTTCCACTATCGCCGAACTGCTGGTCGGACTACCCTTGTACCGGTGGCTCTGGTCTGTGTGGTTGGTCGATGGCCGGCGTCACGCCTTCCCGCTTCATGTTTTCGCGGACTTGCTCGGACGTGCGAAGGCCCGCGCCATACGTGCGCTCAAGCTGGTCGCCCCAGCATTTTTTGATGAGTTTTGGCGAAGGCTTCGGTTCTTCGCCTTGAATCTGAGCGATTCTGCCGTTAATTGTCCTCATCTGCTCGGTCAAGTAAGCGGGGATAGGCTCGCTTTCGCGCAGCGACGAAAAGGCGGTTTCCATCCCTTTCAACTGAGCCTCGACGCCAGACCACGCACATTGCCAGTTGCGGTAGTTCGATTGCCAGGTAGAGATCGGCGTGAACAATATCACGATGCCGAACAGTCCACTTACGCCGACGACCCATCCCGTCTTTTTCAGTTGCCGTCCGATGCAGACCATTCCGGCGATAATAAAGGCGGCGGCCGCGAAGTTTGCGGCCCAACCCCAGACCCACACGCTGTGCGCCATTGCCTGATGGTACTGGACATTCATGCCGGTTTGCAGAAGGTTGTTGTTCAACCACAGCCAAAATTGTTCGTGGCTCATAACGCACCGTTTCCTTGTAGAATTACTTGCGGCGAGGCGGCATATCGGGTGGCGGAGGCGATTTTTCCGGCGGCGGATAGGGCATTTCGGACGAAGGCGCCCTTTCCGGCAGCAGATAGGGTGTTTCGGGCGAAGGCAGCACCTTTTCCGATGGTGGATAGCAGGGCACCGCGTACTCTTGACATTGGTATTGCGGTGTGCGATCGTAGATGTAGCGGGGATTGCAGCATCGGTTTCTCTCCGCGTACCGGCAACCGGCGACAGCCGTTACGAATACCAGTCCAAAAAACCAGAGTCTATACATCTCGATACCGCCTTTCAAGTAACCCTCGACGGGATCGACGATTCGCGGGCGGTATCTTGAACGGACGATCAAAAGCGCCGTCTGCTCGCATTATATCCGTAAGTTTCGTTAAGTAAAGATTGTTTTTTAGACCGTTTATTCCGACCGAAATCCAGGAACTTCCCCATGATACCCGCTTTACCCGAGTACGCCGATTGGTTTGTGCTGTTGTGCGTTGCCGTTGCCGGTGCCGTCGGCTATGGGTGGTGGCGGCGGACGCAGCGGCAGGAATCAGACGACGCCGAATCGTGGGATAAGTTCAACGACTTCATGGCCTTCATGGAGAAGGGTAAGAGGAAGGCGGCTAGGGGTGGGTTTACGCTGGTTGAAATGTTGGTGGCCACTACTTTGGCCATACTACTGATCGGTGCGGTGGCGGTGATGTTTGGCAAGGTGGCCGAGGGCATCACGGATTCACGGTCGATGCTTGAATCGGCAGAGCGTTTGCGCCTGGCTGAGACTCGGCTGCAAATGGACTTGGCTGGAATTACCGCTACCGTCAACCCGCCGTTGAAGCCGGAAAAAAACGAGGGGTACTTTGAGTACATCGAAGGGCCGGTGGGCGTTGTTGCGGGGGCTTACCCCGTGGCGGTCAACATCGACAACGGGGGACAGCCCGATCTAACCGTCGGCGATATTGATGACATCTTGATGTTCACTATGCGGACCACCGGCAAGCCGTTCGTCGGTCGTAGCGCAAGCACAGGCACCATAGAGTCCAACTATGCCGAGGTCGCCTGGTTTGTTCGCGGCCGGACACTCTATCGCCGTGTGTTGCTTGTTGCACCTTCCGCGCCGCTTCTGGTTCCCGTAGGCGAATCGTTTTATGGAACCAACGATATCTCTGTTCGGCTACGGGGCGGGATACTGATTGCCAACAATCTTGGCAATCTGACCATGCGAGAGAATCGGTTTGCGCATCCGATGGATATTTTCCCTTTTGACGTTCGCCGCTGGGGACAACTGCGGTTGCCGACCTTACGGGAATGTTCGCAACCGAGTTGGATCGTCGGCCAGCTTCCGCCGGCGGCACCGCCAAACCCGGCAACAACCGATCTGTGGACAAACGATTCTACGCAGCGCGTAGCAGGCGATTATCTCGGAAGCGGGACGCGGGTTTCCGACGACGTGATCCTGACCAACGTGATCGGCTTCGATGTAAAAGTGTTCGATCCCGGTCGCGGCGAATATGTAAACCTTGGAAATGCAGGAGCCGGCAGGTTTGCCGCATCTTCTGCCTTTGCTGTTGGGCGCGACGAAGGTATTGTAATGCCAAACGTCTACGATACATGGTCAACACATTATGAAGTAGTTGGTGCCCCAGGGCTTATTATATTGCATGGGTCTGTGGGGCGTAGCGTTGATGGGTTTGATTTAGACAAAACACCAACGATAGACGAAAACCTGGACGGCGACCCAACTAATGACGGAAACGGCGTGGTTGATGATGATGAAGAATTGTTGACATCGCCGCCATATCGCAGTCCAGTTCGCGGCATTCAGGTGAAGATCCGCGTTTTTGAGCCGGACAGCAGGCAGGTCAGAGAAGTCACTGTGATTCAAGACTTCTTGCCGTAGGGAAACCACTCGTTAAGTTTGGCTTGTCTCTTCTTGCAGCCACCGCAAGGTTTAATTCCCAAGGTACTTGTGATTTTTGCCACGGTATCCCCTATACCTCGGCTTGGTGCCTTTGGACAATTGCGGTGAGGAAACGGTGAGTCGCGTTTCCATTGCCAGCCGCAGTTGACGCATGTTTTACCCGTGCTGTTGGGGATACAGTTCATTACAATGTAGTAACTAGCGCAGCACCGGATGTGCCGCATAAAGTTGTACCCGGATTGGTAACAAAACTAGCATTATTCCATTGGCAGATAAAGTTTGTTGCCGGTCCTACTAGTAAGGGGTTGATAGCAAGCCACGTGTAGCAAGACATTATCGTCCGATATATGCCCAGAAACCAAGCACCTCCTGTCGGAAAAAGCAACCATCCGTATATCGTTCCTCCACATGAAATTGGTGATGCAAAATTGTAGTACCACATGCAGTTATTGTAAAAAGTACCTTCACCTTTACACGGTTGTAGGATGAACGTGCCGTTCAAGCCAGCACATGCGCCATCGCAATCGTTGTTGTAGCCAGATATTATGGCTTCTACTTCATTAGGCTGGTAATCTTGACACCAAGCGCACGGGTATTCCTCTCCACAACAACACGGATACCCCGGCATGAAGCGGCGGGAGGTTGGCCGCTTCCGCTCCGGCCCGCGGAGCCCGTACTTCGGAAGCCACAGGCCGCCGTTCCACTCGAAGTCGTCGCGTTGTCGGTATTGCTTTGCCATTTTGGTTAATTCTTCAGTGGCGGTGGGGTCGATACTAGCGATGGGGTGTTTTTAGTCATTGACCGCGAAACGTATCAGGAGAATGTCATGGCGCAAAATACAGTCTTCCGGGTTCATCTACTTAACACCACCCCTTTTTTTGTGGAGGCCACGAAAGTCAGTCCAGATTGTGGCGATGGCGTTATTCGGCTGCTCGGGAGCGACGGCGTGATTGCCGCTTTCCCGGCTGCGAAGGTTTGCGAGATTGTTTTGGAGTCTGCGCGGCGCGAGACGGCTGAACAATCCCAATAAGAGCGCGAAAAGACGGCGCGTCGATATCGAGCGTCCGTCCGCCGGTCAATAGCAATGTGCCACTGATGCCCGATGAGTCAAGGGCGGCAGCTTCGATTTCACTCTTGTCTGCCAAAACATTTCCATAAACTTGTAGCATTTTTACGTTCCTTTTCTTCGCGGGTTGTCGGGGATAATGGAGTCAGTCTGTTTGCCCACAGACTTCCAACTACACCATAACAACTCACTATTTAATGAAGTCAACCGTGAAGCATCAAATGTAAATCCATCGGGTAATGTCTCGTCTACAATCGGTTTTACGGGTGTAGGTTCCATTGTCTCGTTTTCCTCCTTTACTCGGCAGACGCAATGTCCGGGGGGATAGCCGACGGTCCCTCTTCGGGAATGTCGGGAATCTGTCCTTTCTCTATCATGCCGGCGAGAAGCGCTAGGATGCGGTCAGTAATCATCCCGTCAACTTCGGCTCTCATTGCTGCGTCCATTCCACGTTCCTTTTTGCTGTCTATGAGTTCCAAGAAGGGAAATCCATCGTTTCCGACACAGTGGTTGCACAATGTTCCGGGCGGCAACGGACGATCAAAGTATCCGTGAATCAACGGCGGTTCCCCTTCCTCTTGTCGTAGGCTGCAAAGTACCTTTGAGTCATAGGCGACGACCTCGTGGCTCCATTTCCCGTTGGCGTGTTTGCCTTCACAGCTAACGACTTTTGCGGGACACGTAAAATCAATACTCATTGCTGCGTCCATGTCACGTTCCTTTCTAAAATTGGTTTCTGTTCGCTACGCCGGGCACTCAACGTTTACAAACTCGTAATGGTCTGTGGCTTCGTTCCACAGCGCCCAACATTCTCCGCCGCTGTCGCCCGCCCAGCTGAACACGTTGTATCCCGTCACAGTTCCGGTTGGCACTTGCCCGCCGTCGCAACTGACCGGGCTGGTGATAGTCTCGGTCGCGTCGCCTTCCGCCATAGCGGAACTGAGTGTGCCGCGAATGGACCGTGCCTGTTCGTGTACCTGTGTAATCTTCCAGGCGTCCCCGTTTTCGTCCCACTCGATAACGCAGACCGCGTTGTCCAGCGCACGGGCCGCCGGGGGCATGGTGGCGGAGATGGTCGAAGAACTTGAGGTTACAGGACTCTGCCCGCCGTCCAGCGGGACTACGTTGTCTACGTTCACCGAGGCACCGGGCGCGCCGGCAGCCGCGAGGATGGCCGAACATCGCTGGGCCATTCCGTTGACAGCAACGATATGGTTCTTCCCGTCCGGGCCGATCATCGTCCAGACACGGGCGCCCTTCGTGGTGTCGCTGTAAAAATTAGACCCCTTGGCGCGGGTGGTTTTCAGAATCCCGTCACTGACTAGGACGTTTTTATCCGCGACGGTGTCGGCGGTCAGATCGGACTTGACTGGGTAGGCCGCCTTGTCTGAGTCGCCCGGGGCCATGTCGTCGTAGAGGATGTACGGCATCAAGGGCGGGGCGTCCACAATCTTTCCAACTAAATAATGTGCCGCCCCGTCATAGATTCCCGCCACTACAACGTGCCAGCCGATCGGACCCGTGGAGTAAGATGTTTGACTCTTAACCAGTGTCCACTGGCCGGCCTTTGGAACCCAGATGTCGCCCGCCGCCGGGGTGCCGGTGGTCTGGTCGTAGGCCACGATGTAATGCCCAACGTCCCGGCTTCGCCCGTATGCCGCGTTGGCAATTTCACTGGAAGCGTTTACGACGTATTGCTTGCGGTAAGTGGCACTGGGTTTAACTATGTCTACATACGGTTCCTCCGATGTCATTTGGCCGGCATCAGACACGCCCATTACCGCATGGGGCGGGGCCGCTTCGCCGGAGTTGTTGAAAAACAACAGCCCTGGGGCCAGTATCTCCAATCGCCATTCCCAATGCCCGGTCGATTCGTTCCATTCGGCTACAACTTCGGTGTCGTCAGCGGAGAGATAAAGCTGTTGCACGTTGTAAATCGTCATGGTGTCGCCGGGATCAACTGGCGGCGTCTGGTCCACGATCAGCCCGCCGGTCGGCTGCATGATTACGATGTTGTCGATGACGAAGGTTTCGTCCGACTCGGCCACTTCCGCCGTGGTCAGCCCGCGGATCATCAGTGCGTTGGGCTGTCGCTCCGTACCCAGCCGCACGATCGCCCACACGATTGTCCCGGCCCCGCTACCCTCGTTCTGCCGATAGAGAATCTGCGCGCCGCTGGCACCCGTGCCGAGGTAAACCGTATCGCCTCCGACTGTCTCCGCGGCTATCACGTCGCAATAGGCGTCGTCAGCGCCATTGACGTAGACGCGAACCCTGGCCACGCCGTCGGCCTTGCACTCGCCGTCGTGCCCGGCAGTTATCGGCTGTAAGGGCACAACCCACTTACCGAGGTGAGAGGCGACCGTAGGTGAGACACCCTGTAGATACACTTCCTTGGGCTGGGTGAACCGAGGCACCGATACTGACGGCAAGTATTGCGCCATCGGCCCGTCAATACCGAGTATCCCGCCTAGCCCCACGTCCGCGCCCGAGGCGTTGTAGACCGTGACCTTATGGGGAATGAACGAGAGCTCCCTTTCCTCGGCCAGCCGGATCAGTGCCCGAAAGTCCTCCGCCAGGATCGGGTCACCTTTTTGTACATCGGGAACATCGTGCATGAATCACCAGGTAGCTGGGTATTGAACGTAAATCTCGCCGTCTGCGTTGTATAGGTATTCCCAGGCACCCGTGGAGGTGCGCCAATACTTATTCCAACCGTGGGGGTTGATGATATGCTCGTAGACAACCGTGTAGCGCGTGCCGAGCGAGTAGTCGCTGTGCGAACCGACAAAAGGCGGAACGTACAGCACGGTCTGTGGGGGGAAGCTGTAGCCGAGCGTAAAGGTTTCCTTGATGCCCGTGTTGCACATCCCGATGTACGCCATCGCGTCGGATGGAGTTGTCGTGGCGCGACCGATCTTTAACTTATGCGTGGAGCCAATGACGGGTATTCCCCGCCGCGCTTCGTCGGATGTTACTTTAATGCCGTCGGGTGGACCTTCATCCCAGTACATATTTCCGGGCGGGTAGACGCGAAAGGCCCGCCGGCCAAGCGTCTCTTCCACGTACTGGCTATTAACCCACTGTGGGCCGTAGGTGTCGTAGCGCACCTCGACAATGCACTCGTCGTGGCTGATGAGGGTCGGGATGCCTTGCGTTCGTCCCCGCGGTATCGACTTGATCCTACGCGCAAGGGCATACGGGGTGCCGTCGTCGTGCGGGTAAGAGCCGCCCGCCTGGGTCATCAGCCATTCCATAAGGGCGCGGCGGTTCGCCCAAGTGCATTTCATGTAGCGGACGGCCCGGCACTGCAAGCGATCCTTGCCGTCAACGTACCATTCCGGCTGCGGTGACGGTTTTATTTCCTGATATGGGGGAGCGGGCATGGCAAACTCTCTTAACCAAACTTAGCGGGGGCGGGATTATCTTTGATTTCCTTGACGACCTCTAGTATCTCTTCGAGCATTCTTTTCATCTCCGCGATCTCCGGGGCGGGTTGGGCAGCCGCGCCTGCCCCGGCACCGCCGATGCCCTGTTCTGTTTCCCACGCCGCCGAGAAGTCCGCGCCGGGCAGGGGCGGTAACTGTCCCAGCCGCCGCTTCCGTGCCGCCGCTCGGTCGCGGCCACGCTCTTCGACTTGTTCCTCTGGTGTCTTTGGCGGTTCGGTCGGCTCCGGGGCAGGCGGTAAATCTTCCTCTGGGATCGGTTCGACCAGGTGCGGTGTGGGTAGCTTTTCAGTGGGCGGTTTGGGAACGGGTTTCGGTGGGGCCGGGGCCGCTTCCTTGGGCGGTTCAGGCGAGGATGGAGGCGCGGGCGGGATCGGATTGTATTCTTTTTTCCAGTCAAACTCCTCTTTTTCCTTTTCGCTTGGTGGCCATTCCTTGCTTCTTCCTCCCCGCTGAACGCCGGTTTTTTTGTCGTAGTAGTTCCACCACGCCGATTCCCGGTATGGCTGGTAGGCGACAGACTCCTCCGCCCCTTCGGTCGGTAAGAGCGTCTCGTTCTCCCGTTCGCGCTGCCGCTGCTCCATGCGGTTCTTCGCCCACTCGGCGCGCTCTTCGAGATTTTCCGGCCCCTCATCCGGCAGTTTTAGCTCTGGAAGTCCAGTTATCGTGTCAATGCCGTCAACGTATCTATTGGGGTGATCTGGAGCCTTGAATTGTGAGGGCCAATGCCCTTTTTTGTCGGGCGAGGCCCCAGCCCGATAAGCCGCGCGGTAATCGTAGTGGTGTCGCGGGTCGTCGGGGTTGGGATTGAGACCTAGTTTGGCGGCATGACTCGAATACCATGCCCTGAAAGCCTGCTCGTCGTATGGTTTTTCGTCTGCCATGATTATGCCGGCGGCCAGTAAGCGACTTGCGGATCGCCCGGTGCTTTGATGTAGCCCTGCACGCCGCCCTCATGTCCCGAAAAGCGGGCCTCGCACTCGGATACAACGTACTCCGGGCGGTTTTGTTGGTTGCGAATGACGTACTCGGCTGGAACCTTACTTGCTCGCGCCCATTTGACCTCCCAAAACAAAGCGGCCGTAACGTAGAGCTTGTAAATGTCGGCATCCCCGATGGGCGGCAGATCGGAGGCGGTGTCAAAGTGTTGACGCCATGTAATCGTAGCGTCGATATTACCCGGCCCCCGAGACGGCCAGCCGGAACCTTCGGGGGTCCAGACCGGCTCCGAGTTGTTCCCTTGAATATCCAAGTCCCAATATCCCACGCCCGTCACGGCTCCGTCGCGGTCTATGTTTCGCCCCTTGGAACTCACCTGAGTAGGCGTAGTGCCGTCCGTAGGCGATGCAGCACCCGGCGTCAAGGCACCATTAGACGAGAACCAGAGGTGGTAGAAAAACAATCCCGCGCGCTCCGAATTGCAAAAGATTTTTGCCCTATCGACGATTGCCGCGCCAGTCCAGCCTTGACCGGCCCCGTCTCCAGCGGTCAGGGTGAACGTATCTCCCGGCAGTTCCGGCGGCGTGTACCCGTAGCCCACAGCCATGCCCGACCAGTCGTAGTTCGAGTCCCCGCGCAGAACGGCTCCGCCGGAAGCGGAACACGCCACGGCGTTGTCAAACGGCTCATTTGTGATGATCCGGAATCGCTCCAAACAAGCAATTCCATTGATTGCTGCTAATCTTCCAGTGATAACGCCCATGATGATCCTCTCCTTTTATCCTTTAGCCCGGCCCAACCACCACGTCGGCCGTGGGGATTATCAGCCATACTTCCCCCGTCCAGATAGTAGACCAGCCGGTTTCGGCTTGTGTTATTTCGCGTTCGCTTAATGTCTCTTCGTGTTCGTAGATGCCAAAATCCTTCACGTAGCCAGTCTTGCTTTTCCAGGACAGTGCCTGCATCGTGGATTGCCAGTTGGACATGGCGACGAACACCAGCCATTCCAGTTGCAACATGCCCTCGGTTTGGAGGTTGCCGGTCGCCACCTTGATCTTGAACCGTTTTTTGATCTCGCAATGTGTACTGTCGAAGTTCGCTGTACTGTATCCGGCTACGGGTTCGATAACTGTGGAGGGGAAGTCTGCGTACTGCGAGGCGTCCTTTAAGGGGTTGCCTTCGCCGTCGATATATTTCAAGCGGTTGCCTGTCGGCACGGCCGCGGCCCATGTGGCGTTGTTCGTTAACAGCGTCCACATTGCTGTGTAGACCTGCGATAGAGGATTATCTGACATTGCTGTTTGCTTTATTTTTTTTTATAGTTTTGGCGGCAGCACTAAGTTTTAATTTAGTTTCCGGCGACTTAGGTTTTCCTTTAAGTGCTGCCGACATTTTGGCTCTTGCTTCTGGGGTATGCTTGTACTCCTTTACCCTTCCCCGGCTCGCCGCTCTTATTTTTGCGCGCGATTCTGGCGTGTGGCACGGTTTTCCTAGTTTTGGCTGCATTTTCCTGGACTTTATACCAGCGATAAATCTGGCGCGTTGTTCAGGAGTTAATTTACGCCCTTTGTT
>SDBV01007288.1_pt1 | contig 15151 bp, 18 predicted proteins | sample 2277081 | NCBI WGS metagenome assembly SDBV01 (sample SAMN10402039, study PRJNA504765) | marine sediment metagenome | isolation source: marine sediment core GS10_PC15, 223 cmbsf | place: Arctic Ocean: Southern Knipovich Ridge | collected 2010
AAGTATCTTATTTAAATATTTAACTTAAGCAAATCAATTATTCCTGATTTTTAAGAATTTAAAGTATTACATAAATGTAATGTTTTACAAAAATGTAATAAGTATTTTTCTTTTTAATCTATACCTACAATTAATTGGTTCTCCCAGTGATGAGTGTAAATGGAATGGAATTTTATAGCAATTATTTTAACACTATGAGTAAAACCATTTCATTTTCACTGTATTCCATTTATATTAAAAATAAATTTAACTTCCGGATGTGTTTCTTTTAATACATACATCGTTTCATCGATATTACCTATTGGTTTTCTGTCCGGATGGCTTAATTTAAAAGTAGCTTTAATTTTCATACCTTTTCCAGGTTCTGATTCAAGCTTCATGGTTCCTCCGCTTTCTCTAGCTGCCTGGGCAAAAAGAGCTAAACCCAAACCGATTCGTTTATCTGGCTTTGTCGTATAAAAAGGATCCATTATGTTTTTAAGTTTATTTTTATCCATACCCATACCATTATCTTTTATTATTATTATTAAAAGATCGTTCTTTTTATCTTCTTTTATTGTTAATTCTATTATGGATGCATTTGCTCTTAATGAATTTTCAACTAAATCAAGTATATGTAAGGCTAATTCCTGCATTTTATTGTTCTTTTATCTTCATTTCTAATTGCTTTCTTTAATTCATGTATTGAAGCATCTTTCATTAAAAATCTAGTACAAACTTTTCCGATATCAGACAAAAAATGGGCATCGGAAAATTCAACTAACGGAAAACCATATTTATTATAATCTACAGAATAAAGGTTATGGTTTGGAGATAATTCCAATGCATCTATCTGTAATCCTTCGGGAATAAAGCCCAGTTGACTAATTATACTATATGCCTGTTTATCTATATGAGAAGCAATAGCTATTCCATTTAAGTAATGTATAAGATTAATAATTTCATTAATTGAAAGCTCTGTAGCACCAACTAACATTTTGTTGTTATAGTCAATAATATTATCACAATCATCCACAATAATCTGTTCTCCAAAATATTCTACATCGTTAGCACCGGTTAAATTATCATAAATAATATTTTGTATATCTTTCAGGCTTTTATCATCTAAAAATGCAAGTATATGAATCTCTTCACAAGTTGTAATTTCAATTCCTCCAAAAACTGGAAATGCCTTTTTTTTCCCAGCTTTTTTTACAGCTTTAACATTTTCTATAGAGTTATGATCTGTAATTCCTATAGCATCTAATTTATTTTCTATGGCTTTTGAAATTATTTCCGAAGGCACCATTGTATTATCGCTACAAGGTGATAGACATGAATGTATATGCAAATCTATTTTAAATTCCTTAAGCATTCAATTTAATTCCGTGAATACCTAATTCATATAACCTTCCTATTAATTCAAAAGCCGGTAATTCACTTATCAGTATTGGTATTTTTTCTTCTATTGCCTTTTTTAGGGTTTGTTCTTCCGGCTCCCTATTATTTATTAGTATAATAGCGGATAGCTCTCCAAAAGCTGCAACTGCAGCAACATTAACATGTACTTGTAAGGTAATCCAGATATCACCCTTTTTGGAATTTGTCATAACATCACTCATTAAATCACTTGCATATCCTCTAAGAACTTCATTTTCAAGACAATCAGAACCACATTTTACTTTTAAGTTTAGTTTGTTTACTATTTCTATTAAGCGCATTCTTTCTCCATTAATATACTGAAATTTAGCAACGTGCCCTTTCCGACTTTTGACTTTATATCAAAAACATCTACAATATTTTTTATATTATGTAATCCCATTCCTGCACCAAAACCAAGTTCTCTGACCCAACCGGGAGCGGTTGAGTAACCGGGTGTAAGAGCTTTTTTAATATCTGGAATACCATCGCCCCTATCTTTGACTTCAATATTGATATTTTCAATATTGATACTTACAGTAATTTCTCCACCCTGAGCATATATTATTGCATTCATCTCCGCCTCATAAGTTGCAATAGCAGCCCGTCTTACGACACTGGGATGAATACCAAGACGTTTTAAATTCTTTTTTATTTTACCTGCAATTTCTCCTCCACGCATCATATCAGACTCACTTAATAACTTGGATGAATCTGATTGTTTCATTGCATAGTGAAAGGTCAAGGTTGTATCATCCGAAATGATATCTTCAAATAAATGACTGGCCCTGTAATGACGGACCTCTTCTTCATGATATTCAATTTCAAGCTTCTTCAAAAGACCAGCGATAATATTTCCTTTTGTAATAACACCAACTAACTTTTTTGTTTTTCTATTTAATATAGGAAAGCGTCCAAAACATAATTTTTCAAGTTTATCTATTGCATACACCAACGGTTCATCTTCATATAATATTTTTACATTTTTTTCCATTTTCTCTTTTACAGAACAATTGACTTTTCCTTCACTAAGCCACTTAATAAAATCTTCTACACTAATAATTCCAATAACGTTTCCATCTTTAACTACGGGTGTACCGGAAATTCGGTTTTCCCGTAAAATTAAGCGTAATTCACTCATCATAGTGTCAGGACCAACTGTAATAACTTTTTTTGTCATTACTTCATGAATTGTAAGTTCATATACTAATTCCTGACTTTTGTATAATTCTATTTTTTCTTTCATTTTTTATTTTCAAATAATCCTGAATTATATAGTATACCGCAAGTATCAAACAAAAAATAATCTGTTTTTAAAAGAATAATATCATTCATTTTAGCCAATTTGATGGTTTCAACTTCAGGAATACTTTTATTTACAAAACATACTGCAGATAATTCTGTTATTATTGCTGTCCGGACAACCTGAATATTGGACAAGCTTGTAAGAAGCAAAGATCCGGTTTTACTGAATGCAAGAACATTACTCATTAAATCGGAAGCATAGACATTTTTACATTCTTTTATTAGATCCGGATTTCCTGTAATTATTATAGCTTCTAATAATTCGATTACTTTTTTAAGGCTAATCACATTAAACACCTATTTATCCCATCGCGTTATATTATAAATAATACTTAGGCTTCTTCTACTGTTATTGCGGCAGTTGGACAAACATAAGCACAGGCTCCACATCCAATACAGGTTTTAGATATTTTATCAAAAGGAGTTTTCACTTTTCTTTTCATTCCTCGTCCAGAAAAATTAATTGCATTTCTTTCTGTAATCTCTGCACAGACCCTTATACATAAACTACAAAGAATGCATTTTGTGTCAGTATGTTTTTTTGCCCTGTACAACAAATATTCACCCACAATATCAAGTGAATCCCTGTCTTTTACTGGTATATCTAAATCGGAAGCATATTTTAATAACTTTTCAGAATTCGGGCTTCTTGCAAGTAAAAGTTTAATAATATAACTTCTAGCTTTTTTAACCCTTTCTGATGAATTTTTAATTATAAATCCATCTTCAATATTTGTACAACAAGCAGGCAACATCCTGAAAGCATCCGGTGCCTTTGCAGTGGCCACCTCAACAAGACACAGCCTGCAGCCTCCATACAACCTGACTTTTTCATTATAGCAGAGTGTAGGTATTTTTATTCCATTTAATTTAGCAGCTTTTAAAATTGTTATTTTTTCAGGAATTTCGTATAAATTGTCATCTATTGTAATCTTTATCATGATTCTACCTTTACAGCATTAAATTTACAAACTGTTTCACAAACTCCACATTTAATACATAAAGCTGGATCAATTATATGAGTCTGCTTCTTTTCACCTGCAATAGCATTAGAAGGACAATTTCTGAAGCACAATGTACAACCTGTACATTTTTCTTCCTCTATTCTATACGTAATTAAGGATTTACAAACCCTGGCAGGACATTTTTTATCATTAATATGGGCTAAATATTCATCCCGAAAATACCTTATAGTCGTAATAACCGGATTAGGCGCAGTTTTTCCTAATGCACAAAGAGATGTTTCAGTAATTTGCTTTCCCATTTCTTCCAATAATTCTATATCCGATTCACTACCATTACCTTTTGTAATTTCCTCTAAAATATCGAGCATGTACCTCGTACCTTCTCTGCATGGTACACATTTTCCGCATGATTCCTCCTGTGTAAAAGAAAGAAAGTATCTGGCAACCTCTACCATGCAGTTGTCTTCATCCATTACAATCATACCACCGGAACCCATAATTGTACCGGCTTTTTGAAGAGATTCATAATCTACAGATATATCAAGCATGGATTCGGGAATACAGCCTCCGGAAGGTCCACCCGTCTGAACAGCTTTAAATTTCTTATCTCCTATAATTCCATTTCCTATATCATATATAATCTCCCGCATAGTTATACCCATAGGAACTTCCACAAGGCCGGTATTTTTAACCTTCCCAACAAGTGAAAAAACTTTTGTTCCTTTGCTTGTTTCGGTTCCGATACTGCTGTACCATTTGGCACCCCGATTAATAATATGCGGTACATTTGCCCAGGTTTCTACATTATTAATATTAGTTGGCTTGCCCAAATACCCGGATTGCGCAGGAAATGGCGGCCTTACTCTTGGTTCCGGCATTTCACCTTCCAAAGAACCAATTAAAGATGTTTCTTCCCCGCAAATAAAAGCTCCTGCTCCCTTACTTATTCTTATATCAAACGAAAAAGACGTACCAAGAATATTTTCACCAAGCAGGCCATAATTACGCGCCTGGTCTATTGCTGTATACAAACGTTTTGTTGCCAGGGGATACTCACCTCGTATATAAACAATACCAACACTAGAACCAATTGCATATGCACCGCATGCCATTCCCTCTAATACGGCATGCGGATCGGACTCTATAATAGATCTATCCATAAATGCCCCGGGATCACCTTCATCACTATTACAAATAATATACTTTTCGTCTCCTACTGCTGCTCTACAGAACTGCCATTTTAATCCGGTAGGAAAACCTGCACCGCCTCTCCCTCTAAGGCCGGCAGTTTTTATTTCTTCGATTACCTGTTCCTCTGTCATTTTTGTTATTGCTTTGGACAGTGCCTTATACCCATTCCTGCCAATATATTCATCTATACTTTCCGGATTTATTATTCCTCTATTAGACAAAGCAACAAGCATTTGCTTTTTAAAAAAACCAATATCTGCCATTTTAGGCACTGGAGTATCTTCTGCAGGCGGAGTATACATGAGTTTTTTTACAGGCCTGCCTTTAAGAAAATGTTCCTCTACAAGCAATGGGACATCTTCTTTTGTTACCATCTGATAAAAAATATCCTCCGGTTTTACAACAACAATGGGGCCGTTAGCACAAAATCCATTACACCCAGTTGGTACTATCTGGACTTCATCTTCTAAATTATTTTTTTTCAGCTCTTCATTTAAAGCTTCTATTAAACTAAAAGATTTATTTGAGACACAGCCGGTACCTGTACAAACCATTAAGTGCAGTCTAAATGTATGCATTTATAAAACCCTCTCACTTCCTATTGCCAGAGCATATTCTGTTACTACTTTTCCTTCTATAATATGTTCTTTAAATATTCTCTTTACTTTGTCTTCTGTTAATTTTGAGTATTTAACAGGAGTTTCACCTTTTAGCTCTATCGTTACAATAGGCTCCTGACTGCAAAGTCCTGCACAGCCGGATGTCGTTATAATTATATCTTTTGAATCTGAATCTTTATCTTCATCTAAGAATGTTTTTAGTATTTTTCGAGCACCGGCAGCAATACCGCAGGTCCCCATATGAACAATAATTTTTACCTCACCGGCGCCTTCTCGTAATATTGTTGAATACCTCATTCTTTCACTTATTTTATCCAAATCTTCCGGTTTTAGCTTCATATCTTACTCCAATTATAATTGATTAAACATAGAGTGTTTTATTCCTACGTTTTGGATTTTTTTATCAGTTTCTTCACTTTAATCTGGTCCATATTAGCATGGTACTCTTCATTTACAATAATTAGCGGACCCAGGGCGCAAGCGCCAAGACAATTTACTGTTTCCAGACTAAATTTATTGTCTTCTGATGTTTCTCCATCCTTTATGTTCAGTTCCAGTTCCAGTACATCAAGAACTTTCGCAGCACCTTTTACATGACAGGCAGTTCCGACACAAACACAAACATGATTGTCACCTTTTGGCTCAAGTCTAAAAGACGTATAAAATGTTGCCAGACCAAAGAGTTTACTTAAGGGAACATTTACCATATTAGAAACTTCGTTTAATACTTCTTCCGGTAAATATCCATATTCATCTGATATATCCTGAAGAAGACTAATTATTGTACCATTTTGATTCTGATAATTTTCTATAATTTTATCTAATTTTTCCATAAGCCTATTTTATCGTACAGGAATTTCAACTGAAATTCCTATGAAATAGTGGAGCATATGATATGCGACCACATTTATACAAAGATGATGTATTAATTAATTGTTACCCGCCATCTTTTTTTAGGATCAAACTTATTATTCACTACAATCTGCCTTACTATAGTTAAATAATCTACAATTTCTACTTCCATTTCAGTTTTAACCTTTACCTGACATGCAAGACGCATATTCTCTTCTTTTTCTTTGCGGCTCATAAATATTTCTTCCGTGGGAAGAATTTCGCCTCCACCACTTGCAACCTGAACTTTACAATATCCGCATGAGCCTTTCCCGCCACACGAAGAAGAAAGATTTATACCATTTTGAGTTAAATATGACAGGAGATGACTTCCTCCTTCTACAATAAACTTTTTTTCTTCTCCGTCTTCATTTACGGTAATTGCACATTTGCCGTAATTAACAAAAAGCCTGTTTGCAATTAAAAGTAGAATAGTAATTACAAGTAAAATTAAATTAATTACCAGTAAAGGCATAAAATTTATCATAATTTCACCATCCCGGAAAAACCTAAAAATGAAAGCGCAATTATTCCTGCAATCGCCATAATTATTCCCGGGCCCTTAAGCCCTTTTGGAATATCACCGATTAGTTTTAATTTTTCATTAATTGCTGCAACCATAACTATTGCAAGCATCCAGCCCACTGCAGAACCGAAAGAAAACACTAATGTTTCTACGTATGAATAGTCACGTATTACCATAAAAAGCGAAACAGCAAGCACAGTACAGTTAACCGTAATTAAAGGAAGAAATATTCCAAAGAGATTTTGAAGCACAGGAAAAAACCTTTCCATAATCATTTCCACAAGCTGAACGCTTGCAGCAATTACAATTATAAATATTATATAGTAAAGTATTTCACTGTTATATTCTACAAGGATTAAATGATATATTGGCCAGTTTATTGCAGCTGTTAAAGTTACAACAAAAATGACAGCAAAGCTCATACCAAGAGCTGTTTTTAGTGTTCTTGATAAAGAAATAAACGGGCACATACCAAGGAGATAGGTAAGTGCTATATTCTGAGTAAAAATTGCTGCAATAAGTATAAAAAGGTACCTTTCCATTTATTCCTCCGTCACCCCGGAAAGTGTTCTAGATATCCATAAAATAATTGTAAGTACAAAAAATGCACCCGGTGCCATAGCCATAACTACCCAGTTTGTAAAAAAATCAGGCATAATCTTAAATCCAAGTATAGTACCAAACCCTAGAAGTTCACGTACAATGGCTATAGCTATTAATGTGTAGGAATAACTAAGCCCGTTTGAAAGCCCGTCTATCACTGAATGAGTCACCTTATTCTGAACAAAAAATGCTTCCGCACGCCCCATAATAATACAGTTTGTGATAATCAACCCTATATAAGGCCCTATTGCATCACTAATTGCCGGGAAGAATGCTTTTATCATTCTGTCTACAACAATTACAAAAGTAGAAATAGTTATCATATAGATTATAATTCTTCCGCGTGGAGGAATTATTTTTTTCATAGAAGATATTAGAAAAGCAGAAGCAATTAATACAAAAGTAACTCCTGCACCCATTGCTATTGCATATTCAACTTTATTGGTCACAGCAAGCGCAGAGCATATTCCAAGCACCATGGAAAAAACAGGGTGATCTTTCCACATTCCTTTTATAAAGGTCTTAAAACCTTCAATACTTTTCAATTTCATGCTCACCTCAAAATATTTAAATAAGTATCCGCTTGTTCATTAAGTATATCTATAAATGCATTGCAGGTCATAGTTGCACCTGTAATACTATCCACTTCATTTTGATTAGCTGCAGTTCCGTTCGGAACATTTGTAAGCCCCGGTACTATTATTTTGTTAATAAATGAATCAAGATATTCTATTTCTGTGATTCTTCCGCCAAGCCCCGGAGTTTCTTCCTGTTTAATTATTGTGATTCCCTTAATTGTTGTAAGGTCCGGCTCGAATGCAAGTATTCCAATTATATCTCCCCATAATCCGGAACCGGAAAATTGAAAAGCAACTGACCCATCTTGAGTTTGATATATTCCTTTTTCTTCATCTTCTATATTTATTTTAGATTCAGTAATATTTTGTTGATATACTTCATCAAGGCTTTCTAATTCGTACGGGATATCAAACGCATTTAATATGCTTTTCTTTTTTTTAATCTCGTCATTTCTTTCTATTAATGGAGCCGTATAAAAATCCACTGCAAGAAGTATTGTTGTGAGTATACTGCTTAATACGAGTATTGTTACTATCATCATAATTTTATCTTTCATTATTCTTCTTTTACCTTTACTTCTATTACCTTTATTTCCCGAAATCTAAAAGAAACAATAATCTGGTCTATTAAAGGTGAGAACCCATTCATAATAACAATACTGAACATAACTCCTTCTATATAACCTGAGAAACTCCTTATTAAAACAGTTAAAAGCCCGCATAAAATTCCAAATGTTATTTTACCTGCTTTAGTATAAGGGGATGTAACAGGATCGCTTGCCATAAAAAATGCCCCGAATAATAGCCCGCCGGTTAAAAGCTGAAATAATGGTTCTGCAATTTTTTCCGGCATTAATAAGTTCCCAAAATACGATAAAACTACAACAGTTCCTAAGTAAAATAGAGGGACCCTCCAGTTGCTCACCTTGCTCCAAATCAAGCACAATCCTCCGGCAATAATTCCAATTCGGAACACCTCCCCTATACTTCCAGCTGTTCCGCCTAATAAAAGGTCCAGGAAAGGAGCCATAACTTGAGTATTCTTAAAATCTATGAGCGGCGTTGCTGCTGTTATTACATCTGTTAGCGGAATCTGATATGCAGCAGACATTATTCCGGGAAATGCTATCGTAATAAAAAGCCTGCCAACAAGTGCAGGATTAAAAATATTTTTTCCTGTTCCACCGAATATCTCTTTTCCAAATAAAGCACCAAACATAACTCCAACAGCAACAACCCATAATGGAGTCGTTGGAGAAAGTGTTAGTGGAAAAATAATCCCTGTTACAAGAAATCCTTCATGTATTTCTTTTTTTCTTATAATCGCGAATAGTACCTCTACAATACCACCTGCCGCATATGATACTGCAATCATTAAAATTATTTTTATTCCAAAAAAGTAAATAGATGCCAGTGTAGCCGGCATAAGACATATTATTACGATAGACATATACCTTTTAATATCCAGACTATCAGAAATGTGCGGAGTACCAGCTGTGGTTTTATCTGTTCCAAACATCGCTTCATCTAAAGCATTAAGAATAGGTTTAAAGTACTTATTTATAAACTTTACTGAGTACATCTTGTCCAGAATGGTCCTAAATATCTTCATTTATTTAATCTCTTCATAATGATTTATCGCATCCATATCTACATTTATTGTTTTTAATGAAGGAAACAGGGAACTTTGTGATAATATTTTCTGTTTTCCTTTTTTTATATTTTCTGCAATCGGTATTTTCGAAGGGCAGACATAAGTGCATAAATTACAGTCTACACAGTCAAATATTTTCAGGTTTATTATGCTTTCATCTATAAGGTCCCTTTCGATATATTTGGAAATTAAAAAGGGAAGAATATTAACAGGGCAAACCGAATCACAATAATTACAAAATACACAAGGTCTCTGCTCACCCCGCATATTTGTATTACAATCTTTTTTTAAGACAGAAAGGAAAGTATTAGAAAAAGAGTCTTTTCTTAATCCGGGGCGTGCAAAAGCTACAAATTGCCTACTTGTTTCTTCGGGGATTGCTATTAACTTATTAAAAGTTCTGTCTACAGGAGTATCATTCTTAAGAATAACATTACCATTTAAAAGATTATTTCGGATTAACCTCTGCTTTAAATCTGAACTTGAATAAGATTTAAGTATATCTCCAATTGTTGTTCCTATTTTAACTTTAAGATAAATATTTTCTTTAAACCCGGAACCGCAAAGAGCAACTATCCGTTCTAACACAGGCTTACCCAGGCATACTGCTTCATATATATGTAGAATAGTCTGCAGGCTTAATACAATTGCTCCTATACCCGTGGAAGAGGTTTTATAAGGATATCGCATATTTAGTATTGATGAAATTAATATTTCCTGTTTACCCTGAGGATACCTCGAATTTAATTTATATGTTTTAATCCAATCTATTTTAGAAACATCTTCAATAATCTTTTTGTTGAGTTTCTTTTCATCTTTATTTAATGCAACATGTACAGAAGCATCAGGCATTATTTTATTTAATATTTTAAGGCCCTCTAAAAAGAAAAAACAGCCGTCACCATTTAAAAGAATATTATTAGAAAAATTATAAACTCCGGAATCATTTCCATTAACAATTATGTGTTTCACATTTTCCGGCAGAATACTAGAACTTTTATAAGCAGTAGGTATTCCATCCAAATCCAGTGCGCCGGCACCTGATTTATAAATTAACTCTTCTAGAATTTTTTTAGGAATAGAACTCCAGTCCGAATTACAAGAAGGTAAGGGCTTCCATTTTGAACTGCCCGAAGACTTTATAATTACACTGTTTACTTCGCCATTCTCATCTGTTATCTGAGATTCAACTATCCCATCTACTGGTGAATGAACAGGATTCGAAATAGTATTATCATTTATTCCTAATATTTGTCCTGCACTTACGGTATCGCCAATATTTAAAATGAAAGGTACTTTTTTTCCAAATCCCTGTTTTAAAGGTATTACATATTTTTCCTGGCCTGTTAACTCTGTCAGTTTTTCTTCCGGAGCAAATGAGAAACCTTTAAAATTATAACCCTTCGGAATATTTTTTCGTTTTATCTGTTTAATCATTGTATGTTTAACCTTTGCCGGTTAACTTTTGCCGTTTAACCATTTGTATAGGCTACCACTTTATAATCATATAAATGAATATATGCAATAAGTGTTCCATATGTTAATTATTTCTCTTAAATTGTAAATATTAATATTTAATCTCTATTCCATTGGTAATAAACGGTATTTTCTTTAAATATTAGATATAAAATGAAATATTTAAAGGGAATAATAAAATATTGGGCATTACTATTTTGTAATATATTACAAAATAGTAATGTATTATTGCCAATTTATAATTTTGTAATTTATCGAAAAAACTTAGAAATTTAATTCTATTTAAAAAAAATCAAAATATAGGCCATTTTAACCAATTCATGAGATAAAAATTAATTTCATGAGCATATTCACATTTTTTATAAAATCTGGCATTATTATTGCGGGTAATAAATATAAATATGATTACAGAGAAATTTATTTCATTTATTATTAAAAATACACGTAAAAACTATTTCGGATTAAAAGAGTCAAATAAAGAAAACAGTATTATTCCCCCGGAATCTGAGCAATCCAAAAATTATCCTTTATATATACATATCCCTTTTTGTGAAGAACTGTGTCCATATTGCTCATTTAATAGATATGAATATAAAGAGGAAATTGCAAAAGAATATTTTAAATCTCTATGCAAAGAAATTGTTATATATAAAGATCTCGGGTTTACTTTTAAGGAATTATATATTGGCGGGGGAACACCAACAATTGATATGAAAGAATTGGAAAATTTAATTTATCTGTTAAAAGATATTTTTCCTATTCAGACAATTTCAATAGAGACAAATCCGAACCATCTTACCGATGCTAACTTATCTATATTAAAACAATTAGAAGTTAATAGACTATCTGTCGGAGTTCAAAGCTTCGACAATAATATATTAAAATCGATGAAGCGCTATGATAAATATGGGAGCAGCGAAAAAATCAAAAATTCCATCAACTTGGCAAATAATTATTTTCACACATTAAATATCGATATGATCTTTAATTTTCCAAATCAAACTATAGAAATGTTAGAAAAAGATTTAGATACTCTTCTGGAACTGGATGTCGAGCAAGTTACTTATTACCCATTAATGCCTTCTACGAATACAAATAAAACAATTAAAAAAATTTGGGGCAAAATTAGCTATAAAAAAGAGAAAACTTTTTATTATAAAATTGTTGATAAGCTTTCTATAAAATTAAAGCCGACTACTGTATGGTGTTTCTCGAAGAACAATTCACTTATTGATGAGTATATAGTAAATATAGACGAATATGTCGGATTAGGAAGCGGAGCTTTCGGATATTTAAACGGTTCCATCTATATTAATGAATTCTCAATCCAAAGATATATAAATAAGATTAAAGATGGTATTTTACCAAACCTTTTTAAAAAAGAATTTACAAAAAAAGAACAAATCCAATATGATTTCTTAATAAGGTTATTTAGTAAAAATCTTAATATAGAAAATATAAATAATAAGTATTCTATTGATATTTTAAAGCATTTTAAAAAAGAATTAATTTTTTTTAATTCTTTAAATGGAATCAGAATAGATGATAAAAATATCTCTCTTAAAAGAAAAGGATTATACTATTGGTTAGTTATGATGAGAGAATTTTTTATTAATGTTAATAACTTCCGTGATTATTGCAGGCAAACATATTCATGATACTATTTGATTTCATATTCTTTTATTTTCTGCCAGAGGGTTTTAGTAGTTATTTCAAGGACAGATGCAGCTTCTGTTTTATTAAAATTTGTTAATTCCAGAGTTTTAAGAATATGTTCTTTTTCTGCTTCTCTTGCTGCTTGTTTTAATGCTGCTACTTTCCATTTTTTCTTTTTTTCTTTTATGTATGAAGGCAAAAGATTAGTCCTAACGATATTTTCAGAAGATATGGCAACAATTCTTTCTATTAAATTTTCAAGTTCCCGAATATTTCCGGGCCAGTTATAAGAAATTAATAATTGCAAAACTTCCGGGGGAATAAGTACATTCTTCTTCATCTCTACATTATACTTTTCTAAAAAATGATTTAGGAGTAAAGGAATATCGTCTTTCCGTTCTCGTAATGGAGGAATATTAATTGGAATTACATTTAATCTGTAATAAAGGTCTTCCCTGAATTCACCTTTTTCTACTGCCTCTTTAAGGTTCTTTTTTGTGGCTGCAAGAAAACGAACATTTATCTTTATTGTTTCTGTTCCACCGACCCTTTCAAATTCCTTCTCTTGCAGTACTCGTAAAAGTTTAACCTGAACTTCAAGATTAACATCATCTATATCATCTAAAAATAAAGTTCCATTATCTGCAAGTTCAAACCGGCCTTCTCTCTTTTTTAAGGCTCCAGTAAAAGCACCTTTTTCATACCCGAAAAGTTCACTTTCTAATAAGGTTTCTGTTAATCCGGCACAGCTTACTTTTATTAAAGGTTTATTTTTTCTGGAACTTAGATGGTGAATAGTCTCTGCAATAAGTTCTTTTCCCGTACCACTCTCACCTTCTATTAGTACTGTAGATTTTAGATCGGCAATATTTTCTATACTATTATATACTTCCTGCATAACTTTACTTTTGCCAATTATATTATTTAAAGAAAATCTTTTATTTAATTGTTCCTTTAATAATTTATTTTCCCTTTTTAAGTCTCTTAGCTCTAATGCTTTTTTAATTATCCGGCCCAGTTCGTCTGCAAGAAACGGTTTAGTAATATAATCAAAAGCACCCAGCTTCATAGCTTCTACAGCAGTTTCTACTGTTCCATAAGCCGTCATTAAAATAATTGGTATTTCTTCAGATTCATCTTTTATTTTTTTTAGAACTGTCATGCCATCTATCTTCGGAAGCTTTAGATCAAGTATAATCAAATCGAAGTTTGATTTTTGGAACATCTTAAATCCGTCCAGGCCATTGTCCGCAACAGAAATATTATAACCTTCACTTTTAAAATTATCTACAAGCATACTCTGCATTAAATCATCATCTTCTATTATTAAAACATCAAAATTCTGCATACTAATATTTTATCCTTTATACATCTGTGGCAAGTAAAGAAATAAAAACATCTGTACCTTTGCCCTGCTCACTATTTATATCAATTGTACCATTATTTAAGCTGATAATATTATAACAAATAAAAAGACCCATACCGGAACCCTTACCAACCTCTTTAGTTGTAAAAAAAGGATCAAAAATTTGATCAAGATCATCCGGTGCTATTCCAACACCAGTATCTTTAATTTTAATTCTAATTACATTAACTTCATAAAAAGACTTAATAATTATCCTGCCCTCGGTTTTAATAGAGTCAATCGAATTATTCAATATATTTATAAACATCTGGCTAATCTGATAAGGATCAACAAACGCAAATAAATCTTCTTTGGATAATTTTAATATAAATTTGATTTTTTTTTGCTCAATTCTGTGCTGAACAAAAGCGATAACATCCTTTATTAATTTATTGATATTTGTATTACAAAAATTAGGTTTTTTCTTTCCGGAGAAATTTAAAATGTCTTTTATTATTTTATCTATTCTGAACAGGCCTTTAAAAGCAATTTCCAGATATCCTTTAGTTTGCCCCGTTATCTGAGGATTTGCTAATACCATTCGAACATAATTTATAACTGCACCCAAAGGATTATTTATTTCATGTGCAATTCCAGCAGAAAATTTCCCCATAGTAACCATTTTAACAGACTGTATATATTTTTTTTCAACATCAATAAGTTTTCTTGATTTTTCTTCCAGGATTTTATGCAGATTATTTTTTTCCATATTTATTTTAATATTGCTTTTATTAAGTTCCTCTAATAAATAAATACTTGTAATTTTAAAGTCCTGTAATTCTTTTTGAGCCCGTTTTAATACTTCATGTTCTTATTGTATTTTTTGCTTATATTTACTAAATTTTTTTTATTCTTCTTTTACAATATATTTTATATTCTTTTC
>SDBV01007289.1_pt1 | contig 15151 bp, 14 predicted proteins | sample 2277081 | NCBI WGS metagenome assembly SDBV01 (sample SAMN10402039, study PRJNA504765) | marine sediment metagenome | isolation source: marine sediment core GS10_PC15, 223 cmbsf | place: Arctic Ocean: Southern Knipovich Ridge | collected 2010
AATCTATACTCTTGATCTGGACAACCCGCTAAGCCCTGACCTGACCTGGGATTCCGGTCCCGGACTTTGGGACTGGGGCGCCAGCAAGATGGTAAGCGGTGATTTTAACGGAGACAACATCGATGACGTCGCCGTACTCTACGGATATAATACCGAGCGGGTTGCCCGGCTATTTGTCTTCCCGGGTGATGTGACCGGAGATTTCGGTACCCCCGAGATCTGGTGGACTTCAAGCGGGACATGGGACCCATCCGGAAACATGATCGTTTCCGGTGATTTTGATCAGGACGGCATTGACGACATATCAATATTCTACGGATACGATAACGAAAGAGATGTCAGGGCGTTTGTCCTTACTTCAACAGGGTCATCGTTTAATGATCCGACCTCCTGGTTCAACCCCGGACCAAATAATTGGGACCATAGGGCCTCCAAGGTAGTCTCGGGTGACTTCAATGACGATGGTTTTTCTGATCTTGCTATTCTTTATGGATACGAGACCGAGAGAGATGTGAGAATATTTGTCCTTCAATCCAATGGTTCTACCTTTAATGTTGTCGAATCATGGTTCAACCCGGGTCCCGGTAACTGGGACTGGGAAGGGTCTAAGATGTTCTCCGGAGACTTTGACGGAGACGGCATCAGCGACGTAGCCGTTCTCTACGGATATAAGACCGAGAGAGACGTAAGTTTGTTTGTCTTCTTATCGGATGGTACGACTTTTACCGGACCACTATCTTGGTGGAACGCGGGGCCGGGTAACTTCGATTGGGACGGCGCCACTCCGCTTAGCGGAGATTTTAACGGTACCGGCATAGACGAGATCGCCTTTTACTACAGTTACGGCGGATCTCAGACTGCCCTATTTATAATGAGCACTAACGGAGTAAACGCGATAATCTCCAACCTGGTCCTCTGGAATTCGGGGGCCGGAAACTGGAACGGAAACGCAAGCAAGGTAGTCGCCGGAGATTTTAACGGCGGCGGAGCCGACGATGTCGCTGCCCTAGTTGATCGAGGCGGATCACAGAGCGAGCTCTTTATTATCAGATAGGCTCTACCTAAATCAGGAACTTTTGACCGGCCTTCTTCGGGGGGCCGGTTTTTTATGTTTTCTTATCAATATCATTACTCCACCGCAAAAAATGAAAGCGGGCTGTCGTGGCATGGTGTCCCTGCCTCGAAACAACAAGCTAATTCTTTTTGCTCCCAAAACTCGTAAGTACTCTTACGCGGAAAGCCCCGCGACTACCGATAATCTAAGGCGCGAAGACGTAGCTAGCTTTTTTAAACTGCTTACCCTCTTACGCCTTACTCTTTTACGATCTCTTTAAGATTAAAGATTACTTTTTTTCGGCCGATAAGTAAGCAAGTTATTAAAGAGGCGGACTGTGGCGGCCGGCCTCTTTAAGGTATGGATCTACCGGGAGACGGCATAATAATACCCGCTTTAAGCGGGTATTATTATCAACTTTTCATTAAAGAAACAATACTTACTTGCCGACAATATATCTTATATAGTGCCACCTTAAACTCGGGGAGAAATCATGAAATTTCAAGTGATCTCAAAGGAACTTCTTACAAAAAAAAGTCATCGCGTCGCTACAAAATGTGATGATTTTCAAGAGCTAAAAAGTTCCATTAACGAATCAGGGATCAAGTATCCTCTTCTAGTTAATAAAAAAGGCAAAAACTATGAAGTCGTCGATGGCCGAAGACGCCTTAGGGCATGCACAGAACTTAGCTGGGACGACCGGATAAAGATACCTGTAATCATCGTTAAATTTAAAAAAACTAAGGATACCGCTAAAGCGATTATAAAAGAGATCGACGCAAAACGCTTAGACCACCACTGTCAGTCGGAACTGGCTAACCTGCTTTGCAACAATTACGATCTGGATGTTGAAGAGGTGGCGGAACACTTTTCATTAAGTAGTGTGAGCGTATGTGAGATGCTTAGGACTTTTGATCTCCCTGAACCTACCCTTAAAGCCTTGAGAGGGAAAAAGATCAGCGTCGATTCAAGCGCCATTATCAACGAGAAGATGGACTATCACGATCTCTGCCTGGTTCTTTAATAATTTTTTAGAAAAAGTATTAAACATTTACGTAGTTTGGTCGATGATTTAAATAGTCAAGTTTTATTGCTAATTGACAACTAAGGAGGCCACTGGCCGCTTTATATAAAGTTTACTACCAAACCGCCAAGAAAACCGCAACCAAAAAAGACCCGCCAAACGGGTTTTTTTTGGTTCTCTTTTTTTTATTAATATTTAAGAAGGATTACTCTGTCTTTTTTCTACCTCTAAGTACCCTTCCGGCAATGATCCCCAAAAGTGTCAGCAGACCGACTCCGCCGCCTATAAGCGGCAGTGGTAAAGAGCCGCTCTCCTCTTCAACGCTTTCGTTAGATTCATCTGCTACAGCAACCGGTTTCGCTTCGCTCTCATCACCGACGACAACATCGTCTGACACCGGGAGAAAACCCGCCTCGGCCTTTTCGTTATCAGTCTTGCATATACACGCCCCTTTGGCCTCAATAGAACCACGCTCCCCTAAGTCGCAAGGACACTTGTTCAGACCGCAAACATCGGCGCACATGAACTCACATGAAACACAGAAATTGTGCTCATCCGCCTGAACTACGGCTATCAATAGAAATGATGTCATAATCGCGAATACCAAAATAATCGCAAACTTTCTCATTTACCGCTCCCTTAAATCTTAATAATAAAAAGTATACATATACGATTTATTTATACAATGCTATTAGATGACTGCTTGCCCTTAACAACTTGGTTACCTTTTAACCTGCTGACTTTTCTGGTAATCTGTTGCCAACACAGAAAGGAGGTGGTCCGATTGTTGCAGACCTGTGGAGGTGGCTGTAGCTAGGTGCCTTTTGGCACCGGAATATTCGGTTTCCTTTTAGGCACCGGCTAATCCAAACATAACCACCGGAGAGTCCCTGATTTTATCGGGGGCTCTCTTTTGTTTTTTAGAAGTTAAAAATAGTTTAGACATAAGATGATAAGTGTTGAAACAAAAAGATTTGAGGTTGTCGATGATCGTAGCGACCGGGAGATCAATGATTCGCAAGTGACGGGTTGTTGAGAGATTTTGAGACGGAATGTAGACGCGAGTATCTAAGATTATTCGTAACACTCTAAGTGACCTGACATTTATCGCCGGTTAGACGATAAAAGATCTTACGCTCTCTTCCCTCCGGCATGCACTGCCCTTAGTCCCTTAAGTTTTACTTTCCCCTTTACCCATAAAACATTGTCATCCTTATATTGTTTTAAAAGTGAAGAATCTGTGTGCTTCCCTCCAGACTCTAGACTTATCCCTTTAGACTTCCCTTCTATCACTTTCTATCACTCATACCTAAGTGCTTCTATCGGATCTTTTCTGGCGGCCCTTATGGCCGGCCAGAGACCGAAAATAAGCCCGATAGCCGATGATATTCCCACTGCCAATAAGATCACGTCAGCGGTAATGGCGGGTCTAAGCGAGGTCTGGGATGCAACTATCTCTCCCACTCCATAGGCGATGCCCAAACCGATTATCCCACCTACCAACGTAACTACGACGGCTTCAGTCAAAAACTGCACTAATATAGCGCCCTTAGTCGCGCCGACCGCTTTTCGAATCCCGATCTCCCTGGTTCGCTCACTAACAGTTACAAACATAATATTCATAATACCTATTCCGCCTACAACTAGCGATATCGAGGCTATGGCCGACACCATTGAGGTCGCCAGATTAAGAAAACGATTGAACAACCCGAGTAGGTCCTCTTGGGTAAGGACGGTAAAGTCCTCCTCGCCATCATGATTCGCTAAAAGTGTATCAAAAATCTCATCTTTTACTTTATTGACATCGGCATCATCTCTTGCCTTGGAGACGATCCTTACAATCTTAACGTTGCCATTATTAAGCTTGGTTGCGGTATTAAAGGGGATCATTGACATATTTGCAAGCTCAGATCCGATAAGTGCGGTGGTCTTAGGCTTTTTAAATGACCCGACGATCAGAAACTCATCTTTACCCAGCAGGATCTTCTCACCTATTGGGTCTACCTCTTCTCCAAAGAGTTGAGTTGTCGGGGCAGAACCCAGAACAATTACATTACCATCATCAGCTTTGAACATACGTCCCTCATCGATCTTCAAAGTCTCAAAGGCCTTAATTACGTTTGGTTGACTTCCAAATATTGCCGGGCTTGCCATCTTGTCCTCAAACTTAAGATTTCCAGCTACCGGACTAAGAGCGGCCGCAACGGTCACATCATCCAGGCTTTGAATATCCCTTGTGTCTTTCTCTGTTAAAATATCAAGAGTTAGGAAATTGGCAGGATTTTGAGACTGCTGGCCTCCTTCAGGATTAACCTGTCCGGAGAGGGTAACAATTACGTTTGTGCCGAAACCCTGTATGAGATTAGAGACATCGTTTTTAAGCCCTTGCCCAAGCGATATCAATATGGTCACTGAAGACACCCCGATAACGACACCAAGCAAGGTAAGAAAGCTTCTTACTTTATTACCCCAGATGGAGCTAAGAGCGCTTAAGATGTTATCTTTCATCAACTACCTACTATCCGACCGTCTAATATCTCGATGATCCGCCTACTTTTTTTAGCGATCTTTTCATCGTGAGTTATGATGATGACAGTTTTTCCTTCATTATTTAGATCTTCCAATATCTTGATGATGCCCTCACCGCTCTTGCTGTCTAGATTGCCGGTCGGCTCATCGGCAAGGACGATATCAGGATCGTTAATCAGCGCCCTAGCTATCGCTACCCGCTGATTTTCGCCCCCCGATAGCTCTGTGGGTCTGTGCTTTTCCCGCGCGCTAAGCCCGACTTTTTCAAGAAGTTCTCTTGCCCGATCGTATCTCTTGGTCTTTACCTTTTTCGAATAAGCCGTAGGAACAAGAACGTTTGACAAGGCTGTAAGTTTTGGCAAAAGGTTGAATGTCTGAAAGACAAAGCCAATACTATCCGATCTCAGAGTCGCTAGCATCTTGTCGGACATATTGAGAGTTATCCGCTTACCGGCGATTATCAGCTCACCACTTGTCGGTCTGTCCAGAAGCCCGATAATATTCATGAGAGTCGACTTTCCAGAGCCGGAAGGCCCCATTATCGAGACTATTTCACCCTCGTCAATGCTTAAGTCGATGCCGCTAAGAACAGGTACTACCAGCTTCCCTGTCGAATAAGTCTTTGCTATCTTTTTTAATTCGATTGCTTTTATTCTGTCGATTAGTCCTCCGATTTTTACTTGCTCGATTAAATCATAGATAATCTGTTAAATCCAGCTTTCAATAAACCGCTTGGTAACTTATTGTGTTGACTTAATATTTTATTTATGGTAGCTTGCTGATAGAGGGATCTTTTCCCGCCGAGAAGGATTTTAATAGTTATAATAAAAAAGCCCGGACAGGGTTTTTTTTATGTCATATTTTCCAGGTTTAATCGGGACTCGCGGGGAGTTTTTGTCGAGCAAGAGTATACGGTCTTTTCGACAGACCAGGCATCAGCAATGCGGATCTTTTCATTTTGTCCGTGTAGTAATAAACAAGCCTCGCTTAGCAGTCGAAATTTGTAGAATTGAATGTCCAGTCAGATAGTTGCCGCACCGGTCGCTCCGTAGCTCTAGTTAGTTACTATCACCCGCCTGACCAAGCACAACCGAGGTAACGCTATAAAAAGAGATTAAATGTGTTGACCATATATCATTTTCTAGAGAGCAGTGGTATTTTAATTAAAGGTCGCCTCTGCGTTTACGCTTGGTCAAAATAAAGTCGCTTGGCCTAATAAGAGATGGTAAGCCATGATAAAGATATACAAAAAACTGATAAAAGATGACTCTCTAAAAGTCTTAACCGACTTTGAGTCCAATGCCTGGGTGCATGTCGTCGGACCAACCGAGAGTGAACTTGAGGTAGTCTCAAAGAGGTTCTCGATTGATATCGGGCTTCTTCGTGATGCCGTCGACTTTTACGAGCTTCCGCGAATTGAAGTCGAAGACAGTACTACATTTATCTACACCCAGTTTCCGTACAATGACGGAAACAATATTGTCACCGTCCCGGTGCTTTTTGTTATCGGCAGGAATTTCTTTATAACCGTATCGGATAAAGAGTTCCCGGGAATAAAGCTTTTTACCGATGAGAAAGTCGATTTTTACACTACGCAAAAGACGAAACTCTTTCTTCTCTTGTTTTCTCAGATAAACACGACCTATAACGCTTTTCTTTTAAGGATCATCAGGCAGATCAAAAGCTCCAGAATAAAACTGGAAAAGATCAAAAACAAAGATGTTTTACAACTTGTGACTAGTGAGGAGATCCTAAATAATTTCCTCTCTATCTTAGTGCCGACCAACAATGTATTAAAGAGTCTTCTGACGGGACGATTCTTACGGTTGTTCGAAGAAGACGAAGACTTAGTCGAGGATCTCTTTCTCGATAGCGGCCAGTTGATCGAGCAAATCCGCTCGAATCTTAAAAATATCGTAAACATCCGTGACGCCTACTCGACGATCATGACAAATAATCTAAACAGCATCATAAAACTGCTTACATCCCTGACCGTTATCCTGATGGTGCCAAATATAATCAGCGGTCTTTACGGGATGAACGTGTCGCTTCCATTCGCTCAGTCACCGCTTGCCTTTTTTGCCCTCACTCTGACAATAGTAATATTCTCTGTTCTCATTTTTGTGCTCTTCCTGGCTAAAAGATTCTTTTAATTCGACACCCGGACGATCTCTTTCTTAAAAATTAGCGAGCTTCGTTACCATGCTAATATCAAAATCGTCTATCAAAATCATCACCTTTTTACACAAGCACTTTAAGCGGTTTCCAGGGGTTTCTTACGAGTTCTTGTCTTCGGGTCCCATCTCCTTTTCAAAAGATCTCATCAAGGCGTAGTTTGCTACCCCCATCATGATGATCGAGATAAAAAGGACGGCGAACAAGATATACAAAGGGGTACTGAAAGACTTTGATGTAGCGTTTACATATACGACCAGCAAAGCGGCGTATAAAAAAGCCATAACAATAAAAGAGACAAGAATGGACGTCGCTTTTGGATATCTCCACCCCATTCTCGGCGCTATCAAGTAATGGAGTAAAAGACCTGACAAGAGAGTTATGAGAGTTATAACCGGTATCGCTACCACTAGGATTATAAGTGCCGCTTGCATCTTTTTTCACCTATTCTATTCTTATTCAAAATCACTGCGTTAATCTTATATATTATTCATTCCAATGAAAAGATAAAACTGATGTTTTTAAGCCTAGCCCGGCTATCGATCGTCACCTTAGCTTGATAGATACAATAGCTACGTCATCGGTTAAAATATTTCCCGTAAACCTCATAAGATTAGCAAGGATCTTCTCGGGAATATTCTCCGTTGAAGCGGTCGCCCTTATTGCCGCCATCAATCTTTCTTCTCCGAAAAAGAGGCCACTTCCCCTTGCTTCTATTACGCCATCGGTGTAGAGGACCAAGACGTCACCTTCGGATATGAAGGTGACGCTATCATGATAGTCAAACTCGATAAATGTCCCGATCACCGGTGATTTACTGACGAGAAGCTCTTCACTAGCGCTCTCCTTCGATAGTATGGCCGCGGGATGCCCGGCGTTACAGTAGGTCAACTTTCCGGTACTTATATCCAATACACAGAAGAATAGAGAGACGAAAATATTATCGGCTGAAGAACGTCTTACCAAATCGTCTGTCATCCATACAACCTTGGCGGGTGAGTTCTCGCGGTAACTATATGCTTTTACGGCATTCTTAACGATTGAATTAAGCGTCGCCGCCTGAAGGCCATGACCGGAGATATCACCGATGACAATGCCTACCTTATCCCCTTCCAGTTCAAAGATATTGAAAAAATCACCGCCAACGTCTGCCTCATCGGTAGCCGAATGATATACTTTGTTATATTGTATGCCCTTAACGGAAGCGGGAACCTCCAGGACCGCCCGCTGCAAAGTGTCGGCGATATTGCGGTTGTCCTCGCTGACTCTTTCAAGCTCCTTTGTCTGCTTCTTTATTTCAGCCCTCAAATAGTCCGCCTGGCCGACAGTCCTTCCGGTTATCATGCCCCCCAAGGAAGCGATGATCATAACGAGTCCGATCTCAAGGTAATGAGAAAAGTGAAGAGACCAGCTTTTCTCAGGCATAACGCCAAGAATCCAGCTACCATTAGAGACATTTATGATCGCTTCAACCGGATCTGACAGTCGGTCCTCACCATTGACAAAAATAATTTTCTCACCGTCATCGGTTTCCTTCCATATCTGATATCGATAACCGTCGTCACGGAGATCTCCAGTATTTACCCCATCAAGCAGCTGAGGAATACTGATAAGCGCAATCGCGAACCCCCAAAAGATATCTTCGTCTTCTCCGCTCAAAAAGACAGGATACCTACCAACGCATGCCAAACCGCCTTGGATCAACTCAAAAGGCCCGGCTACGACCATCTCGCGAGAGTCGATAGCCCGTTGCGCCTCATCTTTTCTATTCGGATCTTCGAGGAGGTCGTGCCCGATGGCTTTCTCGTTTCCGGCAAATGGATAGATGTTTTGGACTATCGCGTCGGGTGCAAGCTGAAGGTTGGTAACACTTTCATACTCACTCAACATCTCCTCGGCTAGTTGATCGAAGTCGCTTACCATGCCGTCGCCCTGTCTAATTATTGAGGCCAAAGCAAAAGTCGACGAAAGCGACGCGTTTAAACGGTTCTCTATCAAGACGGCTTGTCTTGAGGCGATCATGAGTGTCTCTCCGCGACGGGACGAAGTTCTGCCGTTTTGAAACTGCTGTACTATGAAAAGGCCAAATACGGTTATTGCTATAAAAACCGCTATCGAATATGCTAGCTTTTTTTTCATTTAGGTATTCATTATAAGGGAAAGCGCAAGCTTAATACAGTTAGTAGAGGTAAGTACCGACCGCTCGGGCTTTATTCCGACCGGAAATTAAGATTACTCTTTATCTAATTCTTTTTTTATCTCTTTTTTCTTATAATACTCATTGGCGATCTTATCAGCAGAGGAGTATTTCTCGTCCTCTTTAGCGATCCTCGTATTCAATTTCATGAACTTCTCCTCAAAAGATGAAAACTCCTCCTCGGTCAAAGTGCCTTCAGCGATCTGCGTCGTCAGCTTCAACAAGAGCGTTGTTAGCTCTACCAGAGACTCATTTAGGTCTACTGCCGCGGCTGAGGCTTCTGTCTCAAGCTCAAAATATTTTTTTGGCTCCCTGGGAAGATCGAGGTTTTTTCCTCTTTTAAAAAGTTTAAGCGCTTCCTTGTGCTCCTTTAGGATGGTTTTACGAAGTTCCTTTTGCTTCTCGCCAAGCTTTATCGCCTCCTGATCGCCCTTGGGATCATTGGGCAGCGCATCTATCTCTTTTCCTACTTCCTCAGATTCTTCATCAAGCTCCATAGCTTTTTCAATATTAGCATTTGCCTGCTTGCTCAACTCTTTTGCCTTGGTCACCGAAGATTTACCGCATCCGGCTATCGCGACGATCAAAACAATAACAAAAATGATAAAAACCAAGCGCCTGTAAACCATGTTCCTCCGTTATGTCATTAAACACTTTGTATGCTTATCATATCTCAAAAAGAAATAATGTTAATAAATTTTCAACAGATCGTTCCGTATTTAATGAATAAGGTGACCTACCCCTTATTATCCTTCTCGAACAGATCTTTAAACTGAGAGTAGCCCTGTTCTTCAAGATCTTCTTTTGGAACGAATCGAAGGGATGCCGAATTCATGCAGTAACGTTTTCCCGTGTCCGGCGGACCGTCACCGAATACGTGTCCGAGGTGTGAGTCGCTATCTTTACTCCTTACTTCTACGCGTCCCATCAGGCCAGACTCTTTTTTAGCTACTATGTTATTTGAATCAATAGGCCTGCTATAACTTGGCCAACCGGTGCCGGAATCATATTTATCGATCGAGCTAAAAAGCGGCTCGCCGGAGACGACGTCGACATAGATGCCCTCTTTCTTACTATCCCAATACTCATTATTGAAGGCCGGCTCCGTGCCGCCTTCTTGAGTGACTTCGTATTGCTTAGCCGTCAGGACCTCTTTCAACCTCTCCTTGCTTAGTTTTTCGCTCATAATATTCACCTTTTGTAATTTATTGATCATGACCGGAGCAGCGCTTATTTGATCCTTAAAAAGAGCCTTCCAAAATATGGGTCTCGGGCAAATTGTCGAGCCCATCGGCCTCAGTCTCTTCCGTTATAACGACCTTCCCGTAAGAGCTTCGGTCTTTACTTACGCTATATTTTAAATCAAACGAGTCACCCTCTTTACTCATCCTTCCGGTTGAGAAAAACGAGCCGTCTTTATCGACCAGCCATCCCTCGTAAAACTTACCCGGCGGCGCCTCCTTTAATTCGGCCTGCGCCGAAAAAGTGAACTTATCACCATCGTAGCTTCTTTTTGCAGAGCCTTCCCCGTCATTTGACCCGACTCCTATCAGGTCTATCCGTTCGATCTCTTCATCCTTTTCAGGGGCGACCTCGGATTGCTCTTTACCACTCTCATTTTCCTCTATCATCTCATCCTCTTTAGAAGTACCGGGACTGTCATTAATGATCAGGATAAAATAAGCCCCAAAAGCGATCAGAGCGACGACTATGACCAAAATTATTATTGTCGAATTATTTTTCATTTTGACTCTTTGATATTATTTATGCCTTAATCAATCATTATTAAACTCGTCCGGTCTGTCGTACGCTCTTATCTGTACGTCAGCGCTATGACACATAAAAGTGCTTGGTGACCCTGGCTATAGCTAAAGCCCGGATCAAAAGGAAAGCTAGTAGGATTAAGTAAGGGGTCCTTGAAATTAACATTTAAAGTTTTCCGGAAATCTAAAAAGTCTTGTCGTTAAAGATTAAATCTATCTCAAGCGCAAGAGATTCACTTCGCTGCGCCCCCTTTTTATTGACAAGCGTTGCCAGTGGTAATCATCGATTTAGACAAGCAAATTTTTTGGCATTATAACTAAATGCCGCCATACCTTGAATCAAGTTGAGCCTTGATTTGGATAGCGCTCTGCCCGTCATCAGACCAGGTTTCTGCGTCTAAAGCCTCGCTTATGCACATACCACAATTAGTAGCATGATCATCGTATTTAACAAAATCGTCACCGACCGAACTTATGAAACAATCCAATAGATTATCATGACCGACGCTCACTTCGCATCCGCAATAGCATGTCGATATGGCTAGAACTTCTAAACCGACATCAGTCGATGCGAAGCTGTATGCTTTTTCGATATTGGAACCGGAATTCACGGCATACCCGGGAAGATCACCAAGTTTTTTCTTATCGAGCCCGCTTCCAACGACAGCTAGGGTGACCAGAAGAACAAGCAGGCCTCCAATAACAACGTAAACCTTAAGCGCGCTTTTACTTTTCTGTCTTTTATTCTTATATTTTTTACCGGACAATGTAGACCAATCCTTTTTTCTTTAAGAACAACATTGTCATTTTACCACTTTTTTTCAAATTACCTGGCTTATCTTTTTGCAATACATAAACAATTAATCAGCGATGAATATAATAATCGTTTTTTTTAGACCTACTCCAGCGAGGACCGAAGTCAACAAATGGCTGATGTTCAGATATTGTTCCGGTGTCAAATAAAAAAAATGGCTGTAAGCAGCCACGGGGAGAGAACTGTAAGCGTAATTCATTAAGCGATCGCAATAAGTAGCTACCTTTGAACCTTCTAGGCGACCAGACGATATGATTTATTACAGCAGCTAGAAGTATGTTGCCATAAGATCATCACTACGTGGTCTACTTGGTTCTGTTCTAATAAATCTAGCGTTAACAATATTACAGATTTATTATCCAAACCCTATTGCCATTATAAAATATTCGAACATTATCCATTAGTTCCATATTTATTGAGGCGGTCCAATGTCTAATGCTCTTATGACCTCTCTTCGCTTATTATTAATTAGCGGAGAAACCAAATTCGTAGAAACCGCAAAACCTGAATCCTTGACAAAATAAGTTTTTGAAATGAGGCAATACAAACAGTGTCAGTTGGAGCTTTCATTGATTACATCTCTTAGCAGTTGTGTCAGCGCTTTATCCTCGTAAACGATTCGTTTGACGATTTCTTTAGCCCGTGAGGAAAGACGCCGATAGCCCCAGAGTGATCTTCGTTTTGTTTCATCTAACCCCTCGCGCTGATAATAGAGCGGCAGATTGACATCGAAATAGGAGATACTGTCTGCGTCCTTGATGAGATCGGATTTGGGATCGCCACCAACTTCATGCAGTTCCACTAAACGACAGACTTCATCCACAATATCCTTCTCCAAACTACACGCGGTCAGGATCGGACGCAATATTTTTGCACTATTGTCCGCATGGGCTGCCTTGAAGACGTCAAAATCTTCGAAGTGCTCTCGCTTGACTTTGCTCTCATCGATTGCTCTGTCTATATCATGAGCCAGCGCAGCTAGCTGTAGAGAATCACTAGCATCCGGCGTCAGGCGCAAAAGCCAATCCAGCGTGTTTTCCGCGTGACGTGAATCCTCCGGCACTTGCGAGGCCGCAATAATTTTCCGAATTTTTTGTTTGGCCTTATTGATACTAGTCAGCGTAGGCAATCTTAACCCGGCGAATAGTTTCAACATTCATCACAACAGCAATAATCACTAACACCGGCAATACCAGATTTAAAACCGCACCTATAAAGATAAGAAAAACCCTAACATCCCGCCCCATTCGAAACCGAGACTTTATTCGTTCACGCATAAGATTGTCATATTTATCGGCTGTGTAGCTCAACATAAATGAGCCGATTATTGCCATAAAACCTATAAATAAAATCCATCCACTCGCTTTTTCCGCAAGTAGATACCAGGTCAAACCAAACAACAAAAAAGCATCGGCGTAACGATCAAGCACCGCATCGAACCATCCGCCGAAGTCGCTGCCCTGATACTTGAGCCTAGCAACTTCTCCGTCGCTACCATCGAGAATGGATGCGAACTGGGCCAAGACACCACCTAATAAAAGTGCAAGATATGTGCCAGACGCAAAAAAACCGGCAGCCACCATAGAAGTTAGAAACGAGACTATGGAAATCTGATTGGGTGAAATGTTGTATTTCGCCAATTGGCGAGAGATCCGAGTTGATACTGGTCGATTTAAAAAACGTGAAACTGGTCCATCGTTTGTCTTTTCGCTAAGTCGAGCCAGCATTGCTCTTTCCGCTTTCTTGAAAGCCGCACGATCGTCTACGTCAATCCAGAAACCGCTCACAGGGATCGCTTTGGCACGTCCCTCAGCTGCCAGGGTTAGCACAGCCGCCGTTAAGCTGGTTTCTCCATCTTCTTCCCTGCTTTGCTCCAGTGCCTTAAATATGGCAGGTGAACACATGAAGATACCAGTGTCGAATCCATTGAAGTCTACCAAGCCCTTGCCAATATCACGGATATTACCGTCTTCCACCTTGACGCGGGTTACGTCCTCCATGTCAACGAGGGAATTTTGTGTGTCTTTATCCACCGCTAGCGCAATATCTTCATTTGCCAACTTGTGAGCTATCACTGTGCGAACCATATTCGGATCGAATAGATGGTCCGCCATCAGCAGTAAAAATGGTTCCTGAATTACGTCCCGGGCTTTCAGTACCGAAAGACCATTCTCTTTATCCCATTCGTCATTCGTAAAAGAAGTGATCGGAATCGTAAGCTTTTCTGATAGTCGCCCTAGAAAATCGCTCACCTGATCTCCACGGTAACCGACGACCACAAAGAATTCATCTACCCCGGCTTCCATTGTGGTTCGTATTACGCGCTCGATCAATGGAAGACCCAGAATGGGAATGAGAGGTTTACTCTCTCCCTCCGCCCGCATTCGACTGCCCTTGCCTGCTGCAATGATCAAACACTTTGTTCCCATTTAGTTACTCGCCGTTTATAAAATCTTCCATCATCGAAAAAGCTTCGTCATCAGTAAACTGCTTTGGCGGATGTTTGCAAAAATAAGCCGATGGCGCTTCCAGGATACCGCCCTGCCCTCTTTCCATCGCAATCTTTGCGCATCGGATAGCATCTATCGCAACCCCTGCTGAATTTGGAGAATCCTCAACAGAGAGACGCAACTCAAGGTTCATCGGTACATCTCCGAATAGTTTTCCCTCCATGCGTATAAAGCAAAGTTTATTATCTTTCTGCCAAGGCACATAGTCACTGGGTCCGACATGAATATTTTCGTCGTCCAGTCGTGTAGCGGCCACTGACTGAACAGCCTCTGTTTTCGATTCTTTCTTTGATTTTAAGCGGTCGCGATTTAGCATATTGAGAAAATCCGTATTTCCACCGGTATTTAGTTGGTAGGTGCGCTCAAGCTTGACTCCACGTTTACTAAATAAATCGGTTAGCGTGCGGTGAGTAATCGTTGCTCCAAGTTGGGCCTTTATGTCATCGCCGATGATAGGTATTTTTTTATCTTCAAAACGTTTCGCCCAAACAGGGTCGCTAGCAATAAAGACTGGTATGTTGTTAACAAAAGCAACGTTAGCCTCAAGAGCGCAGTCGGCATAAAATCGAGTCGCGTCTTCTGATCCAACGGGCAGATAGTTAAGAAGTACGTCGACGCCTGCGTCCAATAGGTCCTTTACTACTTCTTCCTCAGTCGGCTCCGGTATATCCGCAAGCTCAAAAGTGACTCCGGCGCGGTAATCTTTCATGTGCGCTGAAAAGCCATCCAATTTTTTACCCATTTTCACCTGAACGTTTGCTTCCGGTAGGTCGTCACAGAAAATCGTTGTGCAATTTGGTTCAGTGAAGATGGCTTTGTTTACATCATGACCAACTTTGCGCTTGTCTATATCAAAAGCTGCGACTACTTCTATGTCTCCGGGCTCGTAGTCGCCGATCTTCCAATGCATTAACCCTATTGCGTCCTCGGCTGATTTGTCGCGGTAGTAATAAATTCCCTGCACTAGAGAGCTGGCGCAATTACCGATTCCGACAATACCGACTTTGATTTTCTTCATTTTTTTATAAAACTCCTTTTATATTTACGAACCCAACAGACTCGTATTTGATTGGCATTATGTTAGG
>SDBV01007290.1_pt1 | contig 15151 bp, 15 predicted proteins | sample 2277081 | NCBI WGS metagenome assembly SDBV01 (sample SAMN10402039, study PRJNA504765) | marine sediment metagenome | isolation source: marine sediment core GS10_PC15, 223 cmbsf | place: Arctic Ocean: Southern Knipovich Ridge | collected 2010
GCTTAGAGGGTTGAAAATCGAACATGAAAAACCACTGCCTGTTTTCTACAAAGACGTGATGCTTGATTGTGGTTATCGACTTGACCTGGTTGTTGAAGGTCAAGTGATTGTTGAAGTTAAATCAGTGAAAACAATTGCCCCCATACATGAGGCTCAGTTACTTTCTTATCTTAAAATGTCAGATTGCAAAAGAGGCTTGCTATTGAACTTCAATGTTTTGATGCTGAAAGATGGAGGAATCCGTAGAATGATAGTTCGGTAACCTCTTTCTTTTCTCTGATATCTCTGATAACTCTGTGGTGGAAAAAAATGGTAGCACGTCCCGTTGGAAAAATACATCTCTCTGCAAAAGGATTACTTGCCAAAGCGCGGAAAGTTTTTGAATAAGAGGAATAGCTGGGGTCTTAATTTTCCTCTTTATCAAAACTCCAAAATCCCTTAAAATCCTAACATTAAGATCACCAGTGGGATATTAGCTCAGTTGGTTAGAGCGCCACGTTGACATCGTGGAGGTCAGCTGTTCGAGTCAGCTATATCCCACCAACTTTAATAAAGCGTGGAAAAAGACCAAAAATACCCTTTAATCGCCTTACGTCAATGCGCCGCCCGCCTTGTGGCTGCCGCTGTTTGCCGCCTATTTCCAAAGTCTCAGATCATTAAAGGTGAGGCCACTGATAGCGGATTCTTCTACGATTTTGTCCTCGATACCCCCATCACACCCGATGTTTTTCCTATGATTGAGGAACATCTTAGGGTCCTGATGACTGAAGACACTTCCCTCCGTAGCCACACGATGATGCGGGAAAATGCTCAAGAGCTCTTTGAACACCACAATCAACCCCGGAAATCTGAATTCCTGCCTCAGGAACAGCTCGTTGACATTCTTCAGATCGGTGATTTCTATGACGAATGCCCCGAACCCCACCCAGAATCGTTGAAAATTTTCGGCGCGATTGAGCTCCTTGATGTCAAAAATATTTTTATTTCAGATGATTTGGAAGTGACTCGGATTGTGGGAACCGTTTTTCATGACAAAAATGAGTTAAAGAAATTTTTAAAAAGTCATAAACAGATCAAAGATCATCAAGAAATCTGCCGTGAAAAGGGATTTTTTCATAAAATCGATGATGTTTCTGATGGTGAATGGTTTATCGATTCTCGAGGGATCCAACTGATCGAGGCTTTTAAGGCGCTTTGGAGAGGTTATTGTCGCGAAGAGGGTGTTCAGGAGATAAGCAGTCCAGGGCTTCAAGATCGTTATTTTTTGGAGCATTTTGGGCAACAGAGTTCGAGTGATTGGGCGCTTCCAGGGACCTTAGCCCCCGCTCATTTCGAGTACATGGTTAAAACCAAGCCAAAAGGCGTCTTTCGTGTGGGTGAATTTTGTCGTCTGTATCAATCTGTACAGGAGCATCTTTTAGTGGGGCTGCTTAGGACTCGAGGGTATTGGATTGATCAGGAGCATATTTTTTGTCAGGAGCCCCAAGTGCTCGAAGAACTGATTTCTTCCTTGCATTTCATTAAAAAATCCAATAAAATGCTTTCTATTGAAGGTGAGTGGGTTCTCAATTCTTTTGGAAGGGTGCCAAAAAAATCTTTGAGGGAGTGGGAGCGATCTCATGAACTGTTGATTGAGGCTTTTGAAAAGAGTAAGATGTCATCGGAATCTCTGAAGGAAGGTGGCGATGGGAATATGGAGAACGTGACTTTTACCGGACCGAGGTTGGAGTATCATTTTATCGATGGCCTGGGTCGTCGGTGGCGGGGTCCTTATTTAGGAATATGGACAACCACTCCGAAAAAGCAGAACCTTTGGATGATTGAGAGATCGATTTTTGGTTCTGTTGAACGAGTATTAGCTTTGTTATTAGAAAAGGGACCTTTACCATCTTGGCTGAAAAAGTAAAGACAAAGGGTATGAATTTGAGAATTAATAAGCAGATTCGTGAGCAGAAACTACGAGTGATTGACAATGACGGCAATCAAGTTGGAATTATCACTTTAAGAGATGCGTTAGCGATGGCAGAAGAAGCGGGATTGGATTTAGTGGAAATTGTTCCGGATGCTACTCCGCCAGTTTGTAAGATCATTGATTACGGAAAGTATCGTTATGATCAGACAAAGCGTGAGAAAGAGAGCAAGAAAGCTCGTCATCAGATTAGAGTTAAGGAAGTCAAAATCAAGCCTAATATAGATGTGCATGATTTTGAAACCAAGCTCCGCCACGCGCGGAAGTTTTTGACCGAAGGGAATAAAGTGAAATTGACCTGCTTTTTTCGGGGAAGGGAGATGGCACATACGGAGATCGGTCGAGGTTTGTTAGAAAAAATGTGTGAGGAGTTGAGTGACATCTCCACACCCGAGGCACAATTGAAGCGAATGGGGCGATTCATCCATGTGGTGTTGGCTCCGGGCGCGAAAAAGAAATAGGATAAGGAGAAAGACAGTGCCGAAAATGAAAACCAAAAAAGCTCTAAAGGGCAAATTTAAGTTGACAGGGACTGGGAAACTATTAAGAAGGCGACCTGGGAAGCGTCACATTTTAACGAAGAAGACTGCGAAGCGTAAGCGTAAACTTGGGAAACCGGGACTCGTTGCGAAATCGCATTTGAAAAAGTATAAGCTATTAATGGGTTGTTAAACCAAGGAGTATCGCTATGGCAAGAGTAAGAAATGCTGTAGCTCGACGTCGTCGAAGGAAAAGAATTTTTAAGCGAGCCAAAGGTTTTTGGGGAGATCGTCGTAACCACATTCGTCTGACGAGGGATGCGGTGGTGCGAGCGATGTCCAACAGTTATCGACATCGAAAGATGAAGAAAGGTGATTTCCGAAAGATTTGGATCACCCGTATTGGTATTGCGGCTAAATTGAATGGTCTTTCTTATAGCAAACTGATGCATGGTTTGCGAGAGTCACGATGTGAGCTGAATAGAAAAATGTTGGCTGAAATAGCCGTTACCGACCCGAGCAGCTTTGTAGCTGTTGCGGAACGCGCTAAGACAGCATTAGTATAACAAATCTGGCTGGATTATTATGGATCCAGCCTTCTTTATTTGACACTGGTGGTGGATCTTGAAAGACAAACTGGAATCCCTTCGAAAAGAATTTACAAAAGAAATACAAGCTGTAGCGAATTCATTGGATGTTGAAGCGCTCGAGGTGAAGTATCTGGGGAAAAAGGGTCCGGTGCAGCAGTTGATGAAGTTTCTGAAAGATGCCACGCCTGAAGAGCGTCCCAAGCTTGGAAAAAGTATCAATGATTTAAAAATCGAATTTTCTGAGAAAATTAATGAAAAACTTTCTGCTTTCCAGAATAAGGAATGGGAAAAGCAGCTTGAGGAAGAGAAAATCGATGTGACGATCCCTGGACGTCGTCGATTTCCTGGTGCCAAGCATCTTGTGAATAAGGTATTGGACGAGGTCATTGATATTTTGATCGAGATGGGTTTTTCGGTTCAATATGGCCCGGAAATTGATACGGATTACTATAACTTTAAAGCGCTCAATTTTGCTCCTAATCACCCTGCAATGGATATGCAGGATACATTTTATATCACTGATGATGTGCTTCTCAGGACTCATACTTCGAATATCCAGACACGTTTTATGGAGGGACATAAGCCGCCGATCAGGATTATTGCTCCGGGACGTGCTTATCGAAATGAGGATGTGAATGCGCGGTCTCATGTATTTTTCCATCAAGTTGAAGCTTTGTATGTGGATAAAGGAGTCAATTTCTCTGATCTTATTTCCACCATGGAGAAGTTTGTTCAAGAACTTTTTGATCCATCGATTGAAATGAAGTTTCGCCCCAGCTATTTTCCTTTTGTGGAGCCGGGTATGGAAGTGGATATCCGTTGTCTTGTTTGTGAGGGTGTTGGTTGTCCGGTTTGTAAGCATACCGGGTGGCTTGAAGTGGCCGGAGCAGGCATGGTTCATCCTGAGGTTCTGAAGAACGGGGGCATCGATCCAGAAGAGTTTAGTGGCTATGCATGGGGCATGGGGATTGAGAGGCTTGTGATGTTGAAGTATGGGATCAAGGATATTCGCATCTTTACCGAGAATGATCAGCGGTTCCTGCGTCAGTTTGTTTAACAATTCATCCTGTCCATCCTTAATATCCTTTTAACCCTGTTTACAGGATAGGTAGGATATTGAGGATGGACAGGATGAATTGTTATGAAATGGATTGTTGCTAAAGACGATGAAGGTCTAGTACCCTATCAACTTTATTTTGCCAAGTGGGGCCGCGTGAAAGCTCCCGCGATTGAACGATCGTAAGTGGATCAATATTAATAAATATGGACCCACTTACGATCGTTCAATCCCGGGGCTTTGACGCAGTCCCACTTGGCAAAATAAAGTTGATAGGGTACTAGCTCTTTTTGAATTTTTAAAAGTTCAATTAGAAGACCCCCCGAATAGATGGAGTTTGAAATTGACGGAAAGTCACATCTCATTAGAGCCACCCTGTCACAAGAGTTGGACCGGGCTCTAAAATCTCTTGGAATTTGTTTTGAGTGATGAAGTGAAGCATTGCGGCGTATTTAGAGTCCCCAACTGGATCATGCTGTTTCTGTGAGTGACTTCTTGGGTATGCCCTTTCACTGAGTCTTAAGACTTCTAATTCAGACTGCACATCAATAAAAATGATTCTGGGTGTGGATTTATCTCCTTTAGGCCGGGTTAAATTATAGGATTCTCTAAGTGTACTCGTTTCAATAGGGTAAATCCTTTTTCCCAAAAAAATGCAGTTTTTCTTTTTCATCCAATGGCGAAGGATTTCTCCGAATGCTCCAAGGATATCGTTTGGGGTTTTATAGGGCGTTTCTTCCTTGGGAAAATGGGGGATCACATGGTTATTGACCCATAAAACATCATCCGGATCGAGACCATCAGTTTTGGCATTGGCATGGGGACAGAAAAGGCTACCAGTTTCAATTTCACATTGATTTTCAAAGATGGAGTATCCAATCCAAAATGGTTTTCCGTATAAACCCCATCGTTCAACATCAAATGAAAAGACATATTCAGGAGGCTTTACGTATATTCTCTCCGGAATTTTACCATCAAAAAGTATGGACTGTGATTTCCAATAAAGTTCTGTGCAATTGATGGCTTTTTCGATTTCAGTTTTCTTAGTGTAATCGAATGCACAACCAGTTGTTTTCAATAGAGATTTTAGATTGTAGATAGGAGTAGGCGCTATAATTTTTCGCGAATCTCTCTCTAATAGAACGCATTTCTCAAATAAATTTGTGAGGAAGGGATAGTCACGAAATCCGATGCATCTTAAAGTTTTTCCATAACTATTTAAGAGACTGGTCCAGATTTCCCAGACTTTTTCATAAAGATCGTGAGGTGTCTCCACATGTATGCCATCGTCTTTCGGCAGTCGTGAGATGACCCCTTTTTTGCACATTCTAACCCAGACCTTGTCGTGGATAGGGCAATTTGTGGAAGCTGCTCTTGCATTGTCAGGATTGCAGATGATTTGACCTGATTCAATGAGTTTTTTTTCTGTAGAAACTGCATAACTGACGCAAAAATATTCTCCTTCATGTCCAATACATTGAGCATTCATCGCTACGACGACATTGGTAAAAAAAGTCATATTTATCCCTTTTTATTTTAAACAATTATAGCAATTTTGAATAATTATTGCATGGATTAATTTAAGAAAACCACAGAGTCTCATGTCAGGCCCCCTATCAGGAAATAACCACATCCTGTTCATCCTTACTATCCTTTTATCCTGTTTTTTTAGCACATCTGAACAGGATAATAGGATAGTAAGGATGGGCAGGATGTTTTTTTAAAATATTTTATAATAAGTGACTTGCATTTTTGTTATTTAGGAGATGAAGAAGTTAAAAAATCATTGATCATTTCTTCAGGATCCAAACATCGAATGCAGGCCCCTGTTCGACATGATCTTAACTTAGGACACCGTTTCTTAAATTTCTGATGATACGGACATGGCCCCTGAAAAGAGTGGTGTTGAGATCCCAGGGGACGATACTTCTCAGCAAGCGAGGGGCCAAAAATGCTATAGGTCGGAGTGGATGTGGTCCCAGCCAAATGAAGCGGCAAAGAATCCATAGTGATCACTAAATCGACAGCACTCATGAGATTTTGCAATTCTGGAAGGGGTAACCGAGGTATGATCTGGCTGTTGGGAATCTCTTTTTGGATCTGTTCGACAAATTCACGTTCCTTTTCGTTTCCCCAGACTAATAAGAACTGACCGGAAGGAATCCCTTTTAAAAAGTCGGTCATGGTTTTGAGGGGGAGTTGTTTATTGATCCAATGGGCTCCGGGGCAAACGAGAATGTTCTTTTGTTCGTTTGATAAGTATAGATTCGGGTCAAAATCGGAAACAAGTTTTATCCCTTCGTATTCAAAGGGGAGTGTGTCATGAAAATAGGTTTTGACTATAGCCAAGTAATCTTCACGAATATTTTGTCCTTCAGGTGGATTGATACGTTTATTGGTGAACAATAAATTCGGAAACTCAGCAACAGTTTTTCGACCAAAGCCTAATCGTACCTTGCCTTTCGCTTGAAATCCTAAAAATCCAGATTTTGTATTGCCTTGCAGTTCGATAATCAAATCATAATCGAGTGTTCTTAATTGACTTTTGAATTCACCGAATTCATGACGGGTCTGGCGGGAAAGGGGAGAGCGTCGCCATCTTTTCGTCTGAACTTCAATCGTCCGAGTGATGTCAGGGTGAGCCGTAATCAATTCGGCAAAGGGCTTTTCGACCATCCAATCAATCTGAGAGTCAGGAAATTTTTTCTTAAGATAAGCGACGACTGGGTAACACTGAACAATGTCACCCAGAGACGAGGTTTTAACAATCAGAAACTTTTTCAATCCATCCTCCACCTAACACCTTATCTCCGATATAAAAAACACAGGCTTGTCCCGGAGTGATCGCATTTTGTGGTTCGTCAAAAACCACATGGGCACCTCCTCCTTCAAGGGGATAGATTTTACCAGGTTTTTCAGGACTTCGCGAGCGAATTTTAATGGTTGCGGTATGACATTCACCGGGAACCCCTTCCTTGAGGATCCAATTCACTCTTTCTATCAGAAATTCCTTTCGATTGGCGTCACTTTGTGAGCCCACATAGACATCTTTTGTTTGGGAGTCAATCCTTGTGACATAAAGAGGTTGACCAAAGGCGACACCAAGTCCTTTTCTTTGTCCGATGGTGACACTGTGGATCCCTTTGTGATCTCCAAGCTCTTGGCCATCGACATGCTTGATTTTTCCCGCTGCGGCCTTGGCTTTTTCAGGAAAATGACGCTCTAGAAATTTCGCGTAATTTCCATCCGGAATAAAACAGATATCCTGGCTTTCAGGTTTTTGGGCTGTGACCAGATCGTCGGCTCTGGCAAGCTTCCGTATTTCATCTTTGGTAAAGTCGCCTACTGGAAACAGAGTCTTCGATAGCTGTTCTTGTGTCATACTAAAGAGGAAATAGGTTTGATCCTTTTTCGGATCTTTTCCTCGCATCAACACCCAACGACCTGTTTCTTCGTCATACTCAATTCGCGCATAATGCCCTGTGCAAATCTTGGAGGCCCCGATCTCCATGGCTTTTTTGTAGAGAGTGTCGAATTTCAGTTTTTCATTGCACAGAATGCAAGGGCTGGGAGTCCTCCCTGCAAAGTACTCGTCGGCAAATTTTGTGACCACTTTTTCCCAGAACTCTTCTTTGAAATTGATCGCGTAATAGGGGATTTTAAGTTCTTCGGCGACAAGCCGAGCGTCTTCAACCGATTCAGCTCCGCAACAGCTTTGAGTCGAACATTCTGTTTCTTCGACTTCGGGGCCTTTCCACAATCTCATTGTCATCCCAACACACTCGTATCCCTTTTTGACCATGAGAGAAGCGCAGACAGAAGAATCGACTCCACCTGACATCGCAATCACAACTTTTTCTTTGGATTCACTCATAATTAGTTTTGGGCGTACTGTGTTTGACAAAGAAGATTAAAATCAACATTATGTTCCACAAGCTCAATCGCTTTATTGACCTTGGATTCATCCTCTTTTCGGATTTTAGCGGTAAATGAGGTGATTTTTTTCATCGCTTCGTATGTGCACATCGGAGCGTACAGAATGGGGACATCGGAATGTTTGATTTTTTTCATAATATCGGCATCCGGCGCATGTCGCCCAGTCAAAATCATCCCACCCTGAAGATCCATTTTCTTGTGCTGTTCAAGAGTCGCTAGAATGATGTCTTTCCTGCTAGCGGGAGTAATGATCAATTCATTTGGGACAATTTCAGCATAATAAGCTTCAAGCGAACAGGCTACGAGCCTTTTGTCTCGAAAATGGCGCAAAGAATGTTCGTCACTCGAGAGAAAATCGGTCTCAAACAATAAGGCGAAGTCCTTCATGGTTGGTGTATTGAGAAATTCGTTATAAGGAATGCAGCCAATTAGGGGAATGTTCCACCTTGCGAGTGCTTTAGGAAAATAATTCAAGATCATATCCCGCTTATCTTGAAGCACCCGATTGAGAATCACTCCACGAATATTGATGTTTTTAGAGAGACACATTTCAATATTGAGAGCTAGCTCGTCAAATGCGGAGCCAAGACCGCCAGGTAAAATGATCACGACATCCAACCCTAATTCAGATGCCACCTTCGCATTATTTTGGTCGATAATGCTACCGACCCCCACATGACCCGTTCCTTCAACAATTGTATAGTCATTTTGACTGTAAATGCGCTCGAATGATTTGACGATTTTATCGCAAAGGGACCCATGGTCACCATCCAAAAATTCTTTTGTAAACCCTGGATGAACAATGACAGGACTCATGTCCTCATAGGGAGAATCCAGGTGAAAAACCTCATGAAACAGGACCACATCCTTGTCAACTTTTAAATTTTTATTAATAGTGACATGCTGTTGCCCGACTGGTTTGATGAAGCCGACTTTGGAGTATCTTTTACGGAGACCTGAGATCAGACCCAGGCAAGTGGTGGTTTTTCCCACATTTTGCCCTGTAGCTGCGATAAAAATGGCGTTTTTTGTCATAAAATTTCTTTGGTTGTTGAGGATATTCTAGCATAATCGGTAAAATAAGTCATCTCTTGTAATCACGTACAAGAATAGGTCAAGACTTTTTCACCCATTCAGGGCGACTGGCAAAAATATCTTGAATCCTTAACATTGTATCAAGCATTTCAGGAAGGGTTTCGACGCAGATCTTTTTATATTGATTAAAGGTGTCTTCGTCCATACCCTTTGGTTTTTCTAGTTTTTCTAAACCAAATTCTGAACATAAAACTCCGGGTAATTCATGACTTGGTTGAGCATCCCTTTTTGGGTATTTGCTCTTTTCATGAAGCGTACGTGGTCTATCAAAACATTCATACGGTTCAGGTTGATAAACGTAGGTCAGTTTTTCACCGATATTTTGTTGAATCCCTTTGAGGTCATTAATAATGGGAATGATGTAGTTGTCTAAACATAATGTGGGATTCCGATCAATGTCAAGGATGAGTGCTCGATTCCCCAGTAAACTTAACATCACTTCAGTGGCTGTTCTATCAGGTTTTAAAATGTTTTTACTCTTCAAATCGACATTTTTTCCTCGGGAGTTGAGATAGACATAATAATAATCAGCTGCACGATTGATGACACCTTGGATACACTGGATTTTTTCAAAAAGATCTCGAGAACCGTAGGTATCACTACCAACTCTTAATGTATGAAAGAGAGTCGGCAGTTTATTCACCCTTTCAATTCCTTTCTTAGGATTATCGCGCTCTTGGCTAATATTTTTTAGATCGATAAATATGTTTTCGGGCTGGACAACACCCCCCATAACGATTTTGACATGTTCTGAATTGATCATTTTGAATACCTTTTAAATAAAATTGATTAAATGACTACAGTGTAATATAAGACTGATTATGAGCCAAGACATATCACCAGAGCGATCTTTAATTTTTTACAGGATAAATAGGATAATACAGGATGAACAGGATTCTTCTAAAACATCCTGTTCATCCTGTATTATCCTATTTATCCTGTAAGATTTTAAAGTGCGGAAAAACGCTGCATTTTCTTCTGAATCTCCTTGATCTCACTCTCAAACTGCCCCAATTGATCCCGTTGCTTCTGCACGAGATGCTCGGGAGCTCGCTCAATAAATTGGGGATTCTCAAGCTGGATACGCAATTTTTCCATCTGCTTCGAAAGCTTCTCTTCTTCTTTTTGCAGTCGCATTTTCTCTTGTGCCAACAATTCCTGGGGCATGGGAATCATCACTTTGATTTCTCCCATCATTCCGGTTGAAGCAAACGGAAGCTCAGGTTCTGTTTTCTCATAATGAAGAGATTTGACCCGAACCAACGCTCGAATCATACTTTCGTTTTGTTGAAGTAAGTGGGTGTCTGGACCGACTATGTAGACATCAACTTCTACGGCTGGGGTGAGCTTCATCTCGCCACGAATATTTCTGATGGTATACACCACTTGTTCCACCGCATCAAAAGCTTCTTCAATTTCTGGATTGATGTCGCTTTTTCGAATGACTTGAGGAAACGGGGCACACATACAGGCTTGGCTTGAAAGAGCTTGTATGGCTTCGTGGGTGTATGGGTCCACATCCTTTAACTGAAGGTTGGGGAGTTTTTCTTTCAGTGTTGCAAACAACTCTTCTGTAATAAACGGGGCCATGGGATGTAACAATCGAATGGCGCCACAAAGAACAATCGCCAAGATTTTTTGTTTGTTTTGGCTCTCTTCAGGTGTCCCAGATTTCCCAAAGAGGACCGGCTTGGAAATTTCTACGTAATAAGCACAAAATTCTTTCCAGAAAAAATCGTATGCTTCTAGTGCCGATTGATCAAATTGGTAAGTTGAAAGGTGATGGTTCACTTGTTGAATAATGTGATTGAATTTTGAGAGGATCCAGTGATCTTCTAAACGAAGGTGTGATTCATCCAACCCTTCTTGAAACTCTTTTGAAGTGAGATTTAAGTTCATAAAGACAAAGCGGGCGCCATTCCACACTTTGTTGGCAAAGTTTTTGAACTCGTCAAATCTTCGACGATCGAGATCGATTTCACGGGTTTGAGTGGCGCTTGCGGTTAAGGCCATCCGCATGGCGTCAGTTCCATATTCATCGATGATTTCTAACGGATCAATGATGTTTCCTTTTGATTTGGACATCTTTTCCCATTTGTATTCGACACCTTTAGGGATCGGTTTGCCCATTTCATATTCACGCCGCTCTTCTGGAGTTAAATAGGTGATGCCTCCGTCAGGATTTTTTCGCCAATAGGACTTTCCGTAAATCAATCCATGCAAGAAAACTTCAGGAAAGGGGACTTCTCCCATCATGTATTCTCCCATAAAAATCATCCGAGCCACCCAAAAGAACAGGATGTCATGTCCTGTGACGAGAACGGAGTTGGGGAAAAACTGATCGAGTTCTTTTGTCTTTTTTGGCCAACCTAATGTGGCAAATGGCCACAGCGATGAGGAAAACCATGTGTCCAAAACATCTTCATCTTGCTCCCATTGATCAGGATTCTTTGCGACTTCGGGAGGCAATCCCTCACCGTCAAAACAAATCATCTCTTCAGGATTGTCTTTGTTATACCAGATCGGAATGCGGTGCCCCCACCACAACTGCCGGCTAATGCACCAGTCACGGAGATTTCGGATCCAATGGAAGTAAACATTCTCCCAGTTTTTGGGAATCAACTTGACTTTCTTTTCGTTGATAGCCTCTTCAAGCTTGTGAGCGAATTCACTCATCTTTACAAACCACTGCTTCGACATGTATGGCTCGATCACCGCTTTTGAACGGTAGGAAAGCCCGACGCGATAGGTATGAGGATCGACCGATTTAAGAAATCCTTTTTCCTTCAGCTGTTCGACCACTTTTTCACGTCCATCTTTCATGCTTAACTGAGCGAACTCACCACCATTTTCATTGATGGACCCATCTGGATTCATGATGTTGATGAAGGGGAGATTGTGATCGAGACCCATCTGGTAGTCATTTGGGTCGTGAGCAGGAGTGATCTTGACAGCCCCGGTTCCAAATTCCGGATCGACCCTGTGGTCTTCAATAATGGAAATCTCTCGGTTAACAAGAGGAAGAATCAACGTTTTGCCAATGAGGTTGCGGTATCGTTCATCTTTTGGATTCACGGCGACGGCGGTATCCCCGAGCATTGTTTCGGGTCTTGTGGTGGCAATCGAGACAGAACCAGAACCATCTTTTAATGGGTACTCAATGGTCCAAAGGAATGATTGCCTCTCTTCGTACTCCACTTCATCATCGGCAATGGCAGTTTGTGTGACCGGATCCCAGTTCACTAAATAATCACCACGATAGATTAATCCATTGTCGAAAAGTTTCTTAAAAGCTGTTTTCACTGATTGATTATTTTCGGGATCCATCGTGAAACGTTGCCGCGTCCAATCACAGGAACATCCCAAGCTTTTTAGCTGATTCGTAATGCGCTTTTCATAACCCTCTTTCCACTCCCAGACATAAGACAAAAAATCTTCACGGCTGTAATCGGTTCTTCTTTTTCCTTCGTTTTTGATGAGATACCGCTCGACTACAGTTTGAGTCGAAATTCCCGCATGGTCGGTACCCGGAACCCATAAGACCTCGTATCCCGACATTCGCTTCCAACGGATAAGAATGTCTTGAAGCGTCATCACAAGGGCATGGCCCATGTGGAGAGCTCCGGTAACATTGGGCGGAGGGATCACAATGCAATAAGGGGGCTTGTTTGATTCGGGATCAGCAACAAACAATTGCTGCTCTTCCCAGAATTCTAACCATTTTTTGTCAGTCGTTTTTGCATCGTATGTTTTTGAAATCTCTTCAGTCATTTTTCCTACCTTTTGGCTGGACCTAGAGAATCATTATAGATTGAATTTTCTTTTCATGCGAGGGGATAAACTTGAGTTAAAATTATTTTAGAAGCTTCGTGCTTTTCTGTTTCCATAGGAATTCATCAGGAGTACAATGAAAAGGCTTATGCTGATGCTGATGCTAAGGGGAATTATAACCGATAAGGATAAAGAACTGGCCGCGATGATCCCGGCGACAAGAAATCCTAGGGAGCTCCCTAAGAATACGGGAATCGCATAGGGCAGTTGAGTTTTCACATGATCCACCAGGTGGCATTGAGCTCCCGATGAGGACAAGACAGTTGAGTCTGAAAGCAGGGATACGTGATCGCCCAAAGCGGCACCAGACACAACGGCTCCGAGTGAAGGGAGCAGTAGCGGGATTTGATCCAGTATCACCGGAGGCTCTAAACCTTGCATGTGAATCACTATGGGAGCCACGAGGGGAATGAATATTGCTACGGTTCCCCAGGAGGTCCCCAATGAACCTGAAACGAGGGCGCTTGTCCAAAAAAATACAAGCGGCATTAAAAACAATGGGATCGATCCCGAAATGAGAGAAGAGATTTCTTGGCCAAAATTTAACTGAGTTCTCAATATATCCGCTAAGGTCCATGCAAGGATGATAATGGTCACACTTGGTATACTGCTCTTTGTACTTTGATAGGTCACACTAAAGATTTTTCTGAGAGTAAAATTTTCAAAGAACATGAAATAGAGGATCGAAATCAAAAGTGTGGATAGGCTTGCTGCAAATAGAATGAATGAGATTGGAGTTTCAGTAAACATTTGCAATACGGATGAGCTTCCTCTGTCAAAGATGAGGATATAGAAAATGATAAAGAAGGGGAAGAGGGTCGCGGGAATAAAAAAATTCCAGATTTTTCCTGAATGCTTTTCATCTGTTTGTTCAGAATGGTTTTCGATCACATGCTGCTCATGAATCCTCATTTGCCCCAATGAAATTCGAGCTCTGACAATCATCCAGAGTGTGGCGATGATGCTCAAAGAATACAATGAAAATGGAAGAGCCAACCAATAGATGGTATTGGGGTTGGCATGAAGCAAAGTTCCAGAAGTGATCTTGGACTCCACACCGTTATTGTGAAGCAAAGCAATCAGCAACGCCGCGAAACAAGAAAATGGACAAATCACAACGAGTGGCCCTGACATGGAATCAGCCAGAAGTGCTGTTTTCAATCGAGGAATCTTAAATCGGTCCGCAATCGGACGAATGATAGAACTTACGGTAATGCTACTGAGACATCCATCGATAAACAAGCTGTGCGACAAGAGAAGAGATGTAGTCTCAGCGCTTCTGGCATTCTTAATACGGCGACTTGTCAATTTCACGAGCGCATTCACACCGTTTGACCGCTGCATCAGATGAAACATGATTGATGAACAAATGATAAAGCCCACGACAAATAATTTATTTGTGGAGACAAAAGCATCCCATGAAATCCATTTATTGGTTTCACAATTAAGCCATAAATGCTTGGAAGTTAAAAAGAAAGCTTCATAACAGGAACCATCAGTGGCAATGAGGGCAGCAGTGATCACCCCCACAAACAAAGAGAGAATAACTCTATGGGTAATAGCGCCTAAAATAAAAACTATAATTGGGGGTAAAAGAACTAATAGTGTATGCATGATTGTAATAAAGCATATCGCAATATATTAATAAAATGATATACTAAAGTGCTGAGCATTAGAAGAAAAGGAGTATTTTATGGAAACAAGACGATTGAATTGGACCGTGACTTTAGTTTTATCAATATTCTTTGGTTCCTTAGGTGTGGACCGTTTTATGATGGGACAGATTGTCCTTGGGATTCTCAAGCTTATTACGTTTGGTGGATTTGGGATTTGGTGGTTGATTGATGTGGTATTGATTGCCAGTCGATATGAATTTGAGGGAGTTGAATGGGTCGATTAGTTTTATTGATCATCGCTGCGTTTTTTGCGGTGGGGTGTGATCGGGAGCCAACGGTGGATGTTGAGAAATTGGAAGAGGTGGAGACCGGCCCGCATGGCGACATCATCCAAGACGATTAGCAGCCGCTGATTCGTGCAAATCTGACTTTGTAAATTTTAACGCAAAGACGCAGTCTCGACTTTCGGATATTTCATGTAAGTAGCGATATGTTTATTTTGGTGTAAATGGCTTATAAATTTAACCGCGAAGATCGCGAAGATCGCGAAGAAACGCGAAGAAACAGACTAATGTCAA